>Ga0316207_10002373_pt1 | contig 19531 bp, 20 predicted proteins | sample 6weekpyrite_MG_FD_204943 | JGI IMG/M metagenome (GOLD analysis project Ga0316207, IMG submission 204943) | Microbial mat bacterial communities from mineral coupon in-situ incubated in ocean water Damariscotta River, Maine, United States -... | ecosystem: Environmental > Aquatic > Marine >...
TCCTCAATTGCTGATATGATTTATTTATTATCGGGCGGTAAAGTTGTGGCTCAAGGTAGTGCAACAGCATTACGTGAGTCGGGATCTGAGTGGGCTAAACAATTTATGAAAGGTTTGCCTGATGGCCCTGTACCCTTTCATTACCCCGCCATCGATTATGCCGATGATTTGCTTTCAGGTGGGGATAGTCCGTAACAATTATGCTTAATTTTATTCAGCAACTTGGACGCAGTGGCATTGATTTTTTTCAGCGCTTAGGGCGAGCTTCCGTTTTACTTGGGCATATACTCGTTGGTATTCCGACTGTGCTTTTACGTTTCCCTCTGGTTATTCAACAGCTATATTCTGTTGGTGTTTTGTCTCTGCTCATTATACTCGTGTCAGGCTTGTTTGTTGGTATGGTGTTGGGGTTACAAGGTTATAACACTTTGGTCGATTTTGGCGCTGAAGAAAGTTTAGGCATTATGGTTGCTGTTTCATTGGTAACGGAGTTGGGCCCTGTTGTAGCCGCTTTATTATTTGCTGGTCGGGCGGGTTCTGCCTTAACGGCAGAAATTGGTCTAATGAAAGCAACCGAACAGCTTTCTGCAATGGAAATGATGGCCATCGATCCTATTCGTCGTGTCCTGACACCTCGTTTTCTTGCAGGATTTATTTCTATGCCGTTACTTGCTGCCATTTTTAGTGCGGTTGGGGTTATAGGTGGCGATTTTGTTGGTGTCGGTTTATTAGATGTTGATGAAGGTGCGTACTGGTCACAAATGCAATCCAGTGTTGATTTTTATGATGATGTTATGAACGGTGTTATCAAGAGTGTGGTTTTTGGCATTGTGGTGACGTGGATTGCTGTTTTTGAGGGATATGACGCTATTCCAACATCAGAAGGTGTCAGCCGGGCAACCACGCGCACGGTGGTACATTCTTCTTTAGCAATTTTAGGTTTAGATTTTATTCTTACAGCAATCATGTTCTGAGGTCAGGATGATGAATACAAGAAATACAGAAATTGTCGTTGGTTTATTTATTGCGGCGGGCTTAGCGGCATTATTTATGTTAGCCATGAAGGTCAGTAATTTAAATATTTATAATGACGATACAGGTTATGAGATTTCGGCAAGCTTTGAGGATATCAGTGGTTTAAAAATAAAGTCGCCTGTCACCATGTCCGGTGTTCAAATAGGTAGAGTCAGTGACATTAGCTTTGATGCTAAAAGGCTTGAGGCCATCGTTAAAATTCGTATTGAAAGCAAGTACGATACTTTACCAAAAGATACCTCCGCGAGTATTTATACTGCTGGACTGTTAGGTGAGAAATACATTGGCCTTGAAGCCGGTGGAGATGAACAAAATTTGCAGCAGGGCGATAAATTGAAACTCACGCAAAGCTCCTTAGTTTTAGAAAAACTAATTAGTCGTTTTGTAGATGCCTTTATTAACAAAGACTCAGACGATAAAAAATAAAATGCAGGTATCTATCCGTCAACAAGAGCAAGGGCTGTATGTTATTGAAGGTGAGCTCAATATGCAGACAGTGCCGGCTGTTTCAAAACAATTACTTGAATTTATGAGTTCAGTGACGGAGAAAGCATTTACCTTGGATTTAAAGCTGGTTTCACGCAGCGATAGTGCTGGTGTTGCCTTATTGGTAGAAGCCATGCAGCTGGCCAAAACTGCTGGATTGAACCTTTCTTTTTCCCACTTACCCCAACAAATGCAAGATATCGCCGGCGTGAGTGGTCTATTGGATGTTTTACCGGTTCAATAAAATCAAAATCGGCCTAACTTAGCCAGCTCTTCTTCAATACGTTGTAGTTCTTCAAAGGCTGCTTTTGCAATGGCTTCCTGTACCTCAGCATTTTCCAGTTGAATAGCTTGTTCTTCTATATCAGCATCAAGTCCTTGTTGATAATCATTTTTAATCGCTTCAAGTCTTGAGCGTAACTCGTCACGTTTTTTTATTAACTGTTCTTTTTCTGTATTTGACATAAATGACCTCAGTTTATGGTTTAGTTTTTGTTACTTTACAGGCAGACAAGGCTTCTCGCCATTCATCTAATAATAATTGATGTAATAAGGCATCATCCGCACCACGTTGAAAATATTCTTTTTTTGCTTTGAGTTTTATTGTTTCCCATCCTTCAGTGATGGCACATTCTACGGTGAGTTCCCATAGGTCTTCTTTAGGTTCAATATCAAACAAGTAGTCCTTAAGCTGTAATTCATCAAGCAGCCTCGCAACCACTTCACGAATTTCGGCTAAATGAGTAAAAGATTGAGACATAAATTTTACCTGATTGTTTGAAAAAATGGGCTAACAGAGTTCTATATCTGATCCCGTTCATATTAGTTAATTTGCTTATATATTACATGTATAGAATACCGTTAAATAATCGCAAGCAGTATTGATTTATATCATGATAATTAATATATATTTGTACTATATTTAAAGTGTCAGATAGCCTGATGTCCTGCATCTTTTTTTATTAGACTAATAACTTAAAAGGATAAATTGATATGTCAGCCGGAGAATATTGTAATCGCGATGTAATTATTATTGAAAAGTCTGAATCAGTGCGTGAAGCCATAAACCTAATGCGTAAAAACCATGTAGGTGATGTGGTGGTTGTCGAAATGAAAGGAAATTCATCGATACCAGTAGGCATCCTGACGGACAGAGATATCGTGGTAGAAATTCTGGCTGAAGATATTGAGCTTGATACGATCAATGTAGGTGATGTCATGAGCTATCAGTTGGTTACGACTTTAGAAGAAACTAACTTGTTAGATACAATCAAGCTGATGCGCACTAGGGGAGTACGCCGATTACCTGTTGTTAATAATGCAGGCGAATTACAAGGGATTCTATCTGCTGATGATATTCTGGAACTTGTTGTTGAACAACTATCAGATATTGTTTCTCTTATGTCAAAAGAAATCACCAATGAGGTAAAAGCACGAAAGTAGTTTCCTTTTGAATATCGAATTTATTAAAGGTGAGGGCTACCCCCCCCCCCCCCATTAATTGATATAGTATTTCATGGAGTTATGTAACTCTTAAACTTATGAAGGAGCATATAACATGGCTAAAGAAGAGAAAAAAGAAAGCAAACAGGAAGTACAAAAAGTTGAACCCACTCATGCCTTAAGCCCGTTTGAAGAGATGGAACGAATGTTTGAGAATTCTTTTCCGCGTGGCTGGATGCATCCATTTCAATTTGACTGGCCTTCATTTTCCAAGATAAAGGCATTCGAAGGTAAGACACCCAGTGTTGACGTAATTGAAAAAGATAATGAGGTTATTGTTAAGGCAGAGTTGCCAGGTGTTGATAAAAAAGATCTCGATATTTCTGTTACTAATAATACCGTGACCATTAAAGGTAGTACCAGTCATGAAGAGAAGGAAGAAAAAGGTGACTACTATCGAAGTGAAATATCGCATGGTAGTTATTCCCGTACTTTATCTTTACCCGCCGAAGTAGATGAAAAGAAATCCAAGGCTAAATTCAAAAACGGAGTCCTTAAGTTAACCTTGCCGAAGCTGAAAAAATCAAAACGGCACAATGTTAAGGTTGATTAATATAATGGTCTTATTAAGAGCTGGTTTTTTACAAGCCAGTTCTGATAGATTCTATAAATATTAAAATTAATTCAGGAGTAGTAGATGGCCATCATTGGGATTGATTTAGGAACATCGAATTCAGCTGCAGCAGTATTACGAGGCGGCCGACCAGTTATCATTCCAAGTGCTGAAGGTATTAGCTTAGGCGGTAAGGCTTTCCCAAGTTATGTCGCAATGACACCTGATGGCCAAACCTTAATAGGTGAACCTGCCCGGCGCCAGGCTACGGCAAATCCAGAAGGTACAGCAACAGGCTTTAAGCGTAGCATGGGGCAACGCAAACTCATTCAACTACATAATAAATCATTTTCGCCCGAACAATTATCTGCTTTTCTTTTACAAAAAATTAAACGTGATGCTGAAGCCTTCCTTGGCGAAACTGTTGATAAAGCGGTTGTCACTGTTCCTGCTTATTTTGATGATAATCAACGTAGCGCAACCAAAGATGCCTGTCGTATCGCAGGGCTTGAAGTTGCACGTCTGGTGAATGAACCTACTGCAGCATCATTAGCTTATGGTCTTGATCGCACAGGTGAAGATTTACGTATTGCTGTTATAGATTTTGGTGGTGGCACACTTGATGTCACCATTATGGAGTTTGGTAAAGGTGTTTTTGAAGTTAAAGCAACCAGTGGTGATACCAAATTGGGTGGCACCGATATGGATGAAAACCTGCTTAACTATTTGGCTGAAAAATTTAAGACCGAAGTCGGTATTGATGTTCGCTCTGATATAAAGTCACAAGCTCGACTCAAGGAAGCTGCTGAGATGGCTAAGATAGAGCTCTCTACCAGCACCTCAACACATATTAGTTTACCTTATCTTACTGCCGTTAATGGTGAACCGAAACATCTTGAAATAGATATAAACCGCACTGAATTAGAACGACAAGTGTATGCTGTGGTGGAACGTTGTCGAGGTCCTATTGATCAGGCACTTCATGACGCTGGTGTGACTGCAAAAGACATCGATAGAATTGTATTTGTCGGTGGGCCAACACGCATGCCTGTTGTGCGTAAATATTTTGAAGACCTGTTTGGACGTCAAGCTGAAATGGGTGTTGATCCAATGGAGTGTGTTGCAAGTGGTGCGGCAATTCAGGCGGGTGTATTAAGTGGAGAAGTGGGTGATATTGTTTTAGTTGATGTTACACCGCTAACACTTGGCGTTGAAACTTTAGGTGGCGTTGCAACATCATTAATTGGGCGTAATTCACCTGTTCCGGTAAAACATACTGAAACGTTTACTACTGCTGCAGATATGCAAACAGCCGTGACTATTCATGTTTACCAGGGTGAGAGACCGATGGCCCGAGATAACACCAGCTTAGGTGAATTCAATCTGGAAGGACTTGTACCGGCACCAAGAGGGATGCCGAAAGTTGATGTCACCTTTGATATTGATGCTAACGGTATTCTTAATGTAACTGCAAAAGATCAAACAACCGGAAAATCTCAGTCTATTAGTATTACAAGTTCAACACGTTTGTCTGATGATGAGAAACAACGTTATATTGATGATGCAGAGAAGTATGCTGAAGATGATAAAAAACGTCGCGAAGAAGCAGATAAACTTAATGCTGCTGACAGCATGTGTTACCAGGCTGAAAAAATGCTGGCTGACTTTGGCGATAAGTTAACAGATGAGATCAAAAATAAACTTGAAAGTCATCTTAGAGAGACACGAGATGCCCTAAATAAACATGATGCTGAACTGGCGACAAAATGTGCGGAAGATCTTGAAAAAGTAATAAGGGAAGCAGGCGCAAGTATTTATTCTGAATCACCTGGGGCACCAAATTCAGGACCTTACGCACCGCATGCGGCACCTGATATGGGAAGTGCAGGCGGAGAAGCCAAACCAACAGGTTCCGGTCCTCGTGGAAAAGTTGTGGACGCAGACTACACTGAAACCAACTGAGTATATTCATGGCGACTGAACAGCGTGATTATTATGAAGTCCTCGGTGTCTCACGCGATGCAGATGCAAAAACAATTAAAGATGCATTTCGTGAACTGGCATTAAAGTATCACCCTGATCGTAACAAGTCCCCTGATGCTGAGGCACGTTTTAAAGAAATTGCCGAAGCTTATGCCATTATATCTGATCCAAAAAAACGAGCAGATTATGATGCTCGTGGTTTTGCCGGTGTTGCTGGTTTTTCAGCTGAGGATTTATTTTCCGGAATCGACTTTGGTGATATTTTCGGTGGTTCAGGTTTTGGTTTTGATCTCGGTGGTGGTGGTTTATTTAATAATTTCTTTCATCGGCATCCAGCGGGACCGGCTAAAGGAAATGATCTTGAAGTAAGACTGACTATACCTCTGGAAAAAGTGAATAAAGGTGGAGAAGAAACGGTTCACTTTACCCGCCCCATGACTTGCCCAACGTGCAAAGGATCTCGCGCAAAACCAGGCACAGAACCTCGTAAATGTGAAAGCTGTAATGGTACCGGTAAACAAGTCACAACCCGGCAGGAAAGCAAAGATAAAGGAACGATCAGTTTCCAACAAATAACAATCTGCCCTGTTTGTCATGGACAAGGGACTTTTATCGATTCACCCTGTGAAAGCTGTAATGGGCGAGGTGAAATAGAAAAAGACGATAACCTTAAAGTCACAATACCTGCAGGTGTCGATGAAGGAATGGCATTACGCATCCCGGGGCACGGCTTACCGAGTCCTGATGTGGGTGGTCAGCCTGGGGATCTTTTTGTGATTGTAAGAAGTAAACATGATTCCCGTTTTGAACGGCATGGTGCCGATTTATGGCGAATGGAAACTATTGATATTACAGATGCTGTATTGGGTACTAAGCTTAAAGTGCCTACATTGGGTGCTTCAGTTGAAGTCAAAGTGCCCGCAGGCACACAGCCTGATGAAGTGTTGCGACTTAAAGGGAAAGGTTTACCGGTATTTGGGGCAAGAATGCAAGGTGATATTAATATACGAATACAAATTCATATTCCTGAAAAGCTTTCAGCAGAAGAGAAAACTCTTTATGAGCAATTAAGGCAAACGAAAAAAGCGGATAAAAAAAGTTGGTGGGAATCTTTTAAAGAAAGAACATAGTTTACGATACTAGAGAGTGTATTGTTTCAACATATAGCAAATTAATTTACATACATGATGGTTAAAAGTGATGAATAATAAAAATTTAGCTTTAAAGCCTGATGCTTTATATCACGCATGTGATCTATCGACATTAACATTTGATACAACAGATGAGCTTGATGTATCAAAAGAAATTATCGGTCAGAGTCGTGCTCTGGAAGCGCTGGATTTTGGTGTTGGTATTAAACATGACGGTTATAATTTATTTGTCACGGGTTCAGCTGGATTGGGTAAACATACCATCGTAAAACAATTATTAGAATCAAAAAAGGCGGACTCTCCACAACCCAGCGACTGGTGTTACATTAATAATTTTAAACTGCTATCGAACCCCAATATCTTAGAACTACCTGCCGGTTATGGAAATAAACTGCGTAAAGACATGAAGCAGCTTATTGAAGACTTGTTGGCGGCCATCCCTGCTGCATTTGAAACAGATAACTATCATACACGTGTAAAAGAAATACAGGATGAGTTGGCAAATATCGAAAAAGATGAGTTTACCAAGCTAGATAAAAAATCGGTCAGCCAGAATATTGCACTGGTGCGTACTCCCGGCGGTTATACGCTTAGCCCTATGCGTGATAATAAAGTGCTCACCCCCCAGGAGTTCAAAGAGCTATCGAGTAAAGAAAAAGAAGATATAAAAAAGAAAACAGATGAAATTGAAAAAGAAATTAATGCGATATTACGTAAAGTCCCTATTTGGGAAAGAGAGACAAGAAAAAAATTAAAACTATATAACCGTGAAGTAACCCAATTAACAGTAGAGCAGTTTATTGCTGAGTTACGTGAAAAATATAGTGACTTACCCTATGTTTTGAATTTTATTAATGATGTTGAAAATGAGGTTGTTAATGATGCAGATGCATTTCTGCCTAAAAGTGAAAACGTTATTTCTATCCCGGGACTTGAGCAGCCAAAAGAGTCTTATGCTCAATATGAAGTTAATGTGCTTGTTGATAACAGCGATGTTGAAGGTGCGCCTGTTATTTATGAAGACAATCCAACATATAATAATCTCATGGGGCGCATTGAACGTGTTGCGCAATATGGTACGTTATTTACAAACTTCACATTAATTAAACCAGGTGCTTTGCATCGTGCAAACGGTGGATTTCTTATTGTTGATGCTCATCGTTTGCTTACCTCACCTTTTGCATATGAAGGTTTGAAACGTGCATTGCGTGCTCAGGAAGTTCGTATTGAATCACTTGAGAAAATGCTGAGTGTTACAAGCACAACTTCATTGGAGCCAGATCCGATACCCATTGATTTAAAAGTTATAATTACAGGTGATCGCTGGTTGTATTTTTTATTAAAGAGATATGATCCGGAATTTAATCAATTATTTAAAGTTACCGCAGATTTTGCAGAAGAGATTGATCGTAACTCTGAAAATACGGTTTTATATGCGCGTTTAATTGCAACTTTTCAGCACGAGCAAAAACTTAAATCCTTTGATCAAAAGGCCGTCGCTTTAATTATTGAAGACTGTTCAAGAAAAATTGAAGATGCTGAAAAAATATCATTGCACCTGGAAAATCTACTTGATTTGCTACGTGAATCGGATTATTACGCAAATCAGGAAAAACATGAGGTTGTTCAACGAAGTGATGTCCGGTTAGCACTTGATGCACGAATTAGGAGGCTTGATCAATATCGCGAGCTTGTGCATGAGCAGGTATTACGTGGCACGTATTTAGTTGACACTGAGGGCAGTAAGGTCGCACAGGTTAATGGCCTGTCAATTATGCAATTAGATAATTATTCATTTGGTCGACCATCAAAAATAACAGCAACGGCCAGACTGGGTTCAGGTAAGGTTATTGATATAGAAAGAGAAGTTGAACTGGGTGGCTCAATACATTCTAAGGGTGTATTAATCCTTTCTTCTTTTTTGGCTAATCGCTATGCGCATGATCAACCACTTTCACTTTCAGCTAGCCTGGTGTTTGAACAGTCCTATGGCAAAATCGAAGGTGATAGTGCTTCTGTTGCTGAATTGTGTGCATTATTGTCGGCATTAGCAAAAGTCCCGATAAATCAATCGGTTGCAGTTACAGGCTCGGTTAATCAACTGGGACAAATTCAAGCTATAGGCGGTGTGAATGAAAAAATAGAAGGCTTTTTTGATATATGTAAAGCCAGAGATTTGACGGGTAGTCAGGCTGTTATTATACCTGCTTCCAATGTAAAACATTTAATGCTTCGAAATAATGTTGTTCAGGCGGTAAAAGGAAAGCAATTTAATGTTTATGCTGTAGAGACAGTTGATCAGGTCATGGAATTGTTAACTGGTATATCCGCAGGGAAAGCTGATGAAAATGGCATATTTCCTGATGATTCCATTAATGGCATGGTGCAAAACCAATTAATTGAAATGAATCGCAAGCGCCAGCAGTTTGCAAAAGAAATGAAAAGTGACAATGGTGATGCAGGGCACGAAAGAAAGTGAACTTGATATTTTGTTTATGCTAAGCAAAATGTGACTTCCTTTCATATACTTTACCCAAATATATTTTTTTGATTACTGTTTTGGGGGAATAGCTCCATTTTTTCTTAAATCTACCTCAATTTGCACTAAAACAGTCACGTTTGGACTTACAAGCTGATAAATTTGGGCTTGAAACCGCATATTAGCCGTATCCGCTAACCTTCTCTCGCGCTACAATAGCGCACTTCAAATTGGCTCGGGCATTTGCCTTTAGCAGTATTTCCCCTTATTTTAGGGAATATCTCTAGAGCTTTTATTTTAGCAATTAGTTTAAAAAATATCGGGTGTTTTCCATGAATCCAGAAGATGTACAAAAAATGATCGAAGCCGGCTTACCGGATTGTGAAGTGAAAGTAACAGGTGGAGACGGTCATTTTGAAGCAACTGTTATTGGTGAAGTTTTTGCTGATCTCTCTGCGGTTAAAAAGCAACAAAAAGTCTATGCAACATTAGGTGATAAAATTACCAGTGGTGAATTACATGCCTTAACCATTAAAACATATACCGCTGCAGAATTTGAGAAGGCTCAAAAGCTGATGGTTCGTTAATTCCACGCTTTATAAAATAAAAAGAATTATTATGGATAAATTAATTATCACAGGTGGCAAACCCTTAAGCGGAGAGATTCGCATCTCGGGTGCAAAGAATGCAGCTTTGCCGATTATCGTTTCTACTTTGTTGTCAGACGATCCTGTTTTAATACGCAATATTCCTCATTTACATGACATCACCACTACCATGGAATTACTCGGTCGCATGGGGGTGAGTTTGACCATGGATGAAAAAATGGATGTTGAGGTAAACCCAGCAACCATTAAAAGCTATATTGCTCCCTATGAGCTGGTTAAAACCATGCGCGCCTCGATTTTGGTACTCGGACCGTTATTGGCGCGTTTTGGTGAGGCTGAAGTTTCACTACCTGGTGGTTGTGCCATTGGTGCCCGCCCTGTGAATTTACATATTCATGGTTTAGAACTCATGGGGGCGGATATTTCTGTTGAGAATGGGTATATCAAAGCAAAATGTAAGCGTCTGCAGGGTGCTAAAATTGTTTTAGATATGATTACCGTTACCGGTACTGAAAATTTAATGATGGCCGCGTGTTTAGCTGATGGTATTACCACGCTTGAAAATGCTGCACGTGAACCCGAAGTTGTTGATTTGGCAAATTGTCTAAATGCGATGGGCGCAAAAGTAACCGGCGCAGGTACCGATACCATTACTATTGAAGGTGTTGAGCGCATGCATGGCACCACTTATGACATTTTACCCGATCGTATTGAGACAGGAACATATTTAGTCGCTGCCGCAGTAACGGGTGGTAAGGTTAAGTTAAAAGATACCGATCCAACATTATTAGATGCCGTTATTTCTAAACTTGAGGAAGCCGGCGCAGAAATTGAAAGTGGTAAAGACTGGATTTCTTTAGACATGAAAGGCAAGCGCGCAAGTTCTGTTGATGTTCGCACAGCCCCTTATCCTGCTTTTCCAACGGATATGCAGGCACAGTTTTCTATATTGAATTCAGTTGCAGAAGGTTCATCAAGTATTACCGAAACGATTTTTGAAAATCGTTTCATGCATGTGCAAGAATTAAAACGTATGGGTGCGGATGTTGAAGTAAACGGCAATACCGCTCTCGTTAAAGGTGTTGAACAGTTAAAAAGTGCGCCAGTCATGGCAACGGATTTGCGTGCTTCTGCAAGCTTAGTTATTGCAGGCCTGGTAGCTGAAGGTGACACCGTTGTGGAACGTATTTATCATATCGATCGTGGTTACGAATGTATCGAAGAAAAATTACAACAGTTGGGCGCAACTATCCGTCGCGTACCGGATTAAAATTTAATAGAAGAAAAGTATTATGAGTGAAACATTAACCATCGCGTTATCAAAAGGTCGCATCTATAAAGAAACCATGCCGTTGCTTGCGCATGCCGGAATAGTGCCCGTCGATGATCCTGAAACCAGCCGTAAACTTATTCTCGACACTAATCACGATGATGTGAAACTGGTTATTATTCGTGCAACGGATGTACCGACTTATGTGCAATATGGTGCTGCTGATATCGGTGTCGCGGGTAAAGATGTTTTGCTTGAGCATGGTGGGGAAGGTTTATACGAGCCATTAGACTTAGAAATTGCAAAGTGTAAATTAATGACAGCAGGCCCTGTTGGGGTAGTTGAGCCCGAAGGACGTTTACGTATTGCGACTAAATTTGTAAATTGCGCGCGCCGTTACTATGCTGAGCAAGGTAAACAAGTTGAAGTGATTAAACTGTATGGTTCAATGGAGTTGGCGCCTTTGGTCGGCCTGGCTGATTTTATTATTGATGTGGTCGACACCGGTAATACTTTAAAAGCTAATGGCTTAGAGCCACTGGAACATATTGCTGATATCAGTTCACGTTTGGTGGTAAATAAAGCGTCAATGAAAATGAAACATGCACGTGTTTCGAAATTGATTGAACAAATTGCCGAAGCCGTTAACAAGAAGTAAATTTTTCCTACATCATTCCGGCAGGTTTTCAGTCGGAATCCATTACTAAGTAAATAAATATTATGAATATTAAACGCCTAACCACAACACAAACCGATTATCAGGAACAAATGGATAGCCTGCTTGCATGGGAAGGCGTGTCTGATGAGCAAGTAAATTCAACAGTGAAAGATGTTTTAAAAAATATTCGTTCACGCGGTGATGACGCCTTGCTTGAGTACACGAATAAGTTCGATCGTATGAATGTGAGTTCAATGAAGGAACTGACTTTTTCAAAAGAACAAATTGAACAGGCTTATAATAATATTCCGGATGATCAGCGTGACGCATTAGAAGTTGCTGCTGAGCGTGTGCGTAGTTACCACAAACACCAAATAATGGAATCATGGTCGTATACCGAAGATGATGGCACTTTACTAGGTCAACAAATTACGCCACTTGATCGTGTTGGTCTATATGTTCCCGGCGGTAAGGCGACTTACCCTTCTTCTGTTTTAATGAACGCGATTCCTGCAAAAGTTGCTGGTGTTGAAGAAATTGTGATGGTTGTGCCAACCCCCGATGGTGTTGTGAACGACATGGTTTTAGCTGCAGCAAAAATTGCCGGTGTGGATACGGTATTTGCCATTGGTGGGGCGCAAGCTGTTGCGGCTTTAGCATACGGAACAGAAACAGTTCCTTGTGTGGATAAAATTGTTGGCCCTGGAAATATTTATGTAGCAACCGCAAAGTCGATGGTTTTTGGTCGTGTTGGCATTGATATGATTGCAGGGCCATCTGAGATTTTAGTCGTCTGTGATGGAAAAACTAATCCTGACTGGATCGCGATGGATTTATTTTCACAGGCTGAACACGATGAAGATGCACAATCTATCTTAGTGTCATGGGATGAAAACTTTTTAAACCAGGTTCAAGCGAGTATTGAAAAGTTGTTACCAACGATGGAACGCAAAGAGATTATATTAAAGTCTTTAACAGATAGAGCGGCATTAATTTTAGTGAAAGACGAAAATGAAGCTGTTGAGGTTTCTAACTTTATTGCACCAGAACATTTAGAGTTATCCGTTGAAGATCCTCTCGAAATGTCTAAAAAAATCAAGCATGCGGGTGCAATTTTTATGGGACGTTACACCGCTGAAGCTCTGGGCGATTACTGTGCAGGGCCAAATCATGTATTGCCAACATCACGTACTGCACGATTCAGCTCTCCTTTAGGTGTATATGATTTTCAAAAACGTTCAAGCTTGATCATGTGTTCAGCTGCAGGCGCTTCAGAGCTTGGTAAAGTTGCCTCGGTACTCGGGCGTGGTGAAAGTCTCACGGCACATGCGCGTTCAGCTGAATACCGTATTAAGGATTAATTGCTGTGTCATCATTAGCGGATAAAGTTAAGACATTCATTCGTCCGGAAATTAAAGCTCTCTCGGCTTATCATGTACCTGAGCCAGGCGATACCATTAAGCTTGATGCGATGGAAAATCCCTATCAATGGCCTGACGATTTAATCAATGAGTGGCTGGATGTTATTCGTGATGTTGAACTAAACCGCTATCCTGATCCCGGTGCACGTGTTTTAAAGCAACATTTACGCGAGTCGATGGATGTACCTGATGATGCTGAAATTTTATTGGGTAATGGCTCCGATGAACTTATTCAAATGATCATGATGGCTATGGCTGGCAATGGCCGTTCGGTGTTATCTGTCGAGCCCGGTTTTGTGATGTATAAAATGATCGCAACGTTTATGGATATGCCTTACGTTGCGATGCCATTGAAAGAGGATTTTTCCATTGATGAAGCCGAATTCCTTGCCTCGATAAAAACGCATCAACCGGCTGTTATATTTTTGGCCTATCCAAATAATCCAACCAGCAATTTGTTTGACGAACAAACGATCCGAAATATTATTGATGCGGCTCCCGGCGTGGTTGTCGTTGATGAAGCCTATCATGCCTTTGCTGAAAAAAGTTTCATGCCAATGTTAAAAGAATACGATAATTTATTGGTTATGCGCACGGTTTCTAAAATGGGCCTGGCAGGTTTGCGTTTAGGTTTGTTGGCAGGGAAAGCTGAATGGTTAAACGAATTTGATAAAGTACGCTTGCCTTATAATATTAATATATTGACTCAAGCAAGTGCGGAGTTTGCAATTAAAAATCGTCATGTGTTAGATAAACAAACGCAACAAATCTGTATTGATAGAGAAATCTTATTCGAAGAACTGTCTAAAATAAAAAATATTACGCCTTATGCCAGCCATGCTAATTTTATATTGGTTCGAGTTGAAGATGGTCAGGCAGATAAAATATTCAACAGTCTAAAAGAACAGGGTGTACTCATTAAAAACTTAAACCCTGTTGGTGGATTATTAAAAGAATGTTTGCGTATTACGGTTGGAACAGCAGAAGAGAATGAAAAATTTCTTGCTGCCTTTAAAGCAGCGCTATAACGGCTAACCTTATTTTTCTTGTTGTGGCCGCTGTATAACTGTTGCTTCAGTTGAGAAACTTCCTTCCTGGTTTATTCCTTTTATGGAAATGGTCTTCCCCGGATTCACCTGACTCACTAAGTTTAACAGTTCCTGTGTATTAGCTACTTCATTACCATTTATATGTGTAATGACATTACCGGGTTTTATTCCCGCTTTATCTGCCGGCCCTGTTTTAGCTACACCGTTAACTAATATGCCATAAACTTTTTCCATCGCAAATGATTCAGCCAGCTCTGGATTTATATCCTGAATCGCTATACCTAACCAGCCTCGTTTTACATGGCCAAACTCAATAATTTGGGTTAAAACATTTTTAGCAAGGCTGAGTGGAATAGCAAAACCGATACCTTGTGAACCACCACTTTGCGAATATATTGCTGTATTAATGCCAATTAGCTCACCAAAAGAATTAACCAGTGCGCCCCCAGAGTTTCCAGGGTTAATCGCTGCATCAGTTTGAATAAAGTTTTCAAAGGTATTGATGCCGAGCATGTTGCGTCCCGTTGCGCTGATGATGCCAGAGGTTACGGTTTGACCGACACCAAAAGGGTTACCAATTGCGAGCACAACATTTCCCACATCAAGTTCACCCGTTTTACTTAATGTAATCGCAGGAATATTATCGAGTTCTATTTTTAATACTGCGAGGTCGGTGTCTGGATCTGTTCCAATAACACTGGCTTTTGCGTTACGTCCATCTTTTAAGGCAATTAAAATTTCGTCGGCGGCTTTTATGACATGATGATTAGTAAGAATATAACCTTGAGGGCTAACAATAACGCCCGAACCTAAACTCGATTCCATTTTTTTTCGTGGCTCACCAATACTGTCACCAAAGAATTGTTGGAACATGGGATCATTAGCTAATGGATGTTGGCGTTCTGTGATAATTTTTGTGGTTTGAATATTAACAACAGCTGGAGCAGCTTGCTTAACCGCAGGCGCATACGACATAAGTGGGATAGAAGAGGCTGTTCGGGTGGATTCAATAAGTTCAACAATTTCAGTGTTGGTTTGTGAGTTAGGGATGCTGTTGTTTTCATTTTTATTTGATTGCAGGTATAAAATAAGAAAAGCAGCAGCTAAACCAATAGCTGAAAATTGAATAATAAAAGTGATGAGTTTTGTAACACGCATTCGTAATTCCGTTAAACTTAAAGTTATTTACTTGGCTTTATAATAACCGATGAAAGGGGTTCCATCATGGTTCAGTTAAAAGATTTATTGAATTATTCGAACAATATTTTAGAAATCGAACGGTTTAAAGATTATTGCCCGAATGGTTTACAAGTTGAAGGAAAATCTGAGGTTAAGAAAATTGTATCTGGGGTCACTGCGAGCCAGGCATTAATTGATGCTGCCATAAAAGCCAGGGCCGATGTATTGTTGGTTCACCACGGATATTTTTGGCAAGGAGAAGATGCACGAATTATAGGTATAAAATATAAACGTGTACGCAGCCTAATTGAGTCCGGTATTAACTTATTAGCCTATCATTTACCCTTAGATGCCCACCCCTTGTATGGCAACAATGCAAAATTAGCCGAGATACTTGATTTGGAAGTTGCGGGCAATTTTCCTTCGGAAAATAATGCCGTAGGGATGTATGGAAGCTTGAAAACACCCCTATCAGCACTGGATTTCAAGCATAAAATTGCTAAAGTCCTAGATCGATCTCCTATACATATTGGTGAAAATAGCGAGCAAATTCATACGCTTGCATGGTGTAGTGGGGCAGCACAAAGTTACATTGAAGCCGCGGCTGAGCTGGGGGTTGATGCTTATATAAGTGGTGAAATATCTGAGCAAACTGTGCATGCCGCACGCGAGTCCGGTGTTCATTTTTATGCCGCAGGCCATCATGCAACAGAGCGTTACGGAGTGCAGGCGCTGGGTGAGCATCTTGCTTCACACTTCGATTTAAAACATCAATTTATCGATATTCCAAACTCGGTATAACCTATTGAACTACTGAGGTTTATTCGACTTTCCTTGACCAATGGGGTGTGATCGGCCAAAATGCGCACGCCAAAAAATTTAGGTGTTTTGGGGTAATTTTGACCTTTAGATCACTTCTGCGTTTAAACGCTAAACAATCAGGCTAGCGGTGTCGACATATTGCTAGTCCACAAATAAAACCATTTTGGGAGATTTCTAATGACAGATGGTGTTGATAACAGCAAACGCCGCTTTCTCACTATAGCTGCAACAAGTGGTGTTGCAGCTGTGGGAGCAGGTTTTGCTGCGGTACCTTTTATTGCATCTTGGAACCCAAGTGCCCGCGCTAAAGCAGCCGGTGCACCGGTTGAAGCCGATTTTAGTAAGCTTCAACCCGGGCAAATGATGCGTGTTGAATGGCGCGGTAAGCCGGTATGGATTGTTCGCCGTACCGAGCAAAACCTTACGGACTTGTCTTCATTAAACGATAGTTTGCGTGATCCTGCTTCTGCGATTGAAAGCCAGCAACCGGTTTATGCTAAAAATGAAACACGTGCTATTAATTCTGAATATGCCGTTCTTGTTGGTATTTGTACACATTTAGGTTGTTCTCCTACATATCGTCCCGAGCTTGCTCCGGCTGATTTAGGTGCAAGTTGGGTTGGTGGTTTCTTCTGTCCATGTCATGGTTCACGTTTTGATTTAGCGGGACGTGTATATAAGAACGTACCGGCACCGACTAACTTAGAAGTGCCTCCGCATATGTATTTATCAGACACACGTGTGCTTATTGGTGTTGATGAGGGAGTGGCATAATGGAAACGATTATGAATTTGTTAAAAGCCTTAATGGGTTGGGTTGATGCTCGTTTTCCGGCAACAAAGCTGTGGGAAGAACATCTTTCAAAATATTATGCACCAAAGAACTTTAACTTCTGGTATTTCTTTGGTTCGTTAGCATTATTGGTTTTAGTGATTCAGGTTGTGACAGGGATTTTCCTCACAATGCATTACAAACCGGATGCTAATTTAGCATTTGCTTCGGTTGAATACATTATGCGTGATGTGAACTGGGGCTGGTTAATCCGTTATATGCATTCAACTGGTGCCTCGGCATTCTTTATTGTTGTATATCTGCATATGTTCCGCGGCTTAATGTACGGTTCATTCAAAAAACCTCGTGAATTGATATGGCTTTTCGGTATGTTCATCTTCTTAGCATTGATGGCTGAAGCATTCATGGGTTACTTATTACCATGGGGCCAGATGTCATACTGGGGTGCTCAGGTTATCGTTAACTTATTTGGCGCAATTCCATTTGTTGGTGAAGAGCTTTCAATCTGGATTCGTGGTGATTATGTTATCTCTGATGCAACGTTGAACCGTTTCTTCGCATTCCATGTTGCTGCCGTTCCAATGGTGATTATTGGTTTAGTTGTTGCACACATTATTGCGTTGCATGAAGTGGGTTCAAACAATCCTGACGGTGTTGAAATCAAGAAAAACAAAGATGCAAACGGTATTCCATTAGATGGTATTCCATTCCACCCCTACTATTCTGTTAAAGATATCGTGGGTGTTGTGGTTTTCATGATGTTCTTTGCAGCAATTATGTTCTTCGGTCCAGAAATGGGGGGTTACTTCCTTGAGCATGCGAACTTTGTTCCTGCTGATCCATTGAAGACGCCCGAACATATTGCACCAGTTTGGTATTTCACTCCATTTTATACAATGCTTCGTGCAGTACCCGATCCTTTCTTAGGTGTTGTTGCGATGGGTGCAGGTGTTGTTGTATTGGCCTTCTTACCCTGGTTGGACAATAATCCAATTAAGTCAGTTCGTTACCGTAGTGCGTTACACAAACTTAATTTAACTGTGTTTGTTCTTGTGTTTATTTACCTAGGTTACCTCGGGGTAAAAGCACCAGAGCCAGTATTATCAGAGTTAGGGTTACGTTTCTCAGAAGTGTATTTTGTTTTCTTCTATGTGCTTTGGTTCCATAGTAAAACACGTGATGCGAAATTCAGCTTCATGTCATTAATTATTTGGATGGGTTTATTCTCATTAAATGATTTTGCAAGACATGTGGAAGGTTCAGGTGAATTAATCATGATGGGTTGGTTTATTCCAGCTGTATATCTTGCGGTGATGTTCCTTGCTCCTTTATATACCAATCTTAATGCTGAAAAAGCAGTACCAGAGAGGGTGACAGGATAATGAAAAAATTTATACTCGCAATTTTGATGGTGTTGCCATCGTTGGCTATGTCAGCAGGTGGTGGTGTTCATCTTGATAAAGTAGATCTTGATTTACATAACAAGGAGTCACTACAAAGTGGTGCACGCTTGTTTGTAAATTATTGCTTAAGCTGTCACTCGGCTGCATACCAACGTTATAACCGCATGGCGGAAGATATTGGTTTAACAGACGCTCAAGTAGCCAGTAACTTAATGTTTGCTGGTGAAAAAGTGGGTGAAACCATGACTGTTGCCATGAAAACAGAAGATGCAAAAATCTACTTTGGCACAAAAGTTCCTGATTTATCAGTTGTTTCACGTGCCCGTGGTGCAGATTGGTTATATACCTATTTACGTACTTTCCATACTGATGATTCGCGTCCATTTGGCGTGAACAATACAACATTTAAAGATGTTGGTATGCCTCACGTCCTTTGGGAACTAGAAGGTATGAAAAAGTTAGTTAATGCAGATGAAATGCAAGAACACCCAGGTACTGCTCCAAAATTTGAAACAGTGTCTGAAGGTAAAATGTCTGCAGTTGAATATGATAATGCAATGCGTGACTTAACGGCATTCATGGTTTACATGGGTGAGCCTGCACAGTTGGTTCGTTATGAACTTGGCATCTATGTATTATTATTTTTAGTATTACTTTTCCTCGTTGCTTACCCAATGAAGAAAGAATTCTGGAAAGATATTCACTAAATGTTTATGGCTCTTCATTGGGTCATATCACATAATTTTAAGTCGGGGGGATTATTCCCCCCCTCTTTGTTTTTAAAAGAAATACTTTTGAGGTAACAACATGGCACAAATGGCTAACAAACGTTTAGCAATGACACTTTATTCAAGTGACTCGGATCCTTATTGCCACATGGTTCGTATTGTTTTAGCAGAAAAAGGTATTAACTATGAATCACATGATGTTGATTTAGAAGATACCCCGGAAGACCTTAAAGATTTAAACCCGTATAACGAAGTACCAACGCTAGTTGATCGTGATCTCGTTTTATATGGTCACCAGGTCATTATGGAGTATTTGGATGAGCGTTTTCCACATCCACCATTAATGCCGGTTGATCCTGTTTCACGTGCTCGCAATCGTTTAATGCTAAAACGAATTGAACGCGATTGGTA
>Ga0316207_10002374_pt1 | contig 19522 bp, 18 predicted proteins | sample 6weekpyrite_MG_FD_204943 | JGI IMG/M metagenome (GOLD analysis project Ga0316207, IMG submission 204943) | Microbial mat bacterial communities from mineral coupon in-situ incubated in ocean water Damariscotta River, Maine, United States -... | ecosystem: Environmental > Aquatic > Marine >...
CTTACACCGTCCGGCTTAACTGGTATAACCAATATGAACAACTTCCACGTGCCAATGAGTATTGGCGTCTGCGCGTTAAACTCAAACGACGATATGGGTTTATGAACCCGGGTGGCTATGATTACGAAGGGTATTTATTCAGACAAGGTATACACGCCACCGGTTATGTCAGGCGTGATGATAGTAATGAAAGACTGGTCAGTGAGAGACAACAAAACAATTTTGTGCTGACAATGCGTCAGCACTTATTACACCGGTTGAACGAAACACACAGTGATTTACCCCACCTGGGGCTTATAGAAGCACTTGCTATTGGTCATCGCGCAAATATAGACCCCGATGAGCGCATATTATTAACACAGACGGGAACAAACCACCTTGTGGCAATTTCTGGCTTGCATATCGGGCTCGTTGCGGGCCTGGTCTACATGCTCATGAAATTTTTTGCGGGTCGTTGCCACCGGTTAATCAATAAGGTTCCTGCGCCTATCATTGCCGCCTGGTCTGCGTTATTAGCGGCATTTATCTATTCGGCATTGGCTGGTTTTGCAATTCCAACTCAACGTGCACTGTTAATGGTTGGCGTATTTCTGTTTTGTATAATTATGCGCCGTGAAACAAGTATTTCATACGTGCTGTCAATAGCACTTATTGGGATCTTGATCAGTCAACCCCTGGCCGTGAATGACTACGGGTTTTGGTTATCGTTTACCGCCGTTGCAATTATCGTATTTACATTACAAGGACGATTAAAACAGCCGTCTAAAACCGTAAACACCGTTAAAATTCAATTCTATATTGCCCTGGGCATGCTTCCACTAATGCTTGTTTTCTTTCAGCAGAGTAGCTATGTCTCACCCATTGCAAATATGTTTGCTGTACCCTGGGTCAGTTTTGTGACGGTCCCTGCAACGCTTATCGGTGTATTAACGATTGATGTATGGCCAACGTTATCTGGATTGGCAATACACCTTTCAAACTGGTCACTGGCTGTTTTATTAAGTGTTCTTGATGGATTAAATACACCCAGCTTCACCCTTTACCAATCTTTAACGCCGCCTTCGTGGACGTTAATTCCCGCCATTGCCGGTGTGGTCTGGTTACTCATGCCCAAAGGAACACCTTCGCGCTGGTTGGCCATAGTGCTGCTTTTACCAATACTTTTTATACACAAAAAAGGACCTGAATATGGGCAGGTTGAATTGGCCTTGCTTGATGTAGGGCAAGGGCAATCCGTCTTTATACGTACCCGGAATCATAGCCTTCTGTACGACACCGGCCCGCAATTTTCTCAACATTTTGATGCGGGAAGGGCCGTTATTCTGCCATTTTTACGAAGTGAAGGAGTGCGTAAACTCGATATGCTTGTCGTAAGTCATGGTGATAAAGACCATAGTGGCGGTGCCAAATCCATACTTTCATCGACGCCCGTAGACAGAATTTTAACGGGTGCCAATAGTCGGCGCTGGAATTATCCTGGCGCGAAGGCATGTGCGGATGGGCAACGTTGGCAGTGGGATGGCGTGGTATTTGAAATCCTGTCACCTGTCTCAATCAACCGCACGGGGGGTAATAATAGTTCATGCGTGCTGCGTCTTTCAGTAGCTCAGCAGTCGGTATTGATCCCGGGTGATATAGAAAAAGTAACCGAGCTCAAATTACTGAAAAATCACGGCCAGGCCTTGCAGTCCGACGTATTAATCGCCCCCCACCATGGCAGTAAGACTTCATCTTCGTGGCATTTTCTTAAAACGGTAGCCCCTGATTTCGTACTCATACCAAATGGTTACAGGAATCGCTTTGGATTTCCACATCCTGAGGTGGTCAATCGTTATGCAAAATCAGGCATTAAATGGTATGAAACAGCTAAAAATGGTGCGCTTAGATTGACTATTGGTACAGGGCAGACCATTGCTCCACGATCCTGGCGGCTACAAAATAGACGATTCTGGACGACGCAGTGATGGTAATGTACCGGTCATGTTGTACAATATTTATCGCAACTGGCATGATAGGCTTGTCAGACAACAAATTAGAAAAATATCAATATAATTCATATAGATAACAGGGCCTAAAAACAGTGTTTGAACTTGTAAAAGCAGGCGGCTGGCTCATGCTGCCGATTATCGTATGCTCGATCCTTGCATTGGCAATTATTGCCGAGCGTTTTTGGGCGTTACAGCGCAAACGTATTACCCCCAGGCACCTGGTCGCCCAGGTATGGCATTGGGCAAGAGAACAGGAACTGGATGAAACACGGATCAATCAACTCAAGACGGGTTCTCCGCTGGGGAAAATCATTGCGGCGGGTTTGATTAATCGTCATCACCCAAGGGAGATTATGAAGGAAAGTATCGAAGATGCCGGCAGGCATATCGTCCCGGAACTCGAACGTTTCCTCAATACACTGGGTACGATTGCTTCGATTACCCCCTTGCTTGGGTTACTCGGTACGGTTGTTGGCATGATCGATGTGTTTACAGCGATTATTGAACACGGTGTAGGTAACCCTGCCGAATTGGCAGACGGCATTTCAAAGGCGTTGATCACGACTGCTGCAGGCCTATCTGTTGCAATCCCCAGCTTGATGTTTTTCCGCTACTTCCGTGGCCATGTGAGTGAATTGATTTTAACCATGGAGCAGGAGGCCCTGAAGCTGATAGAGGTTATGCATGGAGAGCGGGAATCTGAAGACGGCAGTACTATCAACAGCGAAGCAGATAGATAAATAAATGAAACTGCACCAACAACGCGTCGAAGAACCCGACCTGAATCTCACACCATTAATTGATGTGGTGTTCCTGCTACTGATCTTCTTTATGGTTTCGACGACATTTGAAAAAGAGTCAGAGCTGAGTATCGAATTACCGACTGCAGAAGGGGATGTCAGCCAGGCACCGCCCTTACAGATAGAAATATCAATCGACTCAGAAGGAAATTATGCCATCAACAATGAACGCATAATTAATTCTCAATTGAACACAATCAAGGCTGCGGTGATCAAAATTGCTGGCGATAAACGTGATGTACCACTGGTGATTAGTGCAGATGGCAGGGCATCGCACCAATCTGTTATTGTGGCCATGGATGCTGCCCGCCAACTCGGCTTCAAGCACCTGACATTCGCGACGCGCCTATCTTCAGAAGATCGTTAACTGTATGAGTAACAGCACTCCACATATTGATGGTAAGCAAGCCTACCGTCGTTTACTTTCCTATGTTTGGCCACATTGGAAAATGTTTCTGTTTGCCATTATCGGTATGGCGGCATTCTCGGCAACAGAGGCCGGTTTTCCCTGGCTGATGAAGCCGCTGGTTGATGAGAGTTTAATCGATCGAGATCCTGAGTTTATCAAGTTGATCCCTATGTTACTGATAGGGCTCTTTGTTATCCGGATTTTTGTTAATTTTGTTGCCACGTACTGCATGAGTTGGGTGGGAAGAACTGTCATCAAAGATCTTCGAGGCGAGATGTTTAGGCATTTACTTAATCTACCTGCTTCTTATTATGATAAGTCGTCATCTGGCAACCTGCTCTCAAAGCTTGTTTACGATGTAGAGCAAGTCGCTCGTGCAGCTACCAGTGTCATCACAGTGGTTATTCAGGATGGTTTAACGATTATCTTTCTGACTGGGCTCATGCTTTATCATAGCTGGAAGCTCACCCTGATTTTTATCGTAATTATCCCTTTTGTTGCATGGCTGGTTGTTTATGTAAGTAAGAAATTTCGCAAAGTCAGTAAGCGCATACAGGACAGTGTTGGCAGCATCACGCATGTCTCTGGCGAAGTTATAGAAGGCCACCGGGTTGTTAAAACGTTTGGCGGACAAGAAGTTGAATCAAAGAACTTTGAAAAGGAAAACAACTACAATCGTAAACAAAAGATAAAATTGGACATCTTGAAAGTACTTAGCCTGGGGGTAGTACAGCTTCTGGTTGCAACGGGCACAGCAATTGTGATTTTTTATGCCACGTCGGATTCGATGAAAGATGTTGTGTCACCAGGTGTATTTGTCTCAATGCTGACGGCACTGCTTGTGATTCAACGTCCGATTAAACGCTTAACCACGGTCAATGCCAGCCTGCAGACAGGTATTGCAGCCGCACAAAGCATCTTCAGTTTTCTTGATTCTGATAAAGAAAAAGATACGGGTACGGATACTTTGGAATCAGTTCGCGGTGAAATTTGTTATTCAAAGGTTAATTTCAGTTACGGTGAAAAGGATAAGCAGGTATTGCACGATATTTCATTTACTGCAAAGCCAGGCGAAACAATCGCATTTGTTGGACGCTCGGGGAGTGGTAAAACAACCCTGGTAAACCTGTTACCCCGGTTTTATGAGATCTTACAGGGTGAAATTACCATAGATGGCAATAATATCCAGGGCATCAAATTGCGCGACCTGCGCAAACATATCTCTCTTGTCAGTCAACATGTAACCCTGTTTAACGATACTGTACGCAAAAACATTGCCTATGGCAGCCTTGCAGGTGCAAGTGATGAAGAAATCATACGTGCAGCAGAAATGGCACATGCACGTGAATTTATCGATAACCTGCCGAATGGCTTTGATACAGTTGTTGGCGAAAATGGTGTCTTATTATCGGGTGGCCAGCGGCAGCGTCTGGCTATAGCGCGAGCATTGTTAAAAGATGCGCCTATATTGATTCTTGATGAGGCAACCTCCGCACTGGATACGCAGTCTGAAAGACATATACAGGCTGCACTTGAAGCGTTGATAAAGAACCGCACAACCCTGGTTATCGCTCACCGTCTTTCAACGATTGAAAATGCAGATTCGATAGTTGTTATGCAAGAGGGAAGGGTCCTGGAACAGGGCACTCATGCGGCGTTAATCGACAAGGGTGGTCAGTATGCCGCATTGCACCGTATGCAGTTTTCCGAACACTAAACCATATGTACAACCTGTTAACCCGTTTTTTTAATCACGTATGGTATGGCAATGCATGGCAGTGCATGTTGTTTTTACCTGCCAGTTGGTTTTTTCGTCAATTGGTCACCCTGCGACGGTTCTTTTACCGTGCTCATATTTTTAAAAGCAAAGGGTTTGAAATACCTGTAATTGTAATTGGTAATATTACAGTAGGCGGGACAGGTAAAACCCCCCTTGTTATCTGGATGATTGAACTGCTGCGTAGCGCAGGCTATCGCCCTGCAATTATTACCCGTGGCTATCGAGGTGAGGCAAGTGGCTGGCCTCAACAAGTGCGTGAAGACAGCGATCCTTTTATTGTTGGCGACGAAGCAGTGCTGCTTGCACAACGATGTAAGTGTCCTATTGCTGCAGGCCCCGATCGGAGCGCATCTATAGAAGCCTTACTTCAGCATACTGACTGTAATATCATTGTTGCAGATGACGGTATGCAACATTATGCCATGCAACGTGATATTGAAGTTGCAGTTATAGATGGTGTTCGACGACTTGGTAATCATCGCTTATTACCTGCAGGGCCATTGCGTGAGCCTGCTTCCAGACTTGAAGAAGTGGATTTTGTCGTCAGCAATGGTGTGGCAGGGCGAGGCGAATATAGCATGTTGGTTAAAGCGCTTGTCGCGAAAAACCTGCAATCTATGCGTGTCATCGGCCTGGAAAGGTTTTCTGGCACGTCAGTGCATGCCGTTTGTGGCATTGGTAACCCTGAACGGTTCTTTAATTCATTAAGACATTTTGGAATTGAAGTTATAGAACATGCCTATCCTGATCATCATAAATATGACATGTCAGACATCAACTTTACTGATAACCTACCAGTCCTGATGACTGAAAAAGACGCCGTGAAATGTCAACGTTTTGCTACTGATGACGTTTGGTCGGTACCCGTGGAGGCTGATTTGAATAAACATTTTGCTCCACGCATACTTGCATTGCTTGAAAAGAGAAAGCGACATGGATAAAAAATTACTTGAGATACTCGTTTGCCCACTGTGTAAAGGCCCTTTGGTCCATAATAAAAAATCTCATGAACTCATCTGTAAAGCTGACAGGCTTGCCTATCCTGTACGTGACGATATCCCCGTTATGCTTGAAGAAGAAGCCCGTAATCTTAACGAGGATGAAGAGGTTTAATGCAGTTTAAGGTTATCATTCCAGCCCGATATGCCTCAACGCGGCTTCATGGTAAGGCGTTATTAGATATTTGCGGTAAACCCATGCTTCAGCGTGTCTATGAGCGGGCGCTTGAGAGTGGTGCTGAGTCTGTCTATGTCGCGACAGATGACAAGCGCATTAAGACGGTTGCCGAGGGATTTGGCGCGCCCGTATTGATGACGGATGAATCTCACCGTTCGGGTACGGATAGAATTACTGAAGCTGTTCAGCAGTTACAATGTGATGACAATGACATAATTGTTAATCTGCAAGGTGATGAACCTTTAATCCCACCATCACTTGTGAAGCAAGTTGCAGAAGATCTTCACACTCATCAAGATGCAAGTATGTCTACGCTTTACACACCTATACATGACCAGACTGATGTCAGTAACCCCAATGTCGTTAAAGTCGTGTTCAGTAAAAAGGGCTATGCACTGTACTTTAGTCGTGCGCCCATCGCATGGGAACGTGAATACTTCAGGACCTCTGATTTCCGACCTTCTGGTCATCATATTCACTACCGACACATTGGGTTGTACGCCTACCGTGCCGGTTTTTTACAACGATTTGTTACCTGGCCTGTCTGCGACCTTGAAGAAATGGAATCTCTGGAACAATTACGTGTTCTCTGGAATGATGAACGTATCCATTTAAGTGAAGCCATTGCCATTCCACCACCAGGTGTTGATACAGAGGAGGAGCTCGAACGCGTCAGACACCTCGTTTCAATTTCAGAATAATTCTATCGCTATTTTCCTAGCAAACCTTCATTTATACACACTTCTCAGTACGTCTAATTGGCCCTAATTACCCCTATATCTGACTGTACCGGTCAATCATTATTACTAATTAAATATACAATAATTTTATTAAGTACTTAATTTTATTGAGATTAATTGTTGTTAAACCGGTATCAATTGTGGTTATATATACCGCGATAAAAATGTACTTTATGTACGCATAAAACAAGCTGCATGTGGGGCACTAAGATGGTGCAGCTTGGCAAACTTAAAATAATAATGATGGAGGAGAGTTCGATATGGTCTATACCAAACGAAATCCTGCACTGCTGATAATGGGTATCATAATGCTTGCTATATGGTACTTCACACAGTCAGGTGCGATGGATGGAATAATCGCCTATCTCAAGATAGGAAAACTCACACAAGAAATGACTACGATCCCTCTGTACTTTGGGGTGATATCGGTTGCCATAGGCGCTTGGCAATTATTCGGTAGTCACAAAGAAGGTAGCCTTGATTATTACTCATCTGCAATTGCAGGGGCCATGTTCATTCTCTTAATCACGATGCTTGTGCGTTGGTACGTTGCACCAGAAGTGGCTGTTATCAGCAAGAGCATGGGTAAGGTCGGTGACACAGGTAAGTATATTCATAAACTACTTGGCCTTAACTATGTGGTCCTCGGTATTCTTGCCGGGTTGATTATCGTCAACGTGTTTAAAATACCCGCCTGGGCAGAAAATGGCGTCCGCTTGTCACGTTTAGGCCTAAAGACCGGTGTTATCTTACTGGGCACACTCTACAGTGCAGCTGAGCTCCAGAAACTTGGTGGTCTTTCAATTGTAATGATTGGCTTCTTTGTACTTGGCTCTGTTGGTATGGTGCTGTGGTTAAGCTCACGTAGACAGACACCTAATTCAATGGGGGGTGTACTGTCAGCAGGGATGGGGGTTTGTGGTGTATCTGCGACCGTTGCAGCCGCACCTGTTGTACAGGCCAAGTCTGTTGAGATCGCCTATACCATTGGTACGATTCTCCTCTGGGGTGTCGGCTGTATGTTCCTGTTCCCGATTATTGGTAATCTTCTGGGGATGTCGCATGTGCAGTTTGGTGCATGGGCGGGGACCGGGATTCTGAATTCTGCTCAGGTAGCAGGTGCAGCATTGGCCTATCAACCTGATGGAATTGAAACCTTAAAAGTTGCCGAAATCTTCAATATCACTCGCGTATTAGTTCTGCCTATTATCGTCCTGTGGCTAGCTGTCTGGTACGTAAAACGTGAAGAGGGTGCTGAACAGATCAACGCAGGTCGCGTTATCTTTGAAAAGTTCCCGGTTTTCGTGCTCGGTTTCATCCTGCTGTTTGCACTGTCATCGACCGGTATCTTTGCCCCTGCCAACCATTACAAGGGCAAGTACTTCGACAATAATATTTCTGAAAAGAAATTGTTGAAAACCGATCAGGTTGCAGTCCTGCTGGCCAATGCCGGAAAGGTACAGCGCGAAGATCGCAAAGCTGCACTGGCACGTCTTATAGATCAGCGTAAAGTTGCCTCGCTTGATGATGATGCAGTTCTCCGTGGCCTTGCTAATTCAAAAGTAATGGGTAAGGATTCAGGTAAAGTCTTGAAAAAAGCACATAAGGCATCGCGCCATGCTGCGAAAAAGATCAAGGCTTTCCGTCAATGGATCTTCTGGCTATTCGGCTTTGGCCTGGTCGGCTTGGGTATGCAAATTACGATCAGCTCAATGAAGCAGGCAGGTGGGCAACCCGCTGTTATTGGCGGCATCGTAGGCTTCACCAAAGCCGCACTATCATTGATTGTTGTGATGGTGCTTATTAGCGAAACAGTTTAAGGAGAATAATAATGAGTGAGAATAAATTTGACAGAGGTACAGCATTATCACTTTTCGGTAGTGACCGCCGCGAAGACTTTATGGCATTAATATTTGCCCTGGCAATTGCGTTAGGCGTTTATATTAGCTACTAAATCGTTATACAGAATCCCCGGTATTCACGATTGTGTGGGTGCCGGGGTTTTTTGTGAATTTTGCAATAAAGAGCACTAGTATGTTTAAAAAAATATTACTCGCCAGTCATGGCACACCGGGCTCAAGGGCTGCAGAACAAAAAGCCCTGGAACTTGCTGAAAAACAAACATCAATCCATCACCTGATTGTCGTCCCTGAATTGTGGAAAGGTATGAAAGGGGATGACTGGCTTCAAAATGGTTCTACGCGCGATAAATATGGGGAATACATCGAGTCACTGCTTGAGCAGGAAATACGTGAGCACGTTAACAAACTCACCGAAGAAATGGATGACAATAATGTTGACTACGATGTTGAAGTCGTTGTCGGCGAGCCAGGCAAGTGTCTTTTAGAAGTCGGTAATCGTGACGAATATGACCTTGTTGTTATGGGTTCAAGACGGCCGAAGCATGTAGAAGGGTTACGTTCCAGGGTCGCGACAGAACCACTGGTTAAATCACTCAACGCTGCTTTGCTAATCGTACCTTTCCCGGCATAAATCCCAATGAACGCAATAACTGAAAGCACATCAACCGTAGCCGGTTCAGATAACAGCGCATGGGCTGGATTAAATACATCTCTTTCAACGGTTGAACTATTAGAGTTCTGTACAGATATAGAGCGTCTGTTCAGGATTAATCCATACCTGGAGTTTTTATCGTGGGAGCAAACCAGTCCTCAACATGCTCGCATTAGCATTAAGAATATCAGCAATGATGAACCATTTAGCCTGGAATCAGATATCTCGATTACAGAATTGGACGATGGATTTCGCATCGAGTATTCAAATGGCATAAAGTCTTCGACCAGCTTTATGGTTGAGCCAAGTGATTCAGGCGCCATGCTGAAAATCGTTGATGAATATCACAGTATCGATGAGACTGACCAGGCAGCAATAAAACAGGTCGATAAAAGCATCGTTGCCTGGGCTAAAGATCTGCAGGAATATATTTTTAAATGGGAGCGTTGGAAATGGCTTGCACCATGGCGCTGGTATATGCGCGGTCCATGGCAACGTATGAAGCCACCTGCCAGGCGTATTACCTATATGCTGTTCTGGATCACGTTTGCTGAACTTCTAGGCTTTATTCTTATCTTCGTTATTTTTTGGTATGACTTTGACGAGTTTTTCAAACTCTAATCCCTAATTAATGCTTTAGTCGTTCGCAAGTTATAGCTAACTGGTATAATGCGGTTCTATTCGAACTATGTAGACAAGTATTATGATTAAGGTTTTGTTCGTATGCATGGGCAATATTTGCCGTTCGCCGACTGCTCACGGTGTATTTGAAAACATGGTGAAAAATGCGGGACATGTGGCGGATATAGAAATCGATTCAGCGGGTACACATGCCTACCATGTGGGTGAAGGACCGGACCGACGCTCCCAACAGTGTGCAAAAGACAGGGGCTTTGACCTTTCCTATATTCGTGCGCGGCGTATAGAAGTCAGCGATTTTGATTATTTTGATTATGTCCTTGCTATGGATATAGATAACCTGGCTATACTTGAGTCAATGTGTCCGACTCAGCACCGTAATAAGGTTTCATTGTTTCTCAATTTTGCGGAAAATATTTCAGAAAAAGAAGTTCCTGATCCTTACTATGGCGGAGCAAAAGGTTTTGACCATGTTTTCGATCTCGTTGAGGCCGCAAGCTCAGGTCTGCTTGAACATATAAGGGCTCATCACCTATCTTAAAAAAACCCCGCTAAGCGGGGTTTTTATTTATTAATCGTCCTTATTGCTATCGACAGGCTTGGGAGCAGGTGGGGTTGGTTTAGAAGCCTGTTCCACTGGGGCCGGTTTAGGCTTGGGAATAAACGGGTTTTGTGAAATATCCTTCGGTTTATTCGTCTGGACCTGTGTTGGTTTTTCAGCCGGCCTGGTCTCCTGCTTACTCCCGGATTGAGTGAAGACTTGTTTTGCGACTGGCTTTGATGGCGCGGCCGGGCGACTCTGACTCTCTACCGGTTTTGGTGACTGTGGGCGAGCAGCCGGCTTATCTGGTGTTGATGTGGCTGCTGGTTTAGTAAAGACCTGTTTCGGTGTCGGTTGAGCAGGTTTTGCTTCAACAGCAGCGGGTTTGGTTACAGGTACAACAGGCTGCTTGTGCTCTGAAACAGGCTTGCTGGCCGCCGGTGTTGCGGGCGCTGCCTCGGGTGATGTCTTTACCTGTTGAGGTTTAGCCGTCGGCTTGGCAACAGGTTTTGCAGGTTTGTTTGGTTTAGCGCCCTGCTTCGCTGCAGTTTTTGCCTCAGCCACGACCTGCGGTTGGTTTGCGGCCGGAGCAGGGGCAGTCGTCTGCTCGGCAGCAGGTTTATTTGGTTTAGCGTCCTGCTTCGCTGCAGGTTTTGCCTCAGCCACGACCTGCGGTTGGTTTGCGGCCGGGGCAGGGGCAGTCGTCTGCTCGGCAGCAGGTTTTGCTGAAGGTGCCGGTTGCTTTTCAGCGGCTGGTGTTTGCAGCGCATCACTTGGATTTTCTGATGCATTGCCTTGCTGTTGTTCAGCATTGCTGCGGGTATTGTTCCTGCGGCGACCACCACGGCGACCGCGACGACGGTTGCGTCCAGCGCTCTGCTGATCACCTTGTTGTGGAGTGTTCTGATCCTGGCTTTGTTGGGCCTGAGCGTCTTTAGCTGTATCGTCTACAGGTTTACTGTCTTGCGCCTGAGATGGCTTTTGCTGTTGTCGCTTATCAGCCGCTTGCTTATTGGGTTTACGTTGGCTATCCGCCTTATTACGACGTTGCTGCTGACTGGTTCGTGATTCACCCGAACGGCTATCCTGATTTCGACGATTTTGTTGATTGCGGCCACCACGTCTTCTACCACGCTGACGGCGCTGATTAGCGGGCTTCGGCTTTGTTTCTTCCTCAACCACCTCTTCCTCTTTCTTTGCAGAACCAAACATTGAGCCAAACAGGCGCTTGAATAATCCACCATTTGGTGGAGGTGTTTCTGCTTTTTCCTCGACAGGGGCGGGTGTTGCAGGTGCTTGAGCCTGGGCGGGTGCAGGCGCCTGGGGCATGATGCCCTTAACAGCAGGCTCTTCTGTCCTTGGTTTACTGTCGGATACGACGAGTTCAACCTCTTCCTGTTGCTCATCAGCGAGATCATAGCTGGCCTGTTTGAATTCAGCCTCATTAGCGTCCGCTTCTCTTACGCGCTGTACTTCAAAACGTGGCGTTTCCATTGAAGCGTTCGGCACCATCGTAATGTTGATGTTGTGGCGCTTTTCAATGTCGTGAACAATTGCACGTTTCTCATTCAGCAAGAAGCTTGCGACATCAACAGGCGTTTGGGTAATGATCCGGGTTGTCTTTTCCTTCATCGCTTCTTCTTCGATGATACGAAGAATAGACAATGCGAGAGATTCAACACTACGGATCGTCCCGTGCCCGCTACAACGAGGGCAAGTGATCTGGCTGGATTCGCCAAGAGAAGGGCGCAGCCGCTGACGCGACATTTCTAACAGCCCGAAACGTGAAATACGGCCAACCTGAATGCGGGCACGATCCATTTTCAGGGCTTCTTTAATACGATTTTCAACCTCACGCTGGTTACGAGACTGCATCATGTCGATGAAATCAATCACCACCAGGCCACCCAGGTCTCGCAGGCGCAGCTGTCGTGCAATTTCATCGGCCGCTTCAAGGTTGGTATTCAGGGCTGTTTCTTCAATATCGCTGCCCTTGGTCGCGCGGGCAGAGTTGATGTCTATCGACACCAGGGCTTCCGTATGGTCAATGACAATCGAACCGCCTGATGGCAGGCTAACTTCACGCTGGAACGCCGACTCGATCTGGCTCTCAATCTGGTAACGGCTGAATAGGGGGATATCGTCGCTGTAATGCTTAATCTTTTGCAAGTTATGAGGCATCACCAGCATGATAAAATCACGTGCTTTTTTGTAGATTTCTTCACTGTCGATCAGTATTTCACTGATGTCCTTGCGCAAGTAATCGCGGATAGCACGGATAATGACATTACTTTCCTGGTAAACGAGGAAGGGGCCTGAACGTTGGCTGGAAGCTTCCTCGATTGCACTCCAGAGCTGGAGCAGGTAGTCCATATCCCACTGCAACTCTTCATGGCTCTTGCCAACGCCAGCAGTGCGAACAATCATACCCATCCCGTCAGGAACGTTCATCGCGGCCATCGCATCGCGGATCTCACTTCGATCAGCGCCTTCAATACGACGCGAGACACCACCTGCACGTGGATTATTTGGCATCAACACGAGATAGCGTCCAGCAAGGCTGATAAACGTCGTCAGGGCTGCGCCCTTATTACCACGTTCTTCTTTTTCAACCTGAACCAGGATCTCCTGGCCTTCCTCGAGCACATCATTGATGCGTACACGTTTTCCTTGTTCAGGCTTGGATTTGAAATAACTGCGAGAGATTTCTTTCAGCGGCAAAAAGCCGTGGCGTTCGGCGCCATAATTAACAAAGGCGGCTTCGAGGCTGGGTTCAACCCGGGTGATCTTGCCCTTGTAGATATTGGATTTCTTCTGTTCCTTTGAAGGTGTCTCGATATCGAGATCATAGAGTGACTGGCCATCAACCAGTGCAACACGCAACTCCTCCTGTTGAGTTGCGTTAATCAACATTCTTTTCATGATATTACTGTCCAGTTTACATGCACGGGCGTTGTGCCTGTTAAGCTGAAACAGTCGGGAACGTATTAGTTATGCTAACCGTCTGGTGCGGTAAACACCCGGTCGACAAACGTGGTCTGACCAAGGTGTATCGGGTACTCACGTACCCATCTGGTTGTTGTTCCTGACTGCTCGATATTGCCCGAGCATGTAGTTATTTTTTATGTAGACGGTTTATGCCGACCACATACTTGTTCATGTTTGTCCCGTACCATCTGGCCGGGGAATAATTTACGCGTCGCACGTCCGCACCTGTTGATCGGCTGCGCGCTCCAGTTAGCTACTCTATCTCGGCGCGGTTACGCGTCCCGATGAAGAAATTGTTCCAAGCTACTGAATCTATTGCCTACGTAGTCTGTAGACACACCTTATATAATATAGCATGTACTGCATATCGGCAATCACAAACACGATACCCGCCTGAGACGACAAACTGCTATGATCACGCCATGAAATCCGCTCCATCATCAACGTACGCTGCCGTTAGCTGGATAACCGTCGATCAGAACAATATGGGTCAGCGCATAGATAACTTCTTGATTAGCAAGTTAAAAGGTGTTCCAAAAAGTCGCGTATACCGAATCTTGCGAAAAGGTGAAGTACGCGTAAACAAGGGCAGGGTAAAACCCGAATACCGTTTAAAAGATGGGGATACTATCCGCATTCCTCCCATCCGACTGGAAGAGAAATCAACACCCAAGCGCCCCCCTGATAGCTTTTTGAAGCAACTGGACGATGCCATTCTGTTCGAAGACAAAGGGCTACTCATCCTCAACAAGCCAAGTGGCATGGCCGTACACGGTGGCAGTGGGCTGAGTTATGGCGTCATCGAGGCTTTGCGTGCCTCTCGGCCCGACGCACCTTATCTTGAATTGATCCACCGTCTTGACCGCGACACATCCGGCTGTCTGTTGATTGCGAAAAAAAGAAGCTACCTGCGCCACCTGCATGAACAAATACGCACGAACCAGGTACGCAAACACTACCGTGCGCTCGTATGCGGCCACTGGGATCATGGTAAGCACCATGAAAATGCCCCTCTGCTCAAGTTTACGCAGTCATCCGGGGAGCGGATGGTCAGAGTAGATGATACGGGTAAGTCCTCGCATACCCTGTTTAAGCCCATATCGACATTCAAAATGGCCAGCTACATGGACATTGAATTATTCACCGGCCGTACCCATCAAATAAGGGTCCATGCTGCGCATTGCGGTCATCCCATCGCGGGCGATGACAAATATGGAAATAACGAATGTAACCGTGTACTGAAAGAGTTTGGCTTAAAGCGGCTCTTCCTGCATGCCTACCGGCTTGAATTTGAACACCCAGGTACTGGCCAACCCTTTGATATCGTCGCACCGCTTGAGCAAACGCTTATCGACATCATGGAGAACGTAGAGAACACAAAATGAGCAAGACATTCGAATTACTCGTCTTTGACTGGGATGGCACCCTGATGGACTCGGTTGAACACATTGTCGCATCCCTGTCTGCGGCGGCTGCAGATACGAAGATGGCAGACCTGGGTCATCAACGCTACCGGGATATTATCGGTCTCGGGCTGTCAGAGGCCATGTACGCACTTTACCCGGATGCCACCGAGGATGACCAGGCGCGCCTATGTGAGCGTTACCGCCACCATTTTCATGATAAACGAAAAGGGCAGTCATCACTTTTCGAGGGCACCCACGAGATGTTATGCGGCTTAAAGGACAACGACATCAAGATTGCTGTTGCTACTGGCAAGGCACGTGTTGGCCTGGATAAGGTATTTGAAGAAACCGGTTATGGCGATATGTTTCATGCGACGCGCTGTGCGGATGAGTCAGGCTCAAAACCGAAACCGCATATGCTGCATGAGTTAATGATTGAACTTGGCGTAGCACCTGAAAACACCATCATGATTGGTGATACGACGTATGATATGCAAATGGCAAGCAATGCGGGGACGGCAGGCCTTGCTGTCAGCTATGGTGTACATAGTCGCGAACAGCTTATGGAACATAAGCCACTTGCATGCTGTAATAACGTTAATGAACTATCACAATGGCTACACAGTCATAGCTAGCGATTGCTGTTAGACTTTGAACAATATTGATGATTATAGGGATTCACCATGGCGGATAACAAAACTCCAGATGAAAACTGGGAACGCGACACAATCAACAAACTTGCTTTCGCAGCCTACAAGGAGCAAAAGCGCGCACGTCGGTGGAACCTTGTTTTCCGTGGTTTTATAGTTATTTGGTTATTTAGTTTCCTGGCCATTCTGTTAACCAATGAGCGTAGTGCAACAAAAGAACTCAAGCCACATACTGCGCTGATAGATATTAGTGGCGTCATTGCATCAAGCAATGAGGCCAGTGCAGATAACATTGTGACGGCACTACGCGATGCCTTCGAAAGCAAGCAATCGGCCGGCGTAATCCTTCGTATCAACAGCCCGGGTGGTAGCCCTGTACAGTCCGGCTATATTAACGACGAAATCCTTCGGCTGCGTGAAAAATACCCGGACAAACCGCTTTACGCCGTTATTGTTGATATCTGTGCATCCGGTGGCTATTACATTGCTGCTGCGGCAGATAAGATTTATGCCGACAAGGCCAGCCTGGTCGGTTCGATTGGTGTCATCATGAACGGCTTCGGCTTTACCGAGGCAATGGATAAGCTTGGTGTTGAACGCCGACTGTTAACCGCCGGTGAACATAAAGGTTTCCTGGATCCATTCTCACCTGTCAAGGAAGAAGAGGTCACTCACATAAAATCGGTTCTCGATAATATTCACAACCAATTTATCGAAGTGGTTAAAAACGGCCGAGGCGATCGACTTGCAGATGATGAACAGCTGTTTAGTGGCTACATCTGGTCTGGCGAGAAGAGCATGGAGCTTGGGCTAGTCGATGCACTGGGTAGCAGTAGCCATGTTGCAAGAGAGGTGATCGGTGAAGAAACAATTGTTGATTACACAGTCAAACCTACTTACCTGGATCGGTTTGCCAAACGCTTAGGGACTTCGATAGGTTCAACGCTGGCGACATCACTGGGTTTATCAAACCGGTCAGTAATTGAATAACCAACTGCCCATAGAGTCCACAAATAACAATTAGACCGGATTAACAAGATTGACAGGATGTCAGTATGATGTGTTTCTATAAAAATAATTAACCACGAAGTTTCACAAGAAAAAACAATAAAAACCAGGTCAGCGAACAATTCTCTCTGATATTAAAGGATATTGTTCTCTGATACGGATTACGGATTATTTTTGGCTGCGCATATGGATTTAGGGTTAATACTTTTTGCCACTATTGGATTTGGCCTTGCTGCAATTGCATATTGGACACTGTATCAGGTTACGCTAGCCGCATGGGGAAGCGAAAGAGCAAAGCCACATTGGCGTAATTTGATAAAATCGCCAGTGGGTCAACTACTGCTGCCGCTTTATAAATGGCTACTGCCATTCGCTGGTGTCGTATTTATCGTTGCACTAGCTATACAATTGGTGTTAGTTGCTTAAACAATGCAATAACCCATTCTTATGTAGTTGCTATTCGCCGCCAGTCGTCATTCCAGCGAAAGCTGAAATCGGGAAAACCGGCTTAACGATTTAATGCATGTGTTGCGTTCACCGGTTGAAGTTACAACTAAAACCAGTCATTTAGGGAATAATATTGAGTTACTTTCCTTTTGCAGAAAGGATAACTTGGAAATTAATTATGGCATGTAAAGTGTTTTGTAATTCTAAATATGCAAAGTTTGAGACAATCGTAGTATTGTTACTAATAGTTGGGTATGGACTTAGTCATTTAATTGGTGCCAATAATAAAATAGTGGCGGAAGAGCGATCTGAGGATGCCATAAAATCTACATTTATTGAGTTTGAAATTAATAGGAACGGGCGTAAGGATTATTCTCAAGAATGGATTGCATCCTTTGTTCAAAATTATTTGGACTCCACATCTGGCAAAGTCACCATGGCAACAATCATGGAAGAAGGTTTAAGCGATAAGAATTTTGGAATTTCAGTCTATAAAGATAAGGTTGACGGGCAAGCAGAAACAGGTTGGGTAGTACGGTTTCAAGCAGGTACAGAGGGGCTTGGTCTAAAAAAAACAAAGGACTTATTATCGATGATTGGTCAAAGTTTCACATCCTTTGAAAAAGAAAACACCCCAAAATCACAGTAACCACACAAAATGTTCATGGTAAATCGCGTTCCTTAGCGCTGTAGTTTTGAGTAACCACTACTGGCCGACAGCTGCCTTAACCGTGCAAATGAAAATTAACTATTAATTAATATGAAACTCTTTTTAATTACGGATTAATTAGGAGGTGTTAATGAATTTCAATAGCCCAATCCCGATACTGCGTAGCTTCGATGAAGCAAAGGCAAAAGAGTTTTATGTAGATTTTCTAGGATTCAAAGTTGATTGGGAACATCGATTTGAAGATAGCCTTCCTCTGTATATACAGCTATCTAAAGATAACTGTGTGATTCATCTGTCGGAACATTATGGTGATTCAAGTCCAGGTGCATGCTTGAGGATATTAACCTTAAATCTAGATGACTATCAGAGAGAATTGTCTGGAAAAAAGTATAAAAATGCACGGCCAGGCATTCAAAAGAAGCCTTGGGGTACTCGCGATATGGCCATCGCGGACCCATTTGGCAATAAGTTGATATTTAATGAAGAGCCAAGCACCTAACAAGACGCCCCAGTTCGGACACCAAAACCGCTACGCGAGTTTTTTTTGGCGCCACTGGCCTTGAACGTTAGGCATTAAATATGATTACAAGACGTACAATAAATAAATTGATTGCATCTCTTAGCGTGGCTCCACTCTATATGAAATCAGCCGTCGCATGTAGTGGCGATGATAACTCTATTACTATGGAGATTCCAAAAAACCACCTGCAAAATTTTTACACTGGAATTTTTGAAGAATATTTGGCGACCATGTATGTTGATAAATGGATGTGGTCTGACAAGGTTACAGTAAATAATGTGATACATTCTAAAACAAAACGAAAAGCATTTTTAACAGAGGATAGCTATGCTGTACCTGTAAGAGTTACATCTATCTTTGAGAGTAGCAATACCTATTGTTCAAACATTGACATCATTTACAGGGACGAAACTTCGAAAAACAATAATACTATGTATTTTATAGCTTCTGTTAAATGTAAAAAGACAGCATATCCGTTATTCGCTACTAAATTCAGGATGTCTAGCGACTACGCAAAAATATATGTTGCTTTTACGTATAGAAATGTCGTTTCAAATAAAATAGAGAATATAATGATTTCTAAATATCCTGAAATATTTAAATTTGTATCCTGTAATTCAATAACATTTAATTATGTAAATACCTAACAAGTGCATCGACACGTTCACGTCGCTCACTGGGGCGCTCCTGGCGTTGCGCCCCTCATGCTGGAGTCATTGATCGGCTGCTTTTGGACGCGAGCAGACATACTAAACCATATAACGAGCTATAGTATATTGAGCCCTTCATTTTCCAGCATTCGAACGAGACGAATGAGCGGCAGGCCCATTAGTGTATTTGGATCATCTCCAACAAGTTTCTCAAACAAGCTAATACCTAGCGCCTCTGATTTAAAGCTGCCCGCACAGTTGTAGGGTTGTTCGCGCTGAAGATAGTTTTCGATTTGGTCATCGGTTAGTTCGCGAAAAACTACGTCAAAAGGCACCGTTTCGCATTGGCTTGATGAAGTTGCACTGTTATACAGGCATAAACCCGTAAAAAAATGCACGGCCTTCCCTGAGGCGTTTGTAAGTTGTTCGACTGCACGCGTGTGCGTACCGGGTTTCCCCAAAATCTCCACATCAATGACAGCCACTTGATCAGAACCAATAATCAAAGCATTGGGGTATTTATCCGCCACGGCTTTAGCCTTCTTTTCGGCCAATCTGGAAACCAGTTGTTGCGGTGTTTCACCCTTAATATGACT
>Ga0316207_10002375_pt1 | contig 19513 bp, 15 predicted proteins | sample 6weekpyrite_MG_FD_204943 | JGI IMG/M metagenome (GOLD analysis project Ga0316207, IMG submission 204943) | Microbial mat bacterial communities from mineral coupon in-situ incubated in ocean water Damariscotta River, Maine, United States -... | ecosystem: Environmental > Aquatic > Marine >...
AGTTAGAGCAAAGTGCAGAAGGTGTTTTGTCTGTAAAAGACAACTCACTTGAATACATCTCTCAAGTAGACGGTTTTGGCGGCTGGGTACACTGTGCGGGTATGACTACACCTTGGGAATCACACTTAGGTTCAGAAGAGTATGAGCCAAATGCAAGAGCACTTGAAGAAGACTTAAACACTACAACGATGTTAACAGGCAGCAGCAGATATGATGAAGTGACTAAATACTTCTGGAAAGATGAAAACAATGCAAATGCAGCGTCTAACAATAACCCATATTACTACGGTTACATCCCGGAAGTTGCAGTAGATGCTACAGCAGCTACTCCGGCATACAACTATACAAAACACTTCAGCATGGGTCGTGCGGCATGGGAAATGGCGTATGTAATGCCGGATGAAAGAACAGCATACCTTACTGATGACGGTACCAATGTCGGTCTTTATATGTATGTAGCAGATGCGGCTAAAGACTTAAGTGCGGGTTCACTTTATGCGGCTAAGTGGATTCAAACATCTGCTGAAAATGGCGGTACTGCTGATCTTATCTGGATCAAACTGGGACATGCTACAGATGCTGAGATCAAAACTATCGTAGCGGCAGAACCTAAGTTTAGCGAGATCTTTAATGCAGAAGATGCTAATGCTTCTAATGAGTGTCCGACAGCCGGCTTTACAGCGATCAACACGGCTAAAGGTTTAGAGTGTTTACAAGTTAAAACGGGTCAAGAAAAAGCAGCGGCTTTCTTAGAGACTAGACGATATGCAGCAATGCTTGGTGCTACAACGGAATTTAGAAAAGAAGAGGGTGTTACTTTTGACTCTAAGACAGGAACTTTATATGTTGCGATGAGTGCTGTAGCGTACGGTATGGAAGACAATGCAAAAAAAGGTTCAGCTAACGATAAGTATGACAAAGGCGGAAACAACGATATCAAACTTCCATACAATGCATGTGGTACGGTATATGGTCTAGATGTTCTTAGTTCTCAAGAAGTCGCTTATGACAGTGCACAAACTGTTATTAACAGTGATTATGTAGTAGAAAATATGTATGGTGTGGTTAGCGGCGCTGAAACGACGTATCCGGCAGGTTCTGCTTATGAAGCGTATACATGTTCGGTAAACGGAATTGCACAGCCCGATAATGTTGCTTTCTTAGACGGGAAAAACACACTGGTTATCGGTGAAGATACGGGTTCACATCCAAATGACTTTGTATGGGCATTTGATACAGTGACAAAAAAATTAACGCGTATAGCTTCAACGCCATACGGTTCTGAGACGACATCACCATACTGGTATGATATCAATGGTTTCGGATACATGAGTCTTGTAACGCAACACCCATTTGGTGAAGTTAGTTCAGGAGATGTTGATTATAGCTTAGAAGCTCTTGCGACTGAAAGTCAAAAACAATCATCTGTAGGTGTGGTCGGTCCATTTAAAAGCTGGTAACAGTTTTAACCGGTCACAAAAGAGAAGGTCTTATCCTTCTCTTCTTTTAGAAATAGTCACTATTTTTAAAAGAAGAGAAAAAGTGTTGTTAGGGTGATATGAAATATTTTAGTGTAAGCAGTATAATCTTATTGAGTCTCAGTATAGTAGGTTGTGGTAATAATGCCAAGAGTATTACAGACATAAACACAACAGAAGGTCTAGAAGAGGTCGTGGTTTATGAGAGTAATAACTCGTTATATAACACGAGAGGTTTAGAAGCAGTTGCTGTTGACTTTAGCTCAACGACCCCTGTGAATAATAAAGCGGCTTATGTTACCAGTCAATGCTATACAAAAACAAAAGATACGCAAGGCAATGTCCATAATCCATGTTTCGCCTGCCATACCACTGGAAAGGTGCCAAATTATATTAATGATGTTGATGTACAGGTCACCCGCAGCATGAGTGAATATACCAAGATCAACAGATTTACGAACCTGTTCAAAGACAGAACCTCATTGGTGGCTCAAATAGGTGATGAAGAGATCATCAATTATGTCAAAGAAAACAATTACATTCAAAAGGGACAGATCTTATTAGAGAACAGGCTAAAAGAAGTTCCGCTAGAATGGGATGTTAACCAAAATGGAAAGTGGGACGGTTATACGCCTGATTGTTATTTTAATTTTGATAATGAAGGTTTTGATATCTCGTCAAATGGAAGTTTTACGGGATGGAGGGCCTTTGGATATTACCCATTTCTAGGAACTTTTTGGCCAACTAACGGAAGTACAGATGATGTCCTTATAAGACTTTCGAGTGTATTTATGCAAGATTCAAATAAAAGTTTTGATCTTGAAGTCTATAAACTTAACCTTAGCATTGTTGAATCTATTATCAAGCAGAAGAGTATACCTATAGATGAGGTAGATGAGAATAAATATGGCGTTGACCTTAATCAAAATGGTGTACTTGATACATCAAAAGAGATAGTATTTAAATGGGACCAGCCAAGTTATAATTCGGCGACAGGGAAGATCTCAAACTTTTCAATGTCTTATGTTGGACTGGCAAAAGAACTTTTAGTCTCAAATGAGTATCTGATTGCGCCGGGACTGTATCCAAAACATACAGAGTTCTTGCACAGTGTAAGGTACATTGATGCAAATGAAAACAATGAAGGTATAAAAATGGCTGCCAGGATGAAAGAACTTAGGTATGCCAAAAAAACATCATGGCTGACCTATCCGGAACTGTCCAATGCGGTTTTAGCAGATATTAAAGAAAAAGATACTTTTCCTGAGAGGCTTAGAACGATCATCGGTAATACGGAGACGGGGCTCTTAAATCATGCGGGATGGGTCTATCAGGGTTTTATTGAAGATGCCAGAGGTGCACTCAGACCGCAAAATTATGAAGAGACGAAATTTTGTATAGGCTGCCACAGTGGGATAGGTGCGACCGCAGACAGTACTTTTGTTTTCCAAAGAAAGTTTGACAAGGATGCTTTTCAAAATGGTTGGTATCACTGGAGTCAGGATGCAAAGGGTCTAAAAGATATAAAAGAACCAAAAACAGCGGATGGAAGAGATGAGTACGCATTATATCTTCAGACAAATCATGCGGGAGACGAGTTTAGAACAAACGATGAGGTCATGGATAAGTTTTTTGATAACAACAATACCCTGATTCAAGATGAGGTAAATATTCTTAAAAACGATATTTCATACTTGTTAAACCCATCTGTGCAAAGAGCGATAAAGCTTAATAAAGCGTATAAGATCATTGTTGAAGAACAAAGCTTTATATACGGTCGTGACGCTCATGTGGAACCGGTAGACAATGTTCATAAGGAACTCAGCATAGATGAAGAGACGGGAGTAACAAGGCCTGTACTATACAATTAATAATAGATATGTAAGAGTGCATATTAAATATTAAAACGGGAAAAGAGGAACTTTTTGCTACACTAACGTCAACACATCGCCAGGCCTAGCCTACGGGTGATTATTGCTACTTCTAAAAACCTTACAAATATCTTAAATTAAGTATATATTAAGTTTATGTCTGTATAATTTCGCCACTAAACAGGAGAGTATTGATATTCTCCTCTTAAAAACAAACAAAGGACATTAGATGAAATTTACTAAAATTGCATCTCCTGAACAGATTGAGAAGAAATGGATTCTTGTTGATGCTGAAGGAAAAACATTTGGTCGCCTTATCACTGAAGTAGCGACTAGCCTTCGTGGTAAAGATAAGCCTTACTTTACTCCAAACATTGACTGTGGTGATTACGTTGTAATCATCAATGCTTCTAAAGCTAAGTTCAATGGTGCTGGTAAACTAGCAAATAAAGAGTATTTCTCTCACTCAGGTTACTTCGGTTCTACTAAGAGTGTTAAGATGACAGACCTTCTAGAAAACAATCCGGAAAAACTGTTTAAGTTAGCAACTCGCGGTATGCTTCCAAAAACAAAACTTGGTGCAGCAATGCTCAAGAAACTAAAAGTGTACAAGGGTGCAGAGCATCCACACAGTGCACAACTAGCTAAGTAAGGATAGAAAATGGCAAAAATCTACGCAACGGGTAGAAGAAAATCTTCTATCGCTAAAGTATGGTTAACTCCCGGTACGGGAAAAGTAACAATCAATGGTCTTTCTATTGATGCATGGCTAGGTGGACTTGAAGCGAAAAAACTTCGTGTAATGCAACCACTTACATTAACTAAGCAAACTGAGTCTGTTGACATCGTTGCGCAAACACTTGGCGGCGGTTTCGCTGGTCAAGCAGATGCACTACGTCACGGTATCTCTCGTTGTTTAGTACAACTTGATGACAGCCTTCGCGCTGTTCTTAAGCCTGAAGGTATGATGACTCGTGATTCACGTGTTGTTGAACGTAAGAAACCAGGTAAGAGAAAAGCACGTCGTTCTCGTCAGTTCTCAAAACGTTAAGAGTCTTCTTGCACTTTCTGTGTATCTGACGTTTCTGTGAAAAGATTAATCCGCATATTAATTGGATTGATCGTCTCTTTCGTAAAGCGTTAAGAAGCTTCTTTCGCTTATGTCTCCCTCTTGGGGAGATCTTCTTCTTATATAATCTACTTAATTTTTTTAACATATCATTCAATTTTATTGATTTACTTTATTTTTCTACAGAAGGTATAATCTTTTTTTTTAATATCAAGGAAACGAATGAGATATATAATAAGTACCCTTTTTATCTTGGCACTGTCAGCTCAAGGTGCAGACTCTGTTCAGACATGGTTTAAAGAGGGAAGCGTCAAAGGTAATATCAAGTATTACTACATCCAGACGGATAAAGAAAAATCAGACGGGTCTAAGACATCAGCTCATGCAAACGCTATTGGGGGTACATTCAACTATACAACCGGCGACCTGTATGGTTTTCAGACAGGTGTGACCTTTATGAGTACAAATGGATTTGCACTTCCGGATACCGTGGACACTTCAATCCTGGGCCGAGATAATGGTGTACGACTTGAGAATGATCCTAGCGGAAAGATAGCACAGGACTCTTTTTCGGTATTAGGAGAACTCTTTATTAAGTACACGTATGAGGACTTCAGCGCTCTTTATGGACGCAGGGTAATCAAAACACCGCTTCTCGATGCGAAAGAGGTACGTATGCTTCCTTCTGCAGTGCAGGGGGCTTTTTTAGAGTATAAGATGGAAAGCGGAACGAGGTTTGGAGCATCATATCTGACCCATTTTAAGCAACGTACCTCGGATGCTTTTATTAATATTGTTGAACATGCACTTGGGGCCAATACTCGTCTTATCACAGGAGAGGATGAAGGTGAAGTCATTGTAGTTGATGCCGTTTACAAGAGTGAGAAGACGAGCATTAAACTGTATGATTATTTTGCAGACAACTTTATGAACTCCGTCTATATGGAGGCTGGATTTAAAAACAGACTTCCTTCTCAGTGGTCATATGCTGTGGATGCCCAGTATATCAATCAACGGAGTGTGGGTTACGCGGATGAATATTTAAACAATACAGGTTCCCAAACAGGGGGAAAGCAGATTTCTGCTAATGCTTTTTCCTTGAAGTTTGGTCTGGGTTATGATGAGTCAAGACTTGATCTGGCCTATTCAGAAGTACTTAAAGACTCCGATAGTCATGACGCTTTAGTCCTTCCATGGGATGGTACCCCTTTGTTTACCAATATGATCACATCCAATGACCTTTTTCAATCAAATTATGGAAATGCTTTGAATGCGGACAGTATCTATATAGGCGGCTCACGCGGGATTAAGTTGAACTATTCACAGACGTATGACTTTACCGGAGTGAAAGGTTTTAAAACAGCTTTGTCTTACTTAAATGTGGATAACGATAAGTTTATAGATAAGCAAGAAGACTTTAATGCTGTTATTGCCTATGGAACTGGGGGGTTGTCAATTGCTTTAAAAGGCATTTTGGTCCACAATGACAGCAGTGGAGATAAAACAGGAACAGTGTCACAGTTAGAGAAGTTAACACAGTACCGTGTTATTGCAAATTACAAATTTTAAACTAAAGGAATTAAAATGAACAAGATAGTATTAGCCTTAAGTGCAGTAGCACTTTTATCGACAGCAGCCATTGCGTCAGATGAGATTAAACATACTGAAAAACACTGGGATTATGCACAAAATGGTCCGGCACATTGGGACGAGTTTTCCAAGACATGCGGAACAGGCTCTCATCAGTCACCGATCAATATTGTCCCGGGTAAGTCCGTTTCAATGAACCATCAGTATGATTTGCACATGGATGAAGATATCCATACTACAGCGGAGGTTATTGATAACGGTCACTCGATCAAGGTGACGCCAAAAGAGGGCGGTACTATTGAGCTGCATGGTGAAAAGTTTCAGCTTTTACAATTTCATTTTCACGGTAAGAGTGAACATACGGTAGACGGAAAGCGCTATGATATGGTGGCACACCTGGTTCATCAAAACCCTAAGACAAAACAGCTTGCCGTTGTTGCTGTTTTTTTTGAAGAAGGTAAAAACAATCCGATGCTCGATAATATCATTGGCGGGATCGGCAAAAACATTAGAATAGATCCTCAAGATATCCTACCTGCGGATACAGCGCATTATTATCACTACATTGGTTCATTGACTACGCCTCCATGTTCAGAGAATGTTCAATGGTACCTTTTAAAAACACCATCAACGGCTTCAAAAGATCAAATCGATGCATTTAGAAAGTATTATGTTGATAATGAACGTCCTGTACAAGAGCTGTATGATCGACAGATCGAATCAAACTAAATAAAATACGAAGGTGAGACAAACTTCATCTTCGTTTTTTTTGTTACAAACTTTTTTATATACCTTCACGCTAAGAATAATTCTAAGATTAAAATTAACGATCACAAAATAACTTTATGTAAGTCTTGATTATATTTATTAATATCCTACATTAAACTTTATAATATTCTCAATAATTTTTTATATAATTATCTAGTTTTGTTAAGATATAATGTTTAGGAAGAGTAAGGGAGAATGAAATGAAAAAACTCAATAGAATAAACAAGAGACTTATACTCGCAGGTCTTATTTTGTCAAGTTTAATAAGCAATGCCAATGCCCAGAGCCATACTTCGGAACTGGCAACACATACCGGTGTTTATGTTGAGCCAAAATTGCTTTATACAATGGGTAAAGAAGTTTCTCATGGTGCGTCAAAGCTTGATGGTGATGCAGGTTATGGTATCGGTTTTGACCTAGGGTATTCTTTTGATGAATATTTTGCGCTTGAAATAGATGGAACATACTCTACGTCAAATGTAACAGAGACGCACCTAGGTGTAAGTGAAACTGACAGGGCCGTATTTTATACTTATGGCGTAAACGCTGTTTTCACATACCCTGTCACAGAACATTTTATCCTACTAGGAAAAATCGGTTATGGTTATGAGTATGAAGATCTTGGAAGTCTTGATATTAAGGGTACTGAGGGCGGAGTCGCTTGGGCAGCCGGAGTTGAATATTCATTTAACCCTCATGTTGAAGTTTCCTTAGAATATGAGGGAGCAGATATTGAGAGTGCCCGTGGAGACAATATTCAAGTCGGTCTGATCTACAAGTTTTAGTATAAAGGGAATATAAATTCTAAAAGAAAGCTTTAGGTATTTTGCTAAAGCTTCTTTCTTCGCAAATTCACATATATATGCTTTAAACATATTCATCATATTTCAAAATATTCTTCACGTTTACTAAAGAAGAAGATTAGGCTTATGATTTCGTTAGTATTGTACAAGAACGCGTGTTACTATAGGCATCGCATCATTTAGATATTTAATTAAACTGAAATAGAACATTTTATGTGAAGGTTCTATTCCCTTTTTACGCATCTTCTAATTTTCACCTAAATATTTGAAAGTAAATTATTAAAATAAGTAAATTCAAGCTTTCCTTTATGATACAATTATCGCAAATTAGGATACATATTTAGGGGTGAAGTGTGAATATAAAAAGTATAAAATTTAAATTGATTTCGTTAATGGCTATCTCCTTACTGGTGATAACAGCAAGTATAGTTACGATTTCTTTGTCTAAAGCGTCAGGCGCATTGGTTCAAAGCAACATCGCGCTTCTTGATGCCGTGAAAGAGTCTAAAAAAGATCATATCCTTGAGTTTTTTAAGACGATGGAAGTTTTACTGACTTCTAAGTCCAGTGATATTGCGACGGTTGAGACGCTTTGGGCTTTGGATGACAGTTTCCAAGAGTTAGAAGAGATAGAGGGCCTTTCGCCTGCAAAAATAAAGAGTGCCTTGTTAGATCATTATGAAAATGAGTATTTGAATAAAGTCAATTACCAGATGAAAAATGTAAAACCAAGACGGGAAACTTCGCAATACCTTCCAAAAAGTAAAAGTGGTCAAGCCGCTCAATACCTTTACATCATTGATAATGAAAACCCTGTTGGCGAAAAACAGAAACTGACGATGAATAAGAACATCGATGTAGAGTACTCTAAAAACCATATTGAGATTCATGATGCTTTTACTAAGACTTTAAACAATTTTGGTCTTTATGATATTTTCTTGGTGAATACAGCAGGGGATGTTGTTTATTCTGTTTTTAAAGAAAAAGATTATGGGACGAATCTTGTTGATGGCGTATATGCAGATACGGGACTGGGTGAAGCTTTCCAAAAGGCGAGTAAACTTGGTATGGGTGAAGTCGCTTTTGCTGATTTCAAACCTTATGAACCTTCTTATAATGACCCTGCTATTTTTCTCGCGTCTCCCGTTATCTATAAAGGAGACTTTGAAGGCGTTGTTATCTTTCAACTTCCAAAAGACAAGATCAATAAGATCATGAGTTTTGATGGAAATTATGAAAAGGCGGGTTTGGGAAAGACGGGTAAGGCAAACCTTGTATGTGATGACGGATGTATGAAAAACGACAGTCGTTTTATGTCAGATATGGACGATTCTGATGTCAAAGCTTCGGGTACGACGATATCGGTTCTAAACATCAAGTCCAAATCAACGGAAGCCATCAAGGCAGGAAAAACCGGTTCTTGGATAATCGATGATTATCGTGGAACAAGCGTTTTAAGCTCTTATACACCGATTAATATGTTTGGTCAACCTTGGGGTATGGTCGTTGAAATAGATGAGTCTGAAGTCTTGGATGGGGTACATGCGATCAGAAATATTATTTTAGGTATTTCGGCGGCTATTCTTATCGTTTTACTGTTAATAACTATTTTCCTTGTACAGACCCTGATCATTTCTAAACTCGCGACGCTTCAGTCAGCTGCATATGATCTGGCTAAAGGAGAAGGTGATCTTACGCAACGTATTGATGTTCCCAAAGGTGACGAGATATACGAGGTAGCCGAAAACATCAATGCCTTTATTGAAAAGGTACGGACAACGGTTTCGGAGGCAAAACATTCGTCTTCGGAAAACACGGGCATAGCAAAAACAGTTTCAGATGCTTCTTTGGTCATTCGAAGTAAAACAGAAAATGAAGCGCAACTTGTCTCCGAAGTATCAACGCAGGGTATTGACTTGCAAAATGTGTTGAAATCATCAATAGCACAAGCGAAGATAACAAAAGAAGATATTGACTCTGCAGGGAATGTATTGAAGAGTGCCAACGAGCAGATTATTGATCTGGCCAATGAGGTTCAAACGCGAGCGCGTGAAGAAGTCGAATTGGCGACGCGTCTTGAGCAGTTAAGCTCAGATGTTACACAGGTAAAAGAGGTCTTAACGGTTATCTCGGATATTGCAGACCAAACAAACCTTCTTGCGCTTAATGCCGCAATTGAAGCAGCCCGTGCCGGTGAACATGGTAGAGGCTTTGCGGTTGTTGCAGATGAAGTAAGAAAGCTTGCAGAGAGAACCCAAAGGTCTTTAGCGGAGATTAATGCTAGTATAGGGGTGATTGTACAGTCTGTTATTGATGCAAGTGAGCATATAACGCTTAATGCCAAAGAGATCGAAAAACTTTCTGAATATGCTAACAGTGCGGAGTCCGAGATCAATACCTCTGTGGAGTCTATCGAACGTTCTATTACTCAAGTGGATGAGACGGTGTCGGGTTATATTTCGAACTCACAAACCGTTGAATCTATGATAAGCAAGGTAGGACAGATAGAAGAAATCTCATCTGAAAACAGAAAATCTGTAGACGAGATTGCAGAAGCTTCCGCACATATGTCTCAGATGACCGTTAAACTTAATGACATGCTTGAGGAGTATAGAACTTAGTTCTATATTTTAGCACGCTTGGACCTTCTTTTTTATACAGCTTTACTTGCGGTATAATCACGTTATGAAATCAACCCTTATATTTTTACTTATGTTCTTGAGCCTAAGTGCCGAAACGCTTCATCTTACTGCATCAAGCAATCCTTCTCGTCTGAACCCGCTTTTGGCTACTGATTCTGCAAGTTCAGAAATTGCGGGCTTTATATTTAACGGTTTAGTCAAGTATGACAAAACCGGACAAGAGATTATTGGAGACTTGGCGGAGTCTTATGTTTTTAAAGATGATACAACGCTTATATTTAATCTTCGTAAAAATGTCAAATGGCATGATGGAAAAGGCTTTAGTGCAGATGATGTCGTTTTTACCTTTGAATTGATACACTCGCCTAAGGTGGTAACGCCTTACACGTCTACCTTTAGAATGGTGCAAAGCGTTAAAGCTTTAGACAGGCACACTCTAGAGGTAAAGTATAAAAAACCCTACTTTAAAGCTCTTGAAACGTGGATGATGCAGGTCGTTCCCAAGCATATCTTGGAAGATGAAGAAAACATTATGGGTTCAAGTTTTAATAAAGCGCCCATAGGAACGGGTCCTTACAGGCTGACAAAACTGGAGTTTTCCAAAAATATAGAACTTACCGCTTTTGAGGAGTATTTTGAACATAAACCTTATATTGAAAAGATATCTTTTCATGTTATTTCAGATCCGAGTACACGTTTTTTAATGCTTCGCTCAAAGCAGATAGACATTGGTTCGCTTGAACCGATGCAGTTAGAACGGCAGGTGGACAAAGAATTTTTTGAGTATTATCAAAAAATTGAGCAGATATCACATACGTATGCCTATCTTGGGTTTAACCTTAGACATAAGAAGTTTCAAGATAAAAATGTTCGCAAGGCACTCTCTTTAGGAATTGATAGACAAGAGTTAGTGGATATCTTGTTTTTGGGGCACGGCCAAATATGTAAGGGGCCGTTTTTACCGGGAGGCCCTTCGTTTAATGAGGAAGTAAAATCGCCTAAGGTCAATATAGCTGAAGCCAAAAGACTTCTCGAAGTCGCGGGTTATAACGAAGACAATCCCTTTGAGTTTGAGATAGCCACATCAAACTCTTCTGAAGTGCGCCCTTATGCGGCACAGATCCTCCAGCATCAACTTGCAAAGATCGGTGTAAAAGTAAAGCTTAGAGTGATGGAGTGGCAGGCCTTTTTAAACATGGTTGTTTTTCCAAGAGAATTTGATACGGTTTTATTAGGCTGGTCTTTGTCATTGAGTCCTGACCCCTATCTGGTATGGCATTCTGATAACGATAAACCGGGAGCTTTTAACTTTATCGGCTACAAAAACGATAAGGTAGACAAGCTTATTGAAAAGGCTGAAGGTCTGGTGGATAGGGATAAGCTCTCAAGAGTGCAAAAAGAGATATTTAAGAGGGTCGTAGAAGACAATGCGTATCTGTTTTTATACATTCCCAATGCCATTAGTGTGGTGAACAAAGATATACACCCAATTGAGCCAACGATCAACGGTTTTTGGCATAATCAGATTGAGTGGAAAATGAGCCGTGGCGGTCGCGAAGTGATATTGTCCAGTACCAAAAATATAACACAGGACACGCGCCAGGCACAGCCGCACCGTGAGGAAAAAACAAATGAGTAAAGATATAACAATATTATTTGATCTGGATGGGACATTGATTGATTCTACGGAGGCGATACTAGAAAGCTTTCATAACTCTTTTGATATTTATAAACGTCCTAACCCATCCGATGAGGAGATTAAAGCCTTGATCGGACATCCTTTGGATGTAATGTATTCTGACTTGAGAATAGAGAAAGAGTTGGTATGGGATATGGTTAAAACCTACAAAGAACACTATCAAAAGATCTATAAAGAGAAAACAGTGTTACTAGATTGTGCAATCGAGTCAATAAATGAAGCCAAGAAAATTGCCCGCTTAGGGGTGGTTACGACTAAAACAGGGAAGTATTCACGGGAACTTTTGGAACATTATGGAGTTATGGACGATTTTGAAGTTCTCATCGGACGAGAAGATGTGCAGATGCCTAAACCACACGCGGAGCCGATACTTAAGGCAATCGATATAATGGGATCAAATAGGCAGAATACATGGATGATAGGCGATACTCGTCTTGACATCGCGTCTGCACAAAATGCAGGGATTAAGTCCGTTGCCGTAACTTCGGGTTATGATAAAAAAGAAGAGCTTCTGAGATTAACAGAAATTATTGAAGCTAACGTCCTAGACGCAGTAAAGTATATCTCTAAAACTTAAGCTATACCCCTTCATTTTTTTAATTCATACTCAAATTAGCAACACTTTAAATTTAATCTGCTACTATTACTACAATTAATTCTCAAGGAAAATATATGCCATTATTAGACAGTTTCACAGTTGACCACACGATTATGAAAGCTCCGGCTGTTCGTCTTGCAAAAAAGATGAAAACGCCATCTGGTGATAATATTACTGTGTATGACTTGCGTTTTTATGAGCCGAATAAAGAGATGATGAATGAAACCGGTATTCATACGCTTGAGCATCTTTTTGCCGGTTTTATTCGCAATCATCTGAATTCAGACAAAACAGAGATCATAGATGTTTCTCCTATGGGGTGTAGAACAGGTTTTTATATGAGTACGATCGGTACGCCAAGCGAAGAAGAAGTGGCAAAGGCATGGAAAGAGTCCATGGAAGATGTTAAACATGTTCAGAAGCAATCTGACATCCCCGAGTTAAATATATACCAATGCGGAACTTACAAGATGCACTCGCTTGAAGATGCAAAGAAGATAGCCGATGACATGCTTTCACGTGATATCGGCGTGATGGATAATGACGCGATCCAATTAGATCTTAAAAAGGTGGGACAGGAGTAATATCACTTTTGGTTGAAATGGTCTTTTATGGCTTTTGATTCATCACAACACAAGGCTATACAGAGTGAAGACGGTTCTTTCACCGCTTACAGTACGCAGTTTGAAGAGCATTACCATTCTACTAAAGACGGTGCCTTGCACGAGTCGCTATCCAAACATGTCATCCCTGCTTTAAAGCATACACAAGATAAAGAAGAAATTGTTATTTTGGATATCTGTTTTGGTTTGGGTTTTAATACCCTTGCAACACTTTATGCCCTCAAAGACACTTCTAAAAAAGTCACTATATATTCGCCTGAATTTGATGAGTCATTGGTACGTTCCTTAGTCGATTTTACCTACCCTGAAGACTTTGATCTATATAGAAGTATTATCTCTTCCTTGGCAAACACACAAAAATATGAGTCTGAAGCGATCAATATTTATATTTATTTAGGGGATGCCAGAGCATTTGTCAAAGAAACAAAGATAAAGTTCGATATAGTTTATCAGGATGCCTTTTCCCCCTCATCCAATCCTCAACTATGGACAAGTGAGTATTTTACCGATGTTGCCTCTTTAATGAAAGAAACAGCCATACTTACAACCTACTCAACCTCTTTACCAACGCGTATCGCCTTGTACGAGAACGGATTAAATGTATATCTGCATAAGGGAGAAGGGTTTAGAAACTCGACATTGGCGTCTAAGTCTGAGCTGAAGTACGAGAAGGTTGATGTGGTACATAAGATGAACTGTAATCCTGATGTCACAGCCTTACATGACAAGACTTAGTAAAGAGCAGTAACCTTGTCAATATCATCCCAAGAGACGGACTTGTTCCCCTGAGGTTTAAAAAGATGAAAGATGTATCGTGCAAACATATCTGTTTCTATGTTTACCTTATGCCCTTGTGTATACGTTCCAAAAAGAGACTCTTTAATGGTGTGAGGAATAATGGTAAGACGAAATCCATCTTTTGTGATTTCATTGATCGTAAGACTTACTCCATCTACCGTAACGGATCCCTTGGGTACTAAAAACCTATGAAACTCGTCAGTGATGGAAATAAAAAAGTCTGTTGAGTTGCCATTATTTTTGATCTGTGTGATCTCGCCGATACAGTCTACATGACCTTGGACAATATGCCCTTCAAACCGGTCTCCCATAGCCATGGCAGGTTCCATATGGACCTTGCCCTTGAGGTTTTGAGTCGCAATATGCGTTTGTGTCTCGGGTGAAAGTTCAACAGTAAAAGAACCTGGAGCCAGCTTTACAACCGTTAAGCAGGCCCCGTTAATAGCAATTGAATCTCCAACAGAAGGGGTGTATTCTGCTTTAACGCTTAACTCATTGTTACGGTAGCTCTGCACTGTTGCCATTTCTCGAATAAGACCTGTGAACATTAGACCTCTTTTAGTAACTTTTTACAAAGTTTATCATAATTGCTTTTCAAAGAGGCATAGGCATCTTCTATGCTCGCAGCTTGGTTAGTAGCATACATTAAAAGTGCTGCATTTAAACGTGCATATCCTAAGATCTCTTGCGTAGGGTTTTCAAGCTGGTCTATCATCTCATTCAGAGAAAGTTCTTTTTTTGCTTCATAGGGTTTAAGACCGTAATACGCAGGGTCAATAGGCAAAGAATGTGACCTTCCGCCTTCAACGACAAGTATATTTGTCTTTTTCAGGACCTCGGGTGTACCTTCACTTCCACGTACAATAGTTAGGCGTTTATAGCGTGCTCCGTATAGCTCTTTATACAGATCAAAATAGGGAAGGTGGTGCATTCCCACCAGAGCAAAGTCACTCTTTGCGACATTATGAAGTTTCTCAATGGTGTTAAAAGCGGTACGAAGGCCTAATGCACGTCTTAAATCGGTAAGTTTTGAAAGTTCGGGAAAGAAGTTTGCACGGTCAAAATAATGGATGTTCGAGCTGAATTTTGTATTTTCATAAAAGTCTTTTGGATTAAACCCCATTTTTGAGGGTTGTGCTCTGTCTCCATGTACGACGATAGGAATCTTTGGAACCATTTGTGCCGATAATAACATGATAGGAAGAGATTTTATCTTTCCATCAAGAGGATACCCGATCTCAAGGCTTTTTTTAACAGGTGTATGTTGGACACGCTCATCCATAGCATCAATAGCTCCTAATAGCTCGTCTTTGTCTTCAGCTTGGACTCTCCATCCTAATAAAAAAGCGGCAGTCTGTTCAGGTATTGCAGTGCCATCAAGCATCATTCCCATGGCTTCTTTCATCTCGTCTCGGCTTAGGTGACGATTTCCTTTTGGTCCGGTTCCTACTGCTTTTAAAAATGCATGAAATCTCATATTTGGTTCACGACTCCCTTAAAATAATAAGGCATTGTTTCCTTATCTTTAATATGCGTATTATACCTTCAAATCAAGGACAAAAGAAGCAAGGTCCCGGATTTATCAGATGAAAATACTTTGGATGGTTTTAAACAAGAAAGTAGACTTAAAAAAACGCAGTTTAAAAGACGATTTTACCATCTGACTGGAGTTTTTCAATAATGTTTTTTGCCTTCTCATGCCCCGCATAAGCTGCTTTTCTACACCATTCAAGTGCTTTGTCTTGATCAGATTCACAGCCATGTCCCTGGTCATACATTTGTCCCAGGTTGTATTGCGCGGTAGGTACATTTGATTCAGCGGCCTTGGTAAAGAGATAAAAAGCTTTGATGTAGTCCATCTCTACACCATGACCCTCTTTATATAAAACGCCCAGATTATTAAAGGCATCCATATTTCCGCGTTTCGCCGCTTCTTCATACCAAAAAGCAGCCTCTGAAAAGTTTTGGCTGCAGCCTAAACCTTTTTCTAGCATCATCGCTGTTTCATATTGTGCCTGAGGGACTTCTTTTATAGCGGCTTGTAAAAAATACTCATGCGCTTTAAACATATCATGAGAGATGCCTTTTCCATGCATTATCAAAACAGCGAGGTTATACATGGCTAAAGGGTGTTTCTGATCCGCTGCTTTTTGGTACCAAAATACGGCGAGGTCTATACTTTCATCCGTACCTTGAGCATTTTGATACATATACCCAAGACTGGCCTGAGCTGCAGGGTCTCCCGCTTCGGCTATCTGGGAGTAAAGCGTGAAAGCCTTTGTAAAATCGCCTTGGTTATAGGCGTTATGTGCTTCTTGGATCATGAGAAATTCTTCTTTATTTATAATTTACGGAAGTATATCAGGTGTAGTTAAAAAGTACATTAGACTTTTTTCTTAACTTTTTACTTTATTCTTTATTAGGCAGAGAAGTTTCAAAACGGCAGCTTGCTTCTGTGGCTTCAGCACGTATACTTCACGCTACAGCTCTGAAAATGATATTTTTGCATATTTAACATCCACTACAATTATTTAGTCTACTTAGGGTTTGTGATTCATGGGTTCTGAAAGAAAGACTGTGCCCCTGTGTTTAAGAACATCTGTCTTTTGACCCTGATGCCTGCCTGTATTATATTAAATATTTTTTTAAATTATAAAGTGATTTTGCACCTAGTGTTTAAAATGGCTTTATAAGGGTATAATTTCGTCTATAAAACAAACATGTCTCTCAATATGAAAGATATTGCTTTAAAAAATAATTTTCTCAACCTTTAAAATAGGTTCAGAAAGGAACACTTTTGAAATATGATGTAATTGTTGTTGGTGGCGGACACGCAGGTATTGAAGCGGCCTTGTCCAGTGCTCGAATGGGGCAAAAAACTCTTTTGGTCTCTATGCTCGCTGAAAATGTAGGGGCGACCTCGTGTAATCCTGCTGTTGGTGGCCTTGCCAAGGGACACTTAGTCAAAGAGCTTGACGCGCTTGGCGGAGAGATGGGTCTTATAACGGATGAGGCGGGCATACAGTTTCGCATTCTAAATGCTGCAAAAGGTCCTGCCGTACGTGGAACACGCGCTCAAATTGATATGGACAAGTACCGTGTTATTGCAAGAAACATCACTTTAAACACACCCAACCTACAACTTATTCAAGAAACGGTTGATGAGCTTATCATGGATGCAGACAGTGTTGTCGGTGTGAAGACGGAGTTTTTAAATGAATACTTGGCTTCAAAGGTCATCTTGACCACAGGTACTTTTTTGCAAGGTGTTGTTCATATTGGTGAGACAACACATGAAGCAGGTCGTTTTGGAGAGTTTTCAGCGAAAAAACTTGGACTTCAACTACGTGAACTGGGTCTTGATGTGGGAAGACTTAAGACAGGGACATGTCCGCGCGTTGATAGCTCAAGTATAGACTATTCTGTTATGGAAGTTCAGCCCGGTGATGAACTTCCTGCCCCGTTTTCTTTTAGAACAGACAGAGAAGCCTTTAAGACGCAGAAACAGCAGCTTCCATGTTACATTGCCTATACAAATGAGAATACCCATAAGATCATTGAGTCTAACTTTCACAGGGCGCCGCTTTTTTCCGGTCAGATCGAGGGGGTCGGTCCGCGTTACTGCCCAAGTATAGAAGATAAGATCAATCGTTTTAGAGATAAGGATAGACATCATCTTTTTATAGAACCGCAGACGTGGGAAAACACTGAAGTGTATGTAAACGGTATGTCGACTTCTCTTCCGCCTGATGTCCAGCGCGAGATGATCCACTCTGTCAGAGGTATGGAAAATGCGAGAATCGTACGTTACGGATATGCTATTGAATATGATTACATCAATCCGACAGACCTGAAACACTCTATGGAGACAAAAAAGATAAAGAACCTATATCTTGCGGGACAGATCAACGGGACAACAGGATATGAAGAAGCTGCTGCTCAAGGCTTAATGGCTGGAATCAATGCTTCTTTGTCTAATCACGGCAAAGAGCCTTTTATTCTTCGCCGTGATGAAGCTTATATCGGTGTGATGATAGATGACCTTGTGACTAAGGGAACAAAAGAGCCTTACCGCATGTTCACTTCACGCGCAGAATACAGACTTCTGTTAAGAGAAGAGTCGGCCGATCTACGTCTGAGTAGATATGGACATGAGCTTGGTCTGATCTCGGATGAGGTAATGGCGGCTGTTGATTTGAAAAAATCTGAAATCGAGGAGGGTGTTAAATACCTTAACGAAAGTGAGTGCACACCAAACAAAGAGTTCTTAGAATTCTTGGCTGAGATGGATGAACTCCATATTACAGATAAGACCTTAGCGATTAATATTGCCGCCAGAAAAAGTTTTACGCTTGAAAAGCTTCTTAAGTTAGAGCCGCGTATAGCACAGTTTGGTGCGTATGTTCAAAACCAGATCATGATTGAAGCAAAATATGCACGTTATATTGAGAAACAACTTCAAGATATCAACAAGATGAAAAGACAACTGGGCATGAAGATTCCTGAAAAATTTGACTTTAAGATCGTTAAAGGTCTAAGCAATGAGATGGTAGAGAAGTTTGAGAAATTCACACCGCCAACACTTCAGGCCGCTTCTCAGATCTCAGGTGTAACACCTGCTGCTATTGAAATCTTACAAATTTATATTAAGATGGAAATGAAAAAAGCCTAGAAAATGGCGGTAAAGAGATTTTCTCTTTTATCTTGGCATTAAAAACTTAAAAAGAAACTTCACTTTTTGTAACATCTTCGCTTACAGAAGCACTTCAGCCCTTGGTTTATTCTTCACGACTGCTTAATATACAGCGTGAAGATTATCCATAAACCTTCCTTACTCTTTTTAAAGAGCTCAATCTTGCGCGTGTTAACTTTGAAGAAATGATAAATTTGGATAAGATAATCAAGGCGTATTCACAAATTGAATATCGCATTCCTGAAACAAATTCTATAAAAATAGCGGAATTTATTAACAAAGTCTTCAATTAATTCTTATTTAAATCATTAACTAGTATTATAGGCTAGAATATTTTCATAAGAAGTAGTTAATTATGATGATCTGGAGAGGACCTTGATAAGGTTCTTTAATATTAAAAAGTGAGTTGAAATGGAAAAATCGAGCAGACGCGGGTTTATGGGCAAAGCATTTGGTGGTGCTGTTGCTGGTGTTGGAGCTGTTGGTTCTTTAATAGCGATGAAGCAGTCTTGGGATCCACTTCCAAGTGTAGCAGCGGCAGGTTTTACACAAATTGATGTTTCTTCTTTTGAAGAGAACAAGCTTGTTGTGGAAAAATGGCGTGGGAAGCCGATCTTTGTTTTGAAAAAGACTGCAGAGATGGTTGCGGAACAAGGAGCAGAAGAACTTGCCCGTGACATTATTATAGGCGGAAGTCATTTCATGATCACCATAGGTCTGTGTACGCACCTTGGTTGTATCCCCGCCTATAGAGATGCAAAGAAAGACTTTTTATGTGCTTGTCATGGCGGAGAGTTTAATGCCTCGGGTGTTCAAACAAAATCACCGCCTCCGTCTCCTCTTGTTATCCCTCCTTTTAAAGTTGCCGGAAACACGGTGAC
>Ga0316207_10002376_pt1 | contig 19506 bp, 20 predicted proteins | sample 6weekpyrite_MG_FD_204943 | JGI IMG/M metagenome (GOLD analysis project Ga0316207, IMG submission 204943) | Microbial mat bacterial communities from mineral coupon in-situ incubated in ocean water Damariscotta River, Maine, United States -... | ecosystem: Environmental > Aquatic > Marine >...
CAGGAGATGCAGACCTGTGATATGAACTACAACATGATTCAATCTAACAACCAGGAAGTGGGCGGCATGATGGCGACACCGGCTGAGGACAAGGATAAAACTCCTGCCTGGCAAGCATACGTGACAGTTGATGATGTCGATGCGCGGGTAGCCCGTGTGGAGCAGCTGGGTGGCAAGGTCTGCGTTGCACCACAAGATATTCCAGAAGTAGGTCGTTTTGCCATGATCAATGACCCTCAGGGGGCCATGTTGGCGCTAATCACCTATTTCAAAAAGGACTAGTTATCATGGCGAACCGTTATTTCACTCAGGATACGTTCAAGTTTCTCAACGAGCTTGCGGCCAACAACAACCGCGACTGGTTTGGACCGAACAAAGAGGAATATGAAACAACGGTTCGCACACCGGCGCTGGAATTTATCACCGACATGGCCGATGAACTGGCGTTAATCTCCCCCCACTTTCTTGCTGTACCGAAGAAAGTGGGGGGCTCCCTCATGCGCGTTTATCGCGACACGCGTTTCGGCAAGGACAAACGACCCTATAAAACCAACATCGGTATTCAGTTTCGTCACGAGATGGGCAAAGATGTGCATGCCCCTGGTTATTATCTGCACGTTGAACCAGGCGAATGTTTTGTCGGTGTCGGCATCTGGCGACCGGATGCCAAGGCCTTGGGCAAGATCCGCGATGCCATTGTTGAAAAAAGCGATCATTGGCTTGCCGCCAGTGGTGATAAAACCTTCAAAAAAACATTCACCTTAAGCGGTGAGTCACTCATCAATGCGCCACGCGGTTATGCCAAAGACCACCCACTGCTTGACGACTTAAAGCGTAAAGACTTCATCGCACTGAGCGAGATCAGTAAAAAAAATGTGACATCCAACAACCTAAGATCTCTGGTGACAGATAAGTTTAACGCCGCAACACCTTACATGCAGTTTTTATGTAAAGCGCTTGAATTACGTTTTTAAATCATGCGCCGTGCCGACCGCCTATTCCAGATAATTCAATACCTGCATCATGACAAGGTGACTACAGCCCGCGACCTTGCACAAAACCTGGAGGTTTCGGTACGCACTATCTATCGCGACATTCAGGACTTGTCCTTATCCGGTGTGCCCATCAGCGGCGAAGCCGGTGTCGGCTATCGTTTGATGAAAGGCTATCACCTACCATCGCTAATGTTCAGCGAAGAAGAGCTCGCCGCCCTCTTGCTCGGCGCACGGATGGTACAGAGCTGGACCGATAAAGGCCTGGCACGGGCAGCTAGCCAAGCCATGTCTAAGATAGAAAATGCAATACCCGATCATCTCAGGCCAGAGCTTGAGCGGCAGGAAATTATGGTGCCTGACTTTCCTTCCAATCCTGAAGTTTCGCAACACCTGGCACTGTTGCGAAAGGCGATCAAGGCACAGCAAAAGGTTCGGTATGATTATGTACGCCAGGATGGTGAACACTCCAACCGAACCGTACATCCATTAGGATTATTTTACTGGGGTAAGGTATGGACCCTGGTCGCGTGGTGTGAATTACGCGACCAGTTTCGTCATTTCCGCCTCGACCGGATGAGAAACTCGCTACCACTCAACGCCAGCTTTCAGCTTGTTCCAGGCCGGACATTGACGGACTATCTTGCCACGGTCTGTGACAACGATTGACGCAGGATAATCAGATTGCAGTTATTACCTGAAGCTGACAATGATTCATTTTTCATTATTTTCGTTAAACATCATTTAGCTGCAACTTTAAAAAGTTGTAGTGTGACTTCTGATTGCACGAAGCCACGTTAAAACGCAACCACTGGCTGGGCTCCTGATTTGGACTAAATAGATTTCCCGGCGCTAAAGTAATACCTTGTTGTTTAGCCGTGTTGGCCAGTTCAATGACGTCCATATGCTCAGGCATTTTTATCCAGACAAACATACCTCCTTGTGGTTCCAAGTAAGGACTCAAGCCTAATTTGTGAAAATTATCCAGAGCCTCCTCTTTGCCCTGCTGCAATTTTTTATGCAGTTTATCCATATATTTTCTGTAATAGCCATCAGCGAGCATTTGATAAATCAGGCGTTCGTTTATTTCAGAACTGCTCATACCGGAGATAAGTTTTAGATCCATCAACTGTTGCATGAGCTCATGTTTGCAGGCGACATAACCAACCCGCATGGCCGCAGACAAGGTTTTTGAATAACTGCCAATGTAGATTACGCGCTGCAGTTGATCGAGCGTAGCGAGCCTGCTTTGTTGGTTGAAATCAAAGTCACCGTAGACATCATCTTCAACAATAACCAGATCATGCTTTTCTGCTAGTTGCAGGAGACGATAAGCAACGGCTTGACTAATACTCGCGCCTGTAGGGTTATGCAAAATAGTGTTAGTGAAAAAAAGTTTGGGCTGATGTTCAAGGATAAGCGTCTCCATTACCTCAACGTCAGGCCCATCGTTTTTCCAGGGGACACCGATAATTTTTGCACCGAGTGATTTTAATGCGCCAAACAAAATAAAATAGCCAGGATCATCGACAAGAACAACATCGCCCGGGCGGATGTAATAACGCATGATCAGATCCAATGCATGGGTGGCACCATTGGTAAGCAGGATTTGACTGCTGTCGGCAGCGACTCCGATTTCAGCCAAGCGATTTTGCAGTAGTTGTCGCAAGGGTAGATAGCCTTCTGGTCTGCCATAGCCGGTTAGATGACTGCCAGTCTGTTTGGCCAACTGACGCAGACTACGCTTAATACCGTCTTCATCCATCCACTCATGAGGCAGCCAACCTGCGCCTGGAATCAAATCGCGACCAGGTGTGTCGAGCGCGTTACGCAGTAGCCATAATACATCCATGGCCCGGTCGAGTTTTACAGGGCTGCTAATGTTGTCATGAGGTTTGGGCCGCGGACTAATATAAAAACCAGAGCCAGGCCGCGAGTTTAGATAACCCGTCGCCACCAGGCGATCAAAGGCCTGAACCACAGTAAAGCGGCTGACACCATGTTGAATGGCAAATTGGCGGATAGATGGCAGGCGGGTGTTGCTGCGTAGCGAGCGATTATTGATACGCTTGCTGATCTCTTCCACTATCTGATCGACCAATGGAGTTAAGGCCTGCTTATCTAGACTGATCATGAGCATTGTTCTGCCACCCTAAAAAGTGTCATGGTGTAGCAACCAGTACAGGTCGACAGTTTGTCTACCAAACTGTACCTGTATTGTCAGACCAGGATTCACTAATGTAAAGCCACACGCATTAGCTGAGTATGCAAACCATGTCATCGTTATTCATCGCAAAACAAAAAAGAAGCTCGCCAGAACGAGCAGGGCTAGGGCTAGGCCTGGGAATGCTGGCTATTGCCTGTTTTAGCGTGACGTTGCCAGTTACCCGTATCGGTGTCACCCAGATAGATCCTACCGTATTTGGATTGGGGCGCTCGTTGCTGGTGCTGATTCCAGCATTGCTGACGTTGTGGTGGCTGCGCCTGCCCTTGCCAAACCGAACTCAAATGAAAGGATTAATCATCGTCGCCCTGGGGGTAGTGATCGGCTTTCCCTGGCTGAGTGCATTAGCAATGGAGAGCGTCAGCGGAGCGCAGGCTGGGATCATTGTCGCGGTATTGCCTTTATTTACCGCCGTTGCCGGGGCGGTATTGGCACGGCAGCGGCCGTCGTTAGGGTTTTGGCTGGTGGGATTGCTAGGCAGTGTATTGGTATTGTGGTTTGTTTGGGATGAAAGCCGTGGCGGCATCAGCCAGGGCGATTTAATCCTGCTGCTGGCATCGATGTTTTGTGCGGTAGGTTATGCGGCTGGTGGACAGCTTGCCAAAGAGATCGGCAGCATTGCCGTCATCTGCTGGGCTCTGGTTCTGAGTGCGCCCATATCTGTGCTGATCCTAGTGTCGATGAGCCCAGAACAAAACGTAGATGTGAGCTGGCAAGTTTGGGCCAGTTTCATCTACGTAGCACTGGTGAGTCAGTGGTTGGCATTTATGTTCTGGTATCAGGGTTTGGCCTTGGGTGGTGTGGTACGCGTCAGCCAAGTACAACTGCTGCAACCATTTCTAACCTTGTGTGTCTCCGCCTGGTTGTTAAATGAAGTCATTAACAGTGTGATGATTTGGTTTGCGCTGGCGGTAGTGGCAACAGTGGCTGTGGGACGCAAAATGCCAATTAGAGAGTCATAACAAACCGCCCCAAGTTAGCGCTAGACGAATATGTATTTTTCGCCTCACTGTGAAAGCTGCTGCAATCTGACCACCTCCTAGTGAGGGGGGCTAACCTTACCTATCCCACTATTTGCATAATTCTCAATGATCATGGCAATTTGAAGCCAAGCCACTGCACCCCCATTAACAATCAATCAAAGAACTACAACTCTTTTACCAAGCCCAAAACCTGCTCGGCATGACCATCGGCACTCACCCCATAAATGGCCTCAGCTATCAGACCTTGTTTGTTGATGATAAAAGTTGAACGGACAATGCCCATTTTCTTAACACCGTTCTTTTCCTTTTCCTGCCACACGCCATAACGTTCACACAGTTCGCCCGAGGTATCGGCCAACAAATCCATTTTTAGGCCATACTTTTCAATAAAGGCCTGATGGCTTTGGCAGGAATCTTTGCTGACACCAATGATCACCGTATCAAGCGCAGCAAAGTCACCAATCAGGCTAGTGAATTGATTCGCCTCAATGGTGCAACCTGTGGTGTCATCTTTGGGATAAAAATACAAAACCACATTTTTACTAGTCTGAAAGTCCGACAGATTAATGATTTCATTGTTCTGGTTCGCTGAACTGAAATCAGGTGCGACTTGATTTTTCTGCAACATTTTTTGTCCCGTCATTATTATTCAATCGAAATTCGAAGGCATGACCTTAGTTCACTCAGGCATCGTCCTCAAGCTTTTATTCGACACAAAAAAGCCCGGGCAGTTTCCTGCCCGGGCATAAACACCAAGTTAAAGGGAGGTTGGTGTTATTTACCAGAGGTAAATTCTGGGTAGGCCTCCAGACCACATTCGGCCAAGTCAACACCGTTGTACTCGTCTTCTTCGCTAACACGAACACCCATGACAGCTTTCAGAGCAAGCCAGACAATCAAGCTAGCCACAAAGACCCAAACAAAGATGGTGGCAGCACCAGCCAACTGACCCATGATGGTTCCGTTTGGACCCAGAGCAACAGCCAACAGACCCCAGATACCTACCACACCATGAACAGAGATAGCACCGACAGGATCATCGATCTTCAGCTTATCCAGCCCCAGGATGGAGAACACAACCAACACACCACCAACCACACCGATGATGGTAGCCATCAGCGGAGATGGCCAATCAGGACCGGCAGTAATTGCTACCAGACCAGCCAACGCGCCATTACAAGCCATAGTCAGGTCAGCCTTGCCAAACAACAGACGAGCAGTAATCAGGGCAGCCATTACACCACCAGCAGCGGCAGCGTTAGTGTTAAGGAATACCATCGCCACAGCGTTAGCATTAGCGATATCACCCAGTTTCAATACAGAACCGCCATTGAAACCAAACCAACCCATCCACAGAATAAAGGTACCCAGCGCCACCAACGGCATGTTGGTGCCAGGGATAGCGTTTACTTCACCGTTTTTACCGTATTTGCCTTTACGTGCACCCAGCACTAAAACAGCAGCCAGGGCAGCAGCAGCACCGGCCATGTGAACAATGCCTGAACCAGCAAAATCAGAGAAACCCAGGTCGCCCAGGTTGTACATACCGAAGACGTCGTTGCCGCCCCAAGTCCAAGAACCTTCCATTGGGTAGATCACAGCCGTCATCACCACAGCAAAGGCCAGGAAAGCCCACAGTTTCATGCGCTCAGCAACCGCACCTGAAACAATCGACATGGCTGTGGCAACAAATACCACCTGGAAGAAGAAGTCAGAAGCGCCTGAATAAACAGAACCACCTTCAAAACCTTCTTCAGCAGAAGCTGCCAAGGCATCAGCCACCAGCGTTTCACCACCAGCAATGCCAGACAAAAATATGCCACCACCGTACATAATGCTATAACCACAGACCAAATACATAATGCATGAAATCGCAAACAAGGCGATATTCTTGGTCAGAATTTCGGTGGTGTTCTTAGAGCGCACCATACCGGCCTCAAGCATAGAAAAGCCCGCTGCCATCCACATAACCAATGCGCCACACACCAGAAAATAAAAGGTGTCCATAGCGTATTGCAGTTGAAAAATATTACCTTCCATCTTTCTCTACCTCTCAGATTGCTTAAAGGGCTTCGGTGCCGGACTCGCCGGTACGAATACGAATCACCTGTTCTAGACCAGTGACAAAAATCTTGCCATCACCAATCTTGCCGGTGTTGGCTGCCTTGCTGATTGATTCGATCACCTGGTCAAGCAGGTCGGCTGAAATAGCGATATCAATCTTCACCTTGGGTAAAAAGTCCACCACGTACTCGGCACCACGATAAAGCTCGGTATGCCCCTTTTGACGACCGAAGCCTTTCACCTCAGTGACGGTGATGCCCTGCACCCCGATCTCTGATAGCGCCTCGCGGACATCGTCCAGCTTAAAAGGCTTGATAATTGCGGTTACCAGTTTCATTACACTCTCCTTAATTGAAATTCATCGCGGGACAACGCCCCAAACATCTGTATATTTTTTATTCAGCTGTAACAGCCTTAGAGCATTAGCCGTGCCAATCTTTTATTTTCTTATTTTTTAAACACTTAGACACCAACCACAATTAATACCAGTAAACTACGCACCATTTTGAACACAACCAACAAAGCTTCAGCACCAGACTGGTGCGTTTTTTATGGCACATACAGTCTTCATGAAAATTGGCGTAAACTTGGCCCACCAAGACGAAAGGAAAAAACATGATCGAACCCAAAATGCTTGATGATCTGGCCAGAAAACTGGCCGACTCTGTCCCCACTGGTGTCCGCGAACTACAGCAGGATTTAGAAAAGAATCTTCATGCCACCCTACAGTCCGCATTCAGCAAACTGGATCTAGTGACTCGGGAAGAGTTTGAGGTGCAAAGCACACTATTGGCCCGCACCCGCGCCAAGCTCGACGCACTGGAAACACAGATTGCTGCACTGGAACAAAATCAGCAGGACTAACTAAAAATAAAATCAGTTGCCAGCCATCTCCAGGCTGGCAATAATCAGCCAATACGCGAACACAGACAGACAAGGGGGTCTAATGTCACTCGCTGTTGTTTATAGCCGTGCCGGTGCAGGGATAGAGGCACCACTGGTGACGGTAGAGGTGCACCTGGCCAATGGACTGCCCAGCCTGTCTATCGTCGGTCTGCCCGAGGCGGCAGTAAAAGAAAGTAAGGACCGGGTTCGCGGCGCCCTTTTAAATAGCCAGTTCGACTTTCCTGCCCGCCGTATTACCATCAATCTGGCGCCTGCTGATCTACCCAAGGAGGGCGGCCGCTTTGATCTGCCCATCGCTCTAGGTATCCTCGCCGCCTCTGGCCAAATCCCCAAAGACAAACTAGACAATTACGAATTCGTTGGTGAGCTGGCCCTGAGCGGTGAACTGCGCGGCATTCGTGGTGTGCTGCCAGTAGCGGCACAATGCCGTAGCGCCAAACGGTCACTCATTCTACCTGAAGAAAATGGCGCAGAAGCTACCCTGGCAGGTGATGTAGTCATCCTCGCCACCGATCACCTGTTAAAGGTCTGCGCCCATCTCAACGACACCGACAAACTACAACCACAGCCGCCAATGGCAATACCACCACTGCCTGACAGCCACGCCGATCTCAGCGACGTCCGCGGCCAGCATCATGCCAAGCGGGCACTGGAGATTGCAGCCGCCGGCGGCCATTCGCTATTGATGGCTGGCCAGCCTGGCACAGGCAAGACCATGCTCGCCAGCCGCCTGCCCGGCATCCTGCCGAGCATGACCGAGTCGGAGGCTTTGGAAGCAGCGGCCATCCAATCAATCAGCCATGGCGGTTTTGAAACAAGCAACTGGAAGCAACGACCGTTTCGTTCACCACATCACACTGCCTCGGGCGTGGCCCTGGTAGGTGGCGGCAGCAGCCCAAAACCAGGTGAAATTTCACTGGCCCACAATGGCGTGATGTTTCTTGATGAACTGCCAGAATATGACCGCAGGGTTTTGGAGGTGCTGCGTGAACCATTGGAATCCGGCAAGGTGACTATCTCTCGCGCAGCCCGTCAGGCCGAATTTCCAGCACGATTTCAATTGATTGCCGCCATGAATCCTTGCCCCTGCGGCTACCTCGGTGACAGTAGCGGTCGTTGCCGTTGCACCTCTGATCAGATACAACGCTATCGCAGCCGTATCTCAGGTCCAATCCTCGACCGTATCGATATGCACATCGACGTGCCGCAGGTACCAAAAGAAATGCTCTATGGTGACGCTGACAATAAATCTGAAACCAGTGCCGATGTCAGACTACGAGTTGAAAAGTCTCGCCAACGACAACAACAACGTTCAGGCAAGGCCAATCATCTGCTTAATAGTCGTGAGATAGAAAAATATTGTCACCTGGATCAGGTTAATCGTTCATTGCTGGAACAGGCCATAGATAGGTTAGGACTGTCAGCGCGAGCCAGCCACCGCATTCTGCGCGTCGCACGAACCATTGCCGATCTGGATGAATCGGATGACATTAAAACAAACCATCTGAGTGAGGCAGTTTCATATCGACGACTGGACCGCCGTCAAAATTAATCTGTTAATTTGCCTTGGGGGTTTTCCAGTCAGAACTCTCAAACCATTCATCGAGACTTTCTGCATCAATCGGACGACACATAAAATAACCCTGCCCCATATCACAACCAAGCGCCTTCAAGGTCTGCCATGACTGGTTGGTTTCAATGCCCTCGGCAATCACCTTAAGCCCCATGTTATGCGCCAGATCTATCGTCGACTGAACGATGACCTTATCATTATTATCTTCATCCATTTCCATCACAAACGAACGATCAATTTTTATCTCATCTACAGGCAAACGTTTCAAATACGCCAGTGATGAATAACCTGTACCAAAGTCATCAATAGATAACATCACACCCTTTTCATCCAGTGCCGATAAAATTTCTAACGCCTGCTTTGGATCTGACATAACCGCCGACTCAGTCAACTCCAGAGTCAGATATTTTGGCTCCACCCCCGCCTCACGTAAGACAGTCGCAATGGACTCAACCAAACCAGGATCACGCAGACTTTGTGCCGACAAATTTATTGCGACATTTAGCATAATACCTTTGTCATGCCATTGACGGGCTTGATCAACAGCTGTCTTCAACACCCACGAGGTTAATGGGTGGATCAGGCCAGTTTGCTCAGCCAGCGGGATAAAAGAATCCGGCGGAATAAATCCACGTTCGGGATGAATCCATCGCAGCAAGGCCTCTACACCAAAGACTTCACCTGAATCAATCAAAATCTTGGGCTGATAAAACAATTTCAACAAGCCATTTTGAACCGCATGTTTAAGCTCTGTTTCCAGGGTTAACTCAAGCACATTATGGGAATCAATTTCAGACTCATAAGGCGCATAGCCAAGTTGGTTGTTTTTAGCGTAATACATGGCCACATCAGCACGCTGCATCAAGTCATTCTGGCTCTCACCGTGATACGGATACATCACCATTCCGATGCTGACACTGGCATGCAAACTATTGCCTTCAATCATAAACGGCTCTGACAGCACTGCATTAATACGTTCAGCAACAATCATAGCTCCTTGTATATCAACTACCTTAGGCAACAATGCAGCAAACTCATCACCGCCTAGACGAGCAATGGTATCCGCCTCTCTGACGGTTGCACGAATACGCTCGCCCGCCTGAGCCAGTAGCTGATCGCCGACATGATGGCCCAAGGTATCATTGATATATTTAAAGCGATCAAGATCCATCACAAACAGCGAAAACACCATCTTTTCGCGCTGACACAACAACACCAACTGGTTTAAACGGTCATAAAATAATTCACGATTAGGCAAATTGGTTAACATGTCCGTAAATGCCAGCGTCTCAAGCTTCTGATGTGCGTCGTGCAACTCACTGGTAAAGGCATTAAAGCCTATCGCCAGCTGACTTATCTCTTTATTACCACCAACCTCAACTTTGTGCCCCAGCTGATCATTATTTTCACGTAACAGAGCAAGCTGATTTGTTAAACGTTCCAACGGAAGCAAGGCGGCCTTTTGCAACCATCGAATAACCACCAATATTGTCAGCAGTGTTACCAACGCCGCACCAAGTAAAATAAACCAGTTTGTTTGTTCTAATTTCTGATGCAACTCTGTTACATCAAACGCAAGGTTTATTGATAAATAGTCTTTCCCTCCTGAATCCTTCAGGGAATGCTCAACAATAACGGTAGTATTTGGATCTACATGGCTAGGCCATGATTTTGACCGATACGCCTCCTGGTGACTGGCATACTTAATAATCAATGGCATGCCAAAATTATTTTCAATTCTTTTTATCTCGAGCAAAGGATCAACAATAGTTTGCAAATAACCCTTTAACCTGACGCCAGCGACTGGCACTACTGTGCTGAGATAGAGCTTTCCACCGACTAAACATTTCTTGGAAAAAGGCTGCAACTTTCCATCTGAAGTTTTATTTTTAAGCTCCTCAATCAATGCAGAACATTGCAAAATATTCTCATCAAATAGTGAAGACTCCGCTACAGCGCGAGTCACAAGTTCAAATTTTTCATCGAAAACCACAAACTGTTCGATATCAATTTCACCCGTCACCACGTAGTGACGATAAAACTGATCCATAAGCACTTTTTGCAACTGTTCAGGCTGATCTTTCTCCATGGCCTGACGAAAACTTTTATTGGCCTGAATGCTCAGAGCAAGCCTGATCGTTTTCTCACGTACATTTTTTATTTGTTCAGATACTTCCAGATTAACAATATTGGCGAAACTCTTACTCTGATTCTCCAGAGTAAGCTGACGATAAACATCGCCGGTAACAATTGCCAAAATGACTGCCAGGCACCCCATCGTTAGAATGGTAAAGACAATACTCGTCCGCATCGACCAACGCTGGATATTAAAAAAGGACATTACAGATTATTTACTCAAATAAGGAAAACCTTTGGCTTTCCACTCGTTAAAGCCCCCACGTAACCAATAAACATTTTTATAACCACATGCAACTGCCTTGTGAATTGCAGTGGCACTGCGTGCGCACATCACACCATTGCAATAAAACATTGCCGGGTTGCCATAGGATGGAATAATTTTAGCCAGACTACCGCAGTCGGTATCTGTATCGGGCAGGTTAATTGAACCTTCAATATATCCCTGAACCCGGTCTCCTTTATGACGAGCATCAACAATCACCAATTCTGGATGCGCCAAAGCCTCATCAAACAAGCCCTCAGCTGAAATAACCTCAGCGCCATCGATTTCCTTCGGCACCTCATGACCGCTCACGGCTGGTAACGACAGAAACATCAACAACGTCAGCAACAGCAATTTGCACGCTAAAATAAATACAGCTCCACCTTGCTGAAACGGCACGCAATCGACTAAGCAGAAATTATTGAATTTTGACTTAAGCAACACTATTTATCCAAACAAGCCATAACTACCTCTAACATCGGCCTTATTTGTTTTTTTTTAAGTCTAAATATAAGAAAATAAACGAATTAACAGTAGGATGAATGCCAAAGCAAAAAAACAGTCAGTTGACTGCCCTGAAAAAGGAAGGGAGGCGGAATGCAGGTATTAACATCTTAAATAACTTAAGCAAAAATGACGTTTCGTTTAATCAATCCCCCAACCATCACCGTAGTTGTGAGTAATCTCATCACCTGGTGCAATGTCCTGCAATGCCACCACAGTCAGGTCATCGTAATAACAGGCATTGGGGTTGCGGCAGTGATTAATAAATTTCAGTGGCCCATCAACCTTATAACCCTCTTCTTCTGTCACCCACAATACATGCGGGCCATCTTTCTTGGCAGGCTTTGGCTTAATAGTGCCAATCACTTCACCCTGACGGATCTTATTCTTGGCAAACAAACCCATGCCATGGATATAGCTTTGTTTGACTTCAACTTTTTTGACCATCACAGCACCACCTTCCCAGCGTTTTGGATTGAAAAGAATAATAGACTAACCAATAAGCGAGCAAGGCTGCAAATATAAGACAACAAATGAATTGTAATTACGGAGAGAAAATATGGTGGCTACGCCCTGATTCGAACAGGGGACCCCATCATTATGAGTGATGTGCTCTAACCAGCTGAGCTACGTAGCCATTCTCGTTGGACAAAAACTGCCCTGGACAAGGAGTGCGAATTTTCCGGGTTTAAGACCCTATTGTCAAGATTTTGTGACAAATGACCTAAACATTAAAGCGGAAATGAACCACATCACCATCCTGAACAATATAATCCTTACCCTCAAGACGCCACTTACCCGCTTCCTTGGCGCCCGCCTCACCGTTTCCGGCAATAAAATCTTCATAGGCGACAACTTCAGCACGAATAAAGCCTTTCTCGAAATCAGTGTGAATAACGCCAGCTGCCTGTGGGGCCGTGGCGCCCACTTTTACTGTCCAGGCACGCACCTCTTTGACCCCGGCGGTGAAAAAGGTCTGCAACCCAAGCAGTTCATAACCGGCACGGATAACACGGTTCAGACCGGGCTCTTCCAGTCCCATCTCAGCCAGAAACATCTCTTTCTCTTCATCGTCCAGTTCGATCAGCTCAGACTCAATAGAGGCACAGACAGCGACTACAGCCGAACCTTCAGACGCCGCCAGCTCGCTGACTTGATCCAGATAGGGGTTATTTTCAAAGCCACCCTCGGCGACGTTGGCAATGTACATGGTCGGTTTAATGGTCAACAAATGCATGTCATATAGCAGCGCACGCTGGTCCGCATCAAGCCCCATGCTGCGCACCGGCTTACCTTCATCCAGCACCAACCTAATCTCTTCACACAGGACCAGCTGGGCCTTGGCATCCTTATCACCGCCTTTGGCGACACGCGTCTGGCGCTGTATGGTCTTGTCAACGGTTTCCATGTCTGCCAAACACAGCTCGGTATTGATTACCTCGATATCATCCAGCGGGTTGATCTTGCCAGACACATGAACCACATTCTCATCTTCGAAGCAGCGCACCACGTGGGCGATAGCGTCGGTCTCGCGAATATTAGCCAGAAATTTATTACCCAGCCCCTCACCTTTAGAGGCACCCGCCACCAGACCGGCGATATCGACAAACTCCATAGTGGTGGGCAAGACACGCTCAGGCTTAACAATCTCGGCCAGCTTGTCCTGACGTGAATCAGGAATCGGCACCACACCGACATTGGGTTCAATTGTGCAAAAAGGGTAATTGGCCGCCTCAATCCCCGCCTTGGTCAGGGCATTGAAAAGCGTGGATTTACCCACATTCGGCAGACCGACGATTCCACATTTGATTCCCATAACGCTCTTCCTAATTTATTTCTGTGTATGCAGCTCGTTCATGGCCTTTTGAAACTCACCACTCACCACCTGCGGCAAGACAGCCAGAGCCCTATCGATAGATTCGTCTATTGCCCGCTGCTCTGTGGCACTCGCACGACTGAGAACAAAATTGCTCACCTGTTTACTGTCACCAGGATGGCCAATACCGATACGCAATCGCATAAAATCTTTGCTGCCCATTTGGGCAACAATATCCCGCAGACCATTGTGACCACCATGACCACCGCCCTGCTTTAAACGGGCCGTGCCGGGATCAAGGTCCAGCTCGTCATGGACAACAAGAATATTTTCCAACGGGATTTTATAAAACCGCGCCAAGGCTGCCACTGACTGCCCGCTACGATTCATAAAGGTATTTGGTTTGAGCAGCCAGACCTGATTGGGGCCTATCACCACCTTGGCAATCTCAGCATGAAACTTGTTCTCTAGCCGAAACTGCTCACCCTGCTGCCGAGCGACTTGCTCTACAAACCAAAAACCGGCGTTGTGCCGTGTCGCTTCATACTGCGGCCCGGGGTTTCCCAGGCCAACAATCAAAGCGACAACAGCAGACAACGCCGGTCTCCTTCAGCTCTATTAAACTAGAACTTATTCAGCAGCTTCACCTTCTTCTGGAGCAGCTTCTACTTCATCTTCAGCTGCTGCGCCACCACGAGTAACTACAACAGATGCCACAGACTGGTCATGCTCTTCACCGTGAGTCAGCTCAAGAATTTCTACGCCCTCAGGCAGTTTGATGTCTGACAGGTGTACTGACTCACCCAGCTCCAAAGCAGAAACATCTGCTTCGAGATACTCAGGCAGTTTGCCAGCAGGGCAGCTAACTTCAACAGTGGTCAACTGATGCGTAACAATGCCACCGGCCTTAACGCCTGGCGCAACATCTTCACCAATGCAATGCACAGGTACGTGAACCTTGATTACAGAATTCTCATCAACACGCAGGAAGTCCACGTGCATGATGGTTGGTTTGAAAGGATGCCACTGGATGTCTTTCAGAATTGCCTTTTCAGAATTGCCGGCAATATTCACATCCAAAATGTGAGAAAAGAAGGCCTCATGCTCAACATGCTGCAACATGATGTTTTGCGACAAACTAATACTCTGAGCAGGCTTATTACCACCATAGACAACGGCAGGAAACTGACCCGTACGACGTAGGCGGCGGCTCGCTCCTTTCCCTTCGTCTGCACGCGGCTCAGCATCAACCACAAAATTTTCAACACTCATTTTACTATCTCTCAATTACAGTTAATATAACGCCTCACCCGCGACCAGGTTCGGCATGGTTCGCACTACCAGTGCTATAAACTGACAGTGCAAATTCAATTACCCCAACCGCTCGTGGCGGGCGCTTTAGCGCTTGGGGTTCACCCTCAAGGGGCATAAAACTCAAAGGGGAGAGAGCTATCCTGCCCTTTGGTATATCAAAGTCATTCAACGAAAAGCGAGCTAACAGACTCTTCGTTGCTGATGCGGCGAATAGTTTCCGCCAACAGCTCAGCCAGGCTCAGCTGACGAATCTTGCCACAAGCCTGTGCTTCAGCGGTCAACGGGATAGTGTCGGTAACCACCAGTTCATCCAGTTGTGAAGCCTCAATATTGCTAACCGCAGGACCGGACAGCACCGGGTGCGTACAGTAAGCCACCACCTTTTCAGCACCACGCTCTTTCAAGGCGTTGGCAGCCTTGCATAGCGTCCCGGCAGTATCCACCAGATCATCAACCAAAACACAGGTACGACCATCAACATCACCGATGATATTCATTACCCGCGCCACATTGGCTTTAGGACGACGTTTATCGATAATCGCCAGATCGGCATCATCAAGCAACTTGGCTACGGCACGGGCACGCACAACACCACCGACATCAGGCGAGACCACCACGATATTATCGCCAGCCTTGTGGCGCCAAATATCACCCAGCAGAATTGGTGAAGCGTAAATATTATCAACAGGCAGATCAAAAAAGCCCTGAATCTGGTCGGCATGCAGGTCGACTGTCAAGACACGATCTGCACCGCTGACGGTAATCATGTCAGCCACCACACGGGCAGAGATCGGCACACGCACCGAGCGGGAACGTCGATCCTGACGTGAATAGCCAAAATAAGGGATAACCGCGGTGATACGTCTGGCCGAAGCGCGGCGCATGGCGTCGATCATGACGCACAGTTCCATTAGATTATCATTGGTGGGGGCGCAGGTAGATTGGATAATAAAAACATCGCGACCGCGAATATTTTCCATCACCTCGACCATCACTTCGCCATCGCTAAAGCGACCGACGACAGCCTTGCCAAGCGAGGTATCCAGATATTTGACCACCGCTTGGGCGAGCAGGGGGTTGGCGTTGCCAGTGAACACCATCATCCTGTTGTCGGACACGGATTTAACCTCTCTCGCTTTTCTGCTCACTGGAAAATATGGCTGGGGTGCCAGGATTCGAACCTGGGAATGCAGGGATCAAAACCCTGTGCCTTACCACTTGGCGACACCCCAATATTTAAACTGTTCTCTCGTCTGAATGCGTCTCCAGGGCCAGCCGATCCAACAGTGGAGATCGATTTAAACCCTTGGCAGCAAATCCGCGCCATTGGCCCGGCAACTGCTGCAATACGTGGCACGCATCCGCCTCGCTGGCAAACGGGGCAAACACACAGGCACCCGTGCCACTCATTCGGGGCTGGCTATATTGGGACAACCAATTCATGGCCATATCCACTTCAGGGAAGCGCTTTCGCACCACCTCTTCACAGACATTTTGACCTTGCCCTTCGAGAAAGGCAGGCATTTTGAGGCTTTGTGCGTCTCGTGTCAATTCCGGAACAGCAAAAATTTCTGCGGTGGACACATGACAAGCAGGTACCAGCACCACAAACCAGGGTTCATCCAGTTCGATTGGCTGCAGATTTTCGCCCACACCCTCGGCCCAAGCCGCCTGACCACGCACAAACACCGGCACATCGGCACCCAGCTTCAGGCCTAGCTCAGCAAGCTGATCGACCGACAACCCCAAGCCCCATAGCTGATTCAAAGCCACCAGCGTCGTTGCCGCATCTGAACTACCGCCACCAAGACCACCGCCCATGGGCAGCTGTTTGTTGATACGGATATCCGCGCCCAACGAGGTGCCGGTTGCCTGCTGCAGACTGCGAGCGGCACGAACGGTCAGGTCGTCAGCCTCGTCTACACCGTCAACCTCGCTTAGCCGCCGTATCGCACCATCTTCACGGACGACAAAATCGAGCTCGTCGCAGCAATCAACAAACTGAAACACCGTCTGCAGCAAATGATAGCCATCGGCACGCCGGCCTATGATATGCAAAAACAGATTGATCTTGGCCGGTGCCGGCCACGACTTTGTCATCATCAGACTTCCGCCCCAGACTCTGAAACAGGCAACTGCCAGCGATCAATCACCAAACGGGCCCGCAACCTGGGATTTTCCAACTCCAGCTTACGTGGCAACTCCACACCGTCGACATCAAGATAATCCCGATAACGCACCTGCCAGCCAAACTGCTGCAAAGACTCTAGCCGACCAACCTCATTAAAGGCGCTCTGACTAATCGAGTCTGGCTCAGGCATTCCCAGCAACCAGTATTTCAGCCCCTGCACCGGCATGTGCCAGCCCAGTTGCTGTTGCATCAGGGCTTCGGCCGAATCAGCCGTCAAAGCTGAATGCTCCGCCATTTCGATAACGGCGTAACCATCACGGCCAAACAGACGCGCCGCCCCCTGGCCAAAAGCACCTGACAACTGAATGTCATAACTATCACCATCCTGCTGCCAACGCAGTGAGGCACTCCAGCTTTCGTTATTGGCATCTTTAATCGCCAACCGACCACTAAATGACCAATGCTGTAGTGCCGCCAGCTGCTGCTGCCTTTCAGGCCACTCGAATTGCGGCATCAAACCGACCTGCGGCGCAGTAGCGCAACCACTCAAACCAACCAGCAACAAACTAGCAAAAAAAACACCCAGGGCCTTTCGGCCCCGGGCGACAGATAAACACTGTGACATTATTTTTCTAACCGTTTAATCGTATCCAGCAAAGCACTGCTCTCAGGTGACTGTTTCAGAGCCTTGTGCCAGATATCCCGCGCCGCCTCTTTATCACCCTTAACCCACAACACCTCTCCCAGATGTGCCGCAACCTCCGAGTCAGGCTTGATCTGTATCGCATTTCTGAGATATGACAGGGCCTCATCCAGCTTACCTTGACGGTACAATACCCAGCCCATGCTATCCATAATATAAAAACTCTCCGGCCTCAGCTCCAGGGCCCGTTTCACATAGGTATAGGCCTCATCGAGCCGATCGGTGCGGTCAGCCAGGGTATAACCCAGCGAGTTCAGGGCATCAACATGATCTGGCTCACGCTGCAAAACTGCAAGCAGATCACGCTCAAGCCAATCAATACGGTCCAGCCGCTCAGCCACCATGGCCCGCGCATACAGCAATTCAGTATTGTCAGGCACATCCTTCAAGGCATGATCATAAACCGCCATCGCTTCATCAAAATGACCGACATCACGCAGAATCTCACCTTCCGCCAAAAACAGCCTCAACTTCTGTCCCGGACTGCGCGCCTGGGCCGCATGCAAATGAGCACGGGCAGCATCAACATCGCCCTCTCGGGCATATAACAAGGCACTGCGAACCTGGGCATTCAGGTAGTTTTCACCCTGGCTAACCGTGCTATACCAGCGAATCGCACGAGGATAGTTCTCTTTTATCTCCTCTATGCGCCCCAGGTAATACCCTGTTTCATCCAGCCGCACCGCCCGATCATTCAGATTCAGAAAATAACCGCGCGCCTCGTCGATGTTATCAATCCGTAAAGCCACCATGCCAGCGGCAAATAGAATGTCGTTATTTTCCGGCTCGACCTTCAGCACCTTGCGAAAATGCTTCAGCGCCTCTTCAGGCCGATCAACACCAAGCAACATCCGACCATAGGCAATGCGCAGCTCCATATCCTTGCCATTGCGATCGACCACCTGCCCCAAATACTCTAATGCGGCTAGCTCACGATTACTGGCTTCCATCACCCGGGTGCGCAGAATCACAGCCTGAGACCAGTCAGGCTTTTTCTCAAGCAGTCCATCAACAGCCTGCTCCGCCTTATCCAACTTGCCGGCCCGCAATGCCAGCTGGGCATAAGCGTACAACCCAGCATTATCATCGGGGTGACGATCGACAAAACGTTGCATTACCGTCAAGGCACCATCCTTATCCTGCTCGCGCCCCAACAAACGCATCATCATCAAGTAACGAGGTTTTTCACCCTCGCCCGACTGTTGCACCACCTGCTCCAGCGATTCTAGTGCTGCATCATAATCACCCGCCTTAAGCAGCAGAGTCGTCAATATTTGACCCGCACCGACATTAGCCGGATCAAGTTCGATCAACAGCTTACCCAGCTCCATCGCCACCTGGTATTCACGCGCAAACACGGCAATCCGGGTGGCCCGCTCAACCAGGCGCGGGTCCTGAGTCTGCTTTGCCAGACGCGCATAATAGGTAACGGCAGTCGGATACTGAGCTCGTTGCAAGGCAACCTCAGCCACAAACAAATCGTTAAGCAATTCTGGCGTCAATTCGATATTGGGCAAAGCCGGCCCCTTTGATTGCTGCTCAACTGTCTCATCTGGCCCCACCTGGGCCGACCGAGGCGCCGTTGCACAGCCCGAAAGGATTGAAATTGCTAGAAAAGATCCGAAAAATAATTTAACAGGCTTCATCCTGTCCTCCATCACACGCCTCTCGATGGCGTTTGAAAATCGTATCCGGCCAGTCTACCTTGTAGTTGACCCAGGCCAAAACATTTAGCCTAACTGCTTGCTATACTTGCCATTCTGGTGCATTTGCAGCAGAATCTCCCATCTATTTGATTCACTAATATGCTGTAAAGTTTCAATGAGCCTGCTCGCAGTCGGAATAAATCACAAAACAGCGCCGGTCGACATCAGGGAACGCGTCTCCTTCGCCCC
>Ga0316207_10002377_pt1 | contig 19495 bp, 18 predicted proteins | sample 6weekpyrite_MG_FD_204943 | JGI IMG/M metagenome (GOLD analysis project Ga0316207, IMG submission 204943) | Microbial mat bacterial communities from mineral coupon in-situ incubated in ocean water Damariscotta River, Maine, United States -... | ecosystem: Environmental > Aquatic > Marine >...
ACAATAACGCCTGGACTACACAAGTAACTTTACTAAATTTCATATATGAATGGCATTTTATGCACTCAATTCCATTTATGCATGTAATAGCTAGTCGCCTGATGTGCGGAATTTTCTCACCGCAGGTTACACACTGACTTTTTGTTTTCATAAATTCCATTTTAAGTCACATAACTATAATTAGAGGGCCTAAAACGCCCTTTTGCTTTAGACCTTTTAGACCCCTTAATATTTACACTTCTTTGTAATCTTAGCCTTAGTATTTTATTGCGGGCCTTTTTGACTAAAAATTTGTGCTTGTTTTAAATGTCCGCTTTGGGTCGTAAGCGGTCTTTTTGGTATCATACCTTAATACGATTTTTTACTGTAATCGTAGTACTGAGGATCAGCTACTTCTGGCAGTGTGTGCAGTAATAAGTAGCACGTTGTCCCATGACGCAATGACTCACCGCTTTACCGCATTGACGGCAGGCCTCTCCTTTGCGGCCATAAACATTAAGGCGCTGCTTAAAATAACCTGGTTGTCCATCACCACCGGTAAAATCGCGCAGTGTCGTGCCACCTTGTTTAATGGCAGCGCGTATGACCGTTTTAATAGCACGAGCTAGTAGCTTGTAACGCTCAAGGCTCACCTTGCCAGCGGCGCGTCGCGGGTGAATGCCCGCCCGGAACAGGGATTCACTGGCATAAATGTTGCCAACGCCAACCACATTATGACTATCCATAATAAATTGTTTTATAGAGACGCGACGCTTACGAGACAGTTGCCACAGGTATTGGCCATTAAATGTTTTATCGAGTGGTTCAGGGCCTAAATCTTTTAGTAACTTATGGTGCTTGGGCTGTTCTGTTGTCCAGAGCACACTACCGAAGCGACGAGGATCGTGTAAGCGAAGACAAAGATCATTTGCGAAGCAAAGGTCGACATGATCATGCTTGCGGGGTCGGGTATCGTTGTTAACGACTTGCAGGCTGCCAGACATACCCAGGTGTATTAATAAAACACCATTTGGAAATTCCAGTAGTAGGTATTTGCCGCGTCGCGAAACGGACAATAATGTTTTCCCGGGGAGAATTCTTTTTATCGCTGAAGGTACCGGCCAGCGTAGATTCTTGTTTCGCACAATGACGTTGTTAACAGTTTGTCCCTGGATGTGCGGGCTTATCCCTAAACGGGTGGTTTCGACTTCTGGAAGTTCAGGCATGCTGAGACGTTTTACGGTTTAGCAAGATTAAGTAAGTCAGTTGCCGCATTAGCCGGCAGGTGATACTGCAGTCCAAGATCGCTACGCAGCAGGATGAGTTCGTTGCCTGGTTTATTGACCTGGAAACTTATCGTGGAATCATCATTAAAAATAAATTGTACTGCTTGCGCATTATCTAATGGTTGAGCTGGCTTAACCTGAATAGCCTGTTTGTGTTGCCAGTGGTCTAACAAGGTTTGCACAGCGTCTGCCGAAATACTTGTATCATCATCTTCACTACCATCAACTTGCCAGTTGCCCTGTGATGATCTGGTCAGCATTAGTTTAGGTAATTTTAGTGCTTTAATATTTGCAGCTGATGGGATTAGTTTGCTGCTAATAAAGCTTTCCGTATTGGTGCGAAGTCGATGATAAAAAAGATCGGTGGTTAGATGAATAGTATTATCTTTTAATATATAACGCCGTTTGTTTATGTGCTCAATGTTACCAAACAGGTATTCTTCATCATTAAGGTGCAGGCTTGCCTTTGCGGGTTTAAGGTCATAGTCGCGTAACTCCTTATCGCTTGAGGCAAAGCGTGAATGACTGATTGCCTGGCCAAGCTCTAATAGGGCATTTACTGCTGTATTGTTGGCAGCGACCTTGTAGGGGACACTCATTTGCCACTGATTATCTGTTTTGTTGACATGAATATCAGCGAGGCCTTCGCGTTGTATGACGACATTGCGAATCTCATTAATGTCGGGGCCGCCGAGCCTAATAATATTTTTTTCATTTTTATCAGGGGTGTTAACAATAAACAGCCCGATAATGACAATGCTAACTAACAAAAGCAGGTTGAGCAGTAGACGTGAATTCATTTTAGGCCCTGCGACGACGTTGCCAGATAACAAAACCTGTGCCGAGTAAAATAAGTGGCAGTAGAATAAATATCAGTCCAATAACCCCTGCTGTAGATGGGGAAAGTTCCAGGGATAAATCCGTTGTTGTTTTTACCGGTATATCAATAAAGGCATCATCCCGGCTTAACCAGTTCGCCAGGTTCAGGCCCAGGTCCTGGTTACCGGCGTTGCCCAGGTAGGTATTAGAAAGAAAATCGCCATCACCAACGACGATGACGCGTTGTTCCTGGGGTGAGTCAGCAGAGAGGTTGCGTGTCAGGATTACGCCAATATTAAGTGGCCCAGGAATATCCTCACCGGCATTAAGCTCAAGTTCACCCTGTAATGGTCCTGTTTCAGACCAGCTATCAGGTGCAGTGATAAGAAAGGCCTCGGCCTGCCATTCACTACCTTCTACCAGCTCAATAGCAGTGGCTTGTGGGAACAGGGTCAGGTTTGAAAAGTTATTCGTGACCGCCTGGGTACCGTATTCGGCAATAATGGTAATACGGGGATCATCAAGGCCGAGACGTTGCGTAGTTGGATCAACCACCATGCCCGGGTGGAACTCAATACCCAGTTGTTCTGCCAGCACGCCGAGTCCATGTGATTCACCTGGGTCGGCGAGCCAAAGCAAGTTACCGCCTTCAGCAAGGTAATCGCCTATCAGGGAAATCTCTCCAGGTAATAAATTCACTTGCGGTCCAGCAATAACCAGTGCAGAGGCATTACTTGGGATGGCCTGGTTAACACCCAGGTTAATAGTTTGGGTATTTAATCCGCGTGATTGTAATTGTGTCGCCCAGTCAGAGAGGTCATGGTTGGCGCGGCCTCGCGGGCTACGTTCGCCGTGACCTTCGAGAAACACGATATAACGGTCGGCACTGCGTGCGATACGTTGCAGGGCGTTCGTCATGGCCTGTTCAGTCAGGGTTTGCAGGTTTTCTCTACGCTCGCCATAACGTAAGACCAGTTCGCCTTTGACGCGAACGCCATTTTCCCTGGCCAGTTGTGGTTCGATATCAGGATCAATGAAATTGAGAGTGATGTCTTCTTTGTAGCGCTGATAACGGTGCACAAATTTTTCAATTTGTTCGTTAGGGCTAACAAACGAAGTAATCGAAATTGGACCATTAATTTTTTTTAATAATTCGATACTTGTATCAGATAAGGTATTACGATTATTTTCTGTCCAGTCAGTGGTAAAACTATAGCGATTACCAAGCCATGCCAGCATGCCAATAAAAACCAGGAACAGAATAGTAAAGATCAGGTTCTGTATGCGTAATTGTAAGTGAGTTTTTTTTGATACTTGCATGTGCTGTGCTCAATGTTGCATGCGATAACTATCAAGTTTACGGATAGTTAGCACAATGAAAGTTGTGATGATTAATATAAAGAACACCAGGTCGGAGCTGTTTACCTGCCCATTATATAAAGGGGATGCATGACTGGAGATGGAAAGGTATTGCAGCGCATTTTGTACGCTCTCAATTTTTACCAGTGAAGCAATCAGTTCGACTAACCAGAATAAGGATAAAATAATCCCGATACTACTCAGTGCAGAAAGACCGATATGATCGGTTAAGGAAGAAGTAAATACGCCAATCGTTATGAACGTAAAGCTGACCAGTAAGAAACCAATAAGAGAGGAAAGGTAGAGCCCTGCATCAAGGTTGGCACCAAATACTAACGATAGTGTTATTAATACAGGGATTAATGCGATGAGGATTGTGAACAGATACAACCCCAGGCATTTTCCTAATACGATTTCGGTCATGCTAATTGGTGCAGAAAAAAGCAGCTGTGAGGTTTTGTTTTTGAATTCACCGCTAAAACTGCGCATGGTTAGCATAGGTGCGATAAGGACAAACAGGTATCCACAAAAATAAAAAATAGTTGAGGCAATGGTCCCGGTGACGCCGATCCCGCCAATATTACCAGCGGGGTTTTCTGTGTAGGATTTAACTAACGTGACAAGAATAAGAAAAACAATCAGGCTGATTCCTGACATGATTGCCCATGCCAGCAGTGAGTTGAGCATGTTACGAAATTCACGCAGGGCGATTGCTAAAATCATCATGAGCCGGCTCCACCAGGTGCTTCATTTGTGTGGTTGTCACTGCAGGTAATATCAATAAAGACTTGCTCAAGTGAACCGGTTTGTGGAGCCAGTTCTGTTAGTTGCCAGTTATTGTTCACCGCGGTGCTGGAAAATTCAGCGGGATTAAATTCTTTATCACAATCTAACAGGTAGCGGCCAGCACCTAGTTGTTCATATTGGTTTATGCCATTAAGTGCAGCCAGTTGTTCCGATTCAGGTGGGTTGGCCAATGACACGATAAAACCATTTTGTTGCAGGCGACTGTCTAACCCGGCAAGACTGTCTTCAAGTGCGATTTTACCTTTATTAATAATGATGACGCGATCACAGGTTGACTGCACCTCGGGTAAAATGTGAGTTGACAGGATCACACTATGATCATTACCCAGTTCACGAATGAGGTCACGGATTTCACGTATCTGGATTGGATCAAGACCAACGGTAGGTTCATCGAGGATCACAACTTCGGGAGTATGAATAATCGCTTGGGCAATACCAACACGCTGCTGGTAGCCTTTGGAAAGATTGCCGATGAGTCTCTTGCGAACATCGCCAAGACCGCATCGGTCACAGGCCTTGTTGACGGCACTGGCTGCTGATGGGCCAGGGATGCGGTTTAGCTTGACGCAGTATTCAAGATATTCGTTAACCGTCAGCTCATGATAGAGAGGTGGCTGCTCTGGTAGAAAGCCGAGTGCGGCCTTGGCCTGGCGAGGTTCATCAATGATATCAAAACCATTGATACGAACTTGTCCCGAAGTAGGAGCCAGATTACCACTGATAATTTGCATCGTGGTGGATTTGCCGGCGCCGTTCGGCCCCAGGAAACCGAGCACCTCACCGCGATTAAGGGTCAGGTTAATATCGATTAGGGCATGCAAGCTACCATAGTCACGGTACAGGTTTTCAACCTGAATGAGTGTCTCTCCCGACATCTTATCTCCGCCAATTTTAAAGGCTTGTTATGTGAAATAGATTATAATCTTAAGATAAGACCAATTGTACCGATATAGTTCACATATTGCTTTTTTTGCTATGAGTTAGAAGAACTATGAGTGATTTTTGTAATATTTATGCCATGAATAATGAGCGGCGTGCATCGCTGCTAGGCCTGGTTGAGCTTGGGCCTGATGATCATGCAGTGGGAAAACTCCTGCATCGAGAGTTCCTGGACAGGAAAGCAGACAAAATTGTTGATGGTTTTTATGATTATCTTCTCAGTTACAACGATTTTTCTCAGCTTCTTGAGGTGGAAAAGATACCACTCCTGAAAAAGACCCAGTCAGACTATGTGCGCAGCTTTGGTATCGATTTTGATACAAGCCAGTATTTCGATCATCGCCTGCGAGTTGGGCTTGCTCATAAGAAGGTTGGATTGACGCTGGGTTTATACCAGTGCGCTTATCGCCAGTTGCAGCAGCTAATGCTGGATGAAATCCCAAGTGACTTTTTGCAGGATGGAATTAGTAGCCGGGATTTTCGTAGGTTTATTCACAAAGTGACTGCACTGGATATGACCCTGGCGATAGAGACATATCACAATGCATATGTGACAGATATGCAGGACAGGCTTGATGATGTTCATGTTGAAAAGGATGAGTTGCATCAGAAAGTGAGCAAGGATTCTCTAACAGGATTATTTTCAAGAGACTATGGACTTGCCATGCTGAAAAGGCATCTCAACGAAGAGGAAGCCAAGAAAGAGCTGAGTCTGATCATGGCTGATATCGATTTTTTTAAATCAGTCAATGATACCTATGGACACCTGGCCGGTGACGAGGTGTTACGTCAAATAGGCGCATTATTAAAATCGGCAGTCCGCGACTTTGATGCCGTATGCCGTTTCGGCGGTGAGGAATTTATACTTATCTTGTGTCATTCAACGCAAGATGTCGTTTTAAAAGTGGCACAACGTATTCGTATGCTGGTGAGTAACAATATCGTTCATTATGATGACAAAGATATAAGGGTTACCATTAGCCAGGGCATTGCTGTTGCTCGACTGGAAAGTGATACTATGCAGCTTATTAATGAAGCCGATATGGCTTTATATGAGGCCAAACAACAAGGGCGCGACTGTATAGTGATGAGTGGAGAAGATGTTATTAGGGATTGATACCGGCGGTACCTTTACTGATTTTGTTTTACTCACTGAACAGGGTTTACGCGTTCACAAGGTCCTCTCAACGCCAGATGCTCCTGAGCAAGCCATCCTCAAAGGCATTCGTGAACTTGGGTTTAGCTCTTGCGAAGGCCTCAACATCGTGCATGGTTCGACTGTGGCAACTAACGCGGTGTTGGAAGGCAAAGGTGTCCGCACGGCTTACATTACCAACCGAGGTTTAGCCGATGTACTGAGCATCGGTCGCCAGGCCAGGCCACTGCTGTATGACCTGCAACCTCCATTGCCAACTTTTCCCGTTGATAAAAGTCTGTGTATTGAAACCGGTGGCCGCGTCGGTGCTGACGGCAAGCTCATTGATGTACTGACTGAAGCTGACTGCGAAGAAATAAGACAGGCACTCAGTAAGCTTAAACCTGAAGCCGTCGCGATTAATTTATTATTTTCATTCCTGGATGATTCGGCTGAGAAGGCAATAGCCAAACTTGTACCAAGTGGTATTTTTGTTTCACGATCCTCTGCAGTGTTGCCGGAATACCGTGAGTATGAGCGAGGCATGACAACCTGGTTGAATGCCAGTGTTGGACCATTGGTACAAGGCTACCTTATGCGACTGAAACAGGGCGTTGCTCCTGCCAGCGTGGCGGTTATGCAGAGTTCAGGGCTGACGATTTCCGCTGAGCAGGCAGGTAAGCAGGCGGTACAGTTGCTGTTGTCAGGGCCCGCTGGTGGCTTGGCCGGTGCAAAATTGATAGGCCAGACGGTCGGCAAGCAGCAATTACTGACATTTGATATGGGTGGCACCTCTACGGATGTTGCATTAATCGATGGTGAGATCAGTCTAACCAGCCAAGGTAAAATAGCGGGATATCCGGTGGCCGTACCGATGGTTGATATGCATACCATTGGTGCCGGGGGCGGTTCAATTGCGACGGTTGATGCTGGCGGACTGTTACATGTTGGACCTGAGTCGGCAGGAGCCAGCCCTGGTCCCGCCTGTTACGGTAAGGGTGGTCGACAGGCCACCGTGACAGATGCCAACCTGTTGCTGGGGAGGTTACGTGCTGATGCCTTTCTGGGCGGGGAGATGACGCTCGATGTGCAGGCGGCTACGCAGGCGGTGTCGAGTATTGCCGAGCAACTGGGTATACCTAATGAGGCCGCTGCCGAGGGTATTATCAAGATCGCCAATGAACATATGGCGAGGGCACTACGGGTTATTTCCCTGCAACGTGGGATCGATCCGAGGAGGTTTACCCTGGTTAGTTTCGGTGGTGCGGGTGGTTTACATGTCTGCGCATTGGCAGATGCTTTGTCATTAAGTGAGGCAATGGTTCCTGTTCATGGTGGTGTCCTGTCAGCCCTGGGGATGTTGGCAGCGCCTCGAGGTAGAGAGTATTCCCGCAGTAAAAATTGTTTGCTTGCATCAACCAGCGTAGCGGAAATTAACGATCATATTGAAGTCTTGGCTAAGCAGGCTCGACATGCGCTCGAAGAAGAAGGTATTGCGGTAGAAGATATTCAAATCGAGCCGGCATTGGATTTATGTTACCAGGGGCAATCATCTAGCCTGACAATTGCCTGGCAAGATATTGAGGCAGCGATGCAGAGCTTTCATGAAGCCCACCGACAGCGCTATGGGCACCAACTTGAATTACCTATCCAACTGGTAACGATAAGAGTTCGGTTGCACGGCGAATCACCGGCACCTGTTTTGCCTGCCCTGGAGCATAATAATAACTCAGAGCCTGAAGTTGTTTCTGTATACGGAGTGGAGCAGCCCGTGCCTGTGTATGAGCGGCAGCAACTTCATGCCAATCAAATACTACAAGGTCCAGCATTGATTACAGAAAAGGTATCAACCACCTGGTTGGCTGAAGGTTGGCAAGCGTGTGTGCATGAATCTGGTAGTTTATTACTACAACGAGTTAAGCCTGTTTAGCTATTTCATTTGTGAAGTAATTTCATTCGACCATTCCAGTGCATCAATATAAGCTTGGCGAATTTCACTAATGGAGGCAGCCGTATTGTCTTCGAAGTTTTCCCAGGTACCCTGTTCATAAGTGATAACCAGTGTCAGCAGTTCACCCAAAGATCCGTTACGCTCAATGAGCGCCTCAGATATTTCTTCCGCCAATGGCAATTTACTAAGTAAATCAGTGATGGGTTGATCCATGAGCACATCAAGCATGGAAAAAAGCCCAACTGTAAAGGCGGTATTTTTATCACAGCGGGTTGCAGGGGCAAGCAGCTCACACATTTTGGCGCGGGTAAGGGAAATATTGACGAGCTCCTGGGGTTTGTCATCAATTTGTGACAGGCCGATTACGGTAACCCAGTTACGCAGTGCCTGTAGGCCCAAGACCACTAGTGCTTTTTGAATGGATTCTACAGCTTTAGGCAGGCCATAAAATGAAGAGTTGATAATGCGTAATAATTTATAACTAATCGCAACATCTTTACTAATAATGGCTTCTAGTTCATTAAAACTACAGTCTACATCTTGCAATGTAGAGATCATCTCGAGCAGCGCTAAGCGATTAGGTGGAAGTTGTTTACCGGTCATTACGTCCGGGCGGCAGAAATAATAGCCTTGATAATATTCAAAACCCAGTTGCTTACATAATTCAAATTCTTGTTTGGTTTCCACTTTTTCAGCAAGCAATTTCACATTGTATTGCCTTAGTGTTTTAACCTGTTCGATTAATTCTCTTTGGCTCAATGCCATTAGATCGATCTTGATAATATCTGCGAAGGGAATCAGGGCGCGGTTTTTTTCATCAAGGACAAAGTCATCCAGGGCGATGGTGTAGCCCTCATTCTTAAATCGTTCCAGTGCAGATACTAACTCGGTATCGACAGCGACATCCTCAAGGACTTCAAGAACCACCTTACCCGGTGGTAGGGGAAATGGTATATCGCCGATTAAAAAGTCACGGGTTAGGTTGATGAAAGCAATATTATGCTGAACTACCTGCTCTACGCCGATAACCAGGAAGGCATTAATGATCACCTGAGAGGTAGCCTTGTTGCCATCAACGACATTGGCTCCTCCGACATGCCCGTCTCGAAACAGTAATTCATAGGCATGTACATCAAGTTTGGTATCAAAAATAGCCTGGCGCCCGACGAAGATTTCGCTGGTCGAAGTTTGATCGGCGGGCATATTCATAAAGTACTGGCCTACAATTATATTAAGGGAGGTTAGTTACTTAGAGTTATCGGCATCTCTACAGATAATAAAACCATGTTTTAAATATGGTTATCATCGTAGGTGTTTGTATCAGGGCATGCAGAAGAAGTGCCTACTATGTGTACAATTGTGACTAAAGTGGTAATAAAAGATAATTAAATTTATATATTTATCATGTGGTTATTGGTTTTTAATAGCTAACGACTAGACGAGTCAGGGATGGACGTGACTTACCCGAATTGATTATTATAGGGATAGTTAAATTATGTGGTGGGGAGTTATTTTTGATGTTTAATGGGCTATTGGATCTACCGTGGTGGGGCATTATTGTTGCCACCTTGTTACTTACCCATATCACTATCGCCAGTGTGACGATTTTTCTTCACCGTTATCAGGCGCATCGCGCGATTGAAGTTCATCCTTATGTGAGTCACTTTTTCCGTTTCTGGCTTTGGTTGACGACCAGCATGGTGACCAAGGAATGGGTCGCAATTCATCGTAAGCATCATGCTAAGTGTGAGACAGAGCAGGATCCACATAGCCCGATTGTGATGGGTATAAACACGGTGCTGTGGAGTGGTGCTGAACTTTATAGAAGGGAAGCTGAGCAGCAACCCACACTTGAAGCTTATGGACACAATACCCCTGATGACTGGCTTGAAAATAATCTTTATAGCGGCCGGACTAACAAGCTTGGAATTGCACTGATGTTGTTAATCGATGTATTGCTGTTTGGACCAATAGGTATCACTGTCTGGGCGATCCAGATGGCCTGGATACCTTTTTGGGCAGCCGGTGTTATCAATGGTGTTGGTCACTACCTGGGGTATCGCAATTTTGAAGTGAGCGATGGCTCAACCAATATCGTACCGTGGGGCATCATTATTGGTGGTGAAGAATTGCATAACAATCATCATGCCTTTGGTAGTTCAGCCAAGTTTTCAGTGAAGTGGTGGGAATTTGATATCGGCTGGATGTATATTCGGCTGCTGGGTTTTCTGGGGCTGGCAAAGGTTAAGAAACTTGCACCTAAGCCAGTACTGGATAGAAATAAGCAGGTTATTGATAAAGATACGGTCATGGCCCTGGTAACGAATCGTTTCCAGGTCATGTCAAATTATGCACGCCAGGTAGTGAAAAGTGTATATAAGGAAGAAGTGCGTCGCACCGAAGATGGTGTTCTACTTTTTCAGCTTAAACGTGCCCGTAAATTACTTACCCGTGATAGTTTCCTAATGGATCCAACCTCAAAACAGAATCTTGCTACTGCCTTATCGCGCCATCAGGCTCTGGATACCGTGTATGAATTCCGTCAGCGCCTGGAAGGTATTTGGCAAAAAACGGCAGATAGCCATGAACAGTTGTCAGCAGCATTGCAGGAATGGTGTAGCCAGGCTGAAGCAACAGGTATCAAGGCATTGCAGGACTTTGCAGAAAGCTTAAAGAATTATTCTCTGGCGCCGTCGCAGATGGCCAGGTAGAAATTGATGAATTGAATAATAAATGACTAAAAAAAAGCCCGTCGATGACGGGCTTTTTTAATGCATAACATACCAGGACAAGAATTATTTAATCTTGGATTCCTTGTACATGACATGCTTGCGTACCACTGGGTCAAACTTTTTCATTTCAAGTTTTTCCGCCATGGTGCGCTTGTTTTTGTCTGTTGTGTAGTAGTGACCGGTACCGGCACTAGATACGAGTTTGATCTTATCGCGTGGCATGATGCTCTCCTTTAAACCTTTTCACCGCGGGTACGTAATTCAGACAGAACGGTGTCGATACCCTTCTTATCGATGATACGCATACCTTTTGATGAAACACGCAGACGCACCCAGCGCTGCTCACTTTCTACCCAAAAGCGATGATTGTGTAGATTAGGCAGGAAGCGACGACGTGTTCTGTTTTTCGCGTGAGACACGTTGTTACCCGACATCGGGCGCTTACCCGTTACCTGACATACTTTGGACATCTTAAAAACCTCCGAAACCTGTGGATCCACACGCGTACGTGTGAAACGAGCCGCACTTTATACCAGAACAGCTATGACAGGGCAAGGATTTGTGTAAATAGCCAAATTATTCTTAAGGCAAAAAAATCTTCTAAATCAGATAGATAAGATATTATCGGCTTTGAAATTATATTTTTCCATGTTCGGCAAAAGACCAGGGCTCACCGTCACCAATAATAAAGTGGTCAAGAACCCTGATTTCGACTAATTGCAGTGCCTCGATTAGTTTTTGTGTAATGGCAAGATCAGAACGACTTGGTTCTGCGATGCCAGAAGGGTGGTTGTGGGCCAGGATGACCGCTGCAGCATGACTCGCCAGGGCTTGTTTGACCACTTCACGAGGGTGAACGCTGGCAGCATCGATGGTGCCGAGGAACAGTTCCTCGTAGTGAATCAGGCGATGGCGGCTATCAAGGAATAAGCAGGCAAAGATCTCACGTTGCCGGTCTCTCAAACGGGTGCGTAGGTACTGCCTGACAGTAGTTGGATCGGTGAAAATGGCATCACGTTGCAGAGTTTCGTCGAGATGGCGACGGCTTAGCTCAAGAGCCGCCTGACATTGCACATACTTTGCCGGCCCAAGCCCGGGTGCTTCACAAAAGTCGTCTTGCCCGGCATTTAGTAGGCATCGAAGTGAGCCGAAGCGAGCCAGTAATTTGCGAGCAAGGTCAACCGCGGAGCATCCACGGCTGCCGGTACGCAGGAAGATGGCGAGCAATTCAGCATCAGATAAGGCCTGTGGGCCTCGTTTAATCAGTTTCTCCCGCGGCCGTTCGGCGATGGGCCATTCATTAATTCTCATAGTGCCTCCCTGGCATGGATATCATTCCTTGATATTGGAAATCAGTGTAGCAGGGAGGGGTTGCTCGGGTCACATATCTGCTAAAATCCCAGTTTCATAACAACAAAAGACCATAAATTGACCAGTTTAACCAATAAACGAATCCTGCTAGCCGTAACCGGAAGTATCGCTGCTTATAAAAGCGCTGATCTGACACGCCGCCTGCGCGAGGCTGGCGCCGAGGTGCGTGTTGTAATGACCGCTGGTGGCTGTGAGTTTATTACGCCAATGACACTACAGGCGGTGTCAGGCCACCCGGTCCACACCGTACTAATGGATGTTGAGGCTGAATCGGGCATGGGGCATATAGAGTTGGCTCGCTGGGCAGATTTGCTGTTAATTGCACCTGCCAGCGCAGATAGTCTCGCCAGGCTAGTGCAAGGACGTGGAAATGATTTACTTGGCGCCATTAGCCTGGCATGCCAGGCGCCAATGGCCGTGGCACCCGCGATGAACCAGGCTATGTGGGCAGATCCTGCAACACAGGCAAATATCGACATGTTACGTGAACGGGGCATCATGATATTTGGACCGGCTGAAGGTAAGCAGGCCTGTGGTGAGACGGGTAGCGGGCGCATGCTGGAACCACTTGAGTTGTTGAGCGAGTGCAGCGCAATTTTTGCGACTGGATCATTGGCAGGGAAAAAGGTCGTCATTACGGCAGGGCCAACACGGGAGGCCATCGACCCAATGCGCTTTATTAGTAACCGCAGTAGTGGCCGGATGGGTTATGCCATGGCTGCTGCATGCGTCGAAGCAGGCGCTGAAGTGATACTGATTAGTGGACCTGTTTGCCTGGAAACGCCGGATCGGGTGACTCGTTTTGATGTTGAGTCAGCAGCCGATATGCTGGTTGAAGTAGAAGCCCACCTGGATGATTGCGATATTTTTATTGCGACGGCGGCTGTGGCAGATTATCGTCCGGTTGAGGTTGCCAGCCAGAAGCTAAAAAAACAGGCATCAACCCTGTCACTCTCATTTGAGCGTACGACTGATATTCTGGCAACAGTTGCGGCACAAAAGAAGCCTCCATTTACAGTTGGCTTTGCGGCTGAGACGGAAAATCTTGAAGAATATGCACGGGTCAAACTTGAAACAAAATTATTAGATATGATTGCAGCCAATAAGATTGGCAAACAACAAGATGGTTCTGCGATAGGTTTTGAAAGTGAGCAAAATGCCTTGAACGTATATTGGCAGGATGGTGAAAAAGATTTCCCGCAGATGAATAAAACCAGGCTTGCCCGTCAGCTTGTAGAACTAATAGCCGCACGGGTTAAGATTTAATACTGGCATATGTCAGCAACAAATAGTGATGGTAAATAATAAAAGATGATGAAAAGTAAAATACAACTGAAAATACTGGATTCACGAATTGGTAATGAATTGCCTTTGCCTGATTATGCAACTGATGGTTCCGCAGGCATGGACTTACGCGCATGTCTGGATAGTGATGTAGAACTTGCTCCAGGTGATACTTTCCTGGTGCCAACAGGTCTGGCGATACACATTGCTGATCCAAATTATGCGGCAATGTTATTGCCACGTTCTGGATTGGGTCACAAGCACGGAATTGTGCTTGGCAATCTGGTAGGGTTAATTGATTCTGATTACCAGGGACAGTTGTTTGTCTCCTGCTGGAACCGTGGTAGCGAGTCTTTTATTGTCAAACCAGGTGAACGTATTGCTCAAATGGTGATTGTACCAGTGGTACAGGCAGAGTTTGAGGTGGTAGAAGAATTTGATGATAGCGATCGTGGTACTGGTGGGTTTGGGCATACAGGCAGGCATTAAAATAGGTTATGAAGTTATTTTCTACTAAGGCAAAAGCAGGCACAAAGATAAACTTGCGTTCACATCTTATGTCTATTCTCCTGATGACATTGTCATTGGGTATGTTTGTTTATGTGTTGACGTCAGATATGCCAGTGCCTGAACAGGTTGGTCAAGCAACCGATTTCCAAGGCAAGGCAAATACCTATGCTCAATCGATCGCCGAGAAGATTAAACCGATAACTACATATTTAACATTTTTGGCAAATCAACCAGGACTGGCCGAAAAGCTGGAACAATCACCGAGTACTCTACTAAGGCAGGAAGATAGCAATATCCCAGGGCTATTAGCACTACGGTTGTTGCGAGTCTCGGCGACCGACACTAATGATAATGAGCCACCTGTCTTAAGTTATGCCTGTTTTGATATGGTATATGAGTCCTCTAAAACAACGCAAAATAAAACCGGGATCCCGGCTGAAGTACATTTGTTTGGCAGTAAGACACAGCATGTTGATTTTGTGCAGGCAGTAAAAAATGATAGAGGCGTTGTTGTTGGCGCGTTGCTTGCCAGCCTTAGTGTAAGCGTGTTGCAGAGTTATTTGACAAGCTTGTCGGTGGTAGATGGTGATCTTGAATTAATTCAGGCTCGTCAGGCCATGGCGAGCACAGGAGAGAAAGGTGAGCGTGCAATAAAACCTTACCGTGCCCCTGTAGCAGGTACTCGTTGGGCAATATCATACTGGCCAGCGACAAATAAGACTCAACAAATAATCAAGTATGCAGGACAGCAGTTCGTTCTGGTTATTGGTTTTGCGGGTATTATTTTATTTACCGCGTTAATACTTTTTTTCCGCACCTGGTTACATAATCGGCGTCTCGAGGCTGAAATGGATGCAACTATGCCGCAGCCAACAGTAATGCGCCAGGTTGAAAAAGCAGTGACTGAAGAAGGTAGTGATGATCTATTGTTCCAGTCTGGAGAGGGTTTGGTTGTAGAAGAAGTTGATGTTGAGGAGAAGCAAAAGGTGGAACAAAAAACAGATCTAGGTGCTATTGCCTCGATCTTCAAAGCGTATGACATTCGCGGCATAGTCAATGAAACATTGACTGAGGATATTGTTTTTGACATTGGTCGCTCTCTAGGTAGTGAAGCGCTGGCCAGGCAGCAGCAGGTCATGGTAGTTGGGCGTGATGGTAGAAATTCAGGGCCGGCATTAGTAGAAAAATTGGTGGCGGGTCTGCGTGCAAGCGGTATTGATGTTATCAATGTTGGGCTGGTGCCAACGCCTTTGCTTTATTTTGCTGCGCAAACACTGGGCACGGGCTCAGGTGTTATGTTAACAGGAAGTCATAACCCGCCAAATTACAATGGTCTTAAAATGGTGATTGCCGGTACTACGCTGGCACGTGACGATATCCAGACAATACGCCAACGAATAGAAAATAGCGACTACCTGGAAGGCGAAGGTGAGCTAAGCGAAAAATCAGTTATCAAATCGTATATGAGCCGTGTTACATCAGATGTCATGTTGTTGAAGCGGTTTAAAGTCGTGGTTGATTGTGGCAATGGAGCAGCAGGTGTCATAGCACCAGATTTATTAAAAGCCCTGGGGTGCGAGGTAATTGAATTATTCTGTGATGTTGATGGTAATTTCCCTAACCACCATCCTGACCCATCACGCCCTGAGAACCTGAAAGATGTTATTGCAGCCGTAAAAGAACATCAGGCTGATTTAGGCCTGGCTTTTGATGGTGATGGTGATCGTCTCGGCGTTATTACTAGTGAGGGCAAGATTATCTGGCCAGATCGAGTAATGATGCTTTATGCCATGGATATTTTATCGCGTAATCCAGGCGGTGAAATTATCTTTGACGTGAAGTGTTCAACCAAACTAAAACAAGTGATTGAACAACATGGCGGTAAGGCGACGATGTGGAATACGGGTCATTCATTGATTAAAGCGAAGATGAAAGAGACCGGGGCACTGCTGGCGGGTGAAATGAGTGGTCACATCTTCTTTAAAGAACGTTGGTATGGTTTTGATGATGGCTTGTACTCTGCCGCGAGACTGATTGAGCTGCTTGCACCGATGACAGCAGAGAAATCAGTTGCCGAGGTCTTTAACGATTTACCAGACAGCGTCAATACACCCGAGCTGAATGTTGCCATGGAAGATGCTAATCACCACGAGTTTGTGGAAAAGCTCTTGGAAAAAGCCAGTTTCGATGATGCCGAAGTGACCACGCTGGATGGTTTGCGGGTCGATTTTACTGATGGCTGGGGGCTGGTGCGCGCATCAAATACGACACCAACATTGGTGCTACGGTTCGAGGCAGACAATGATGCAGCCTTGCAGCGAATTATCGCTCGTTTCAGAGAATTGATGTTAAGTATTGACCCAGGACTTAAGCTTTCATTCTGAGGTATCAGCGCTATACTGCACTCAACAGCAAGCTTCCTCATAATATCTGTTGCATTCTTAACGGTATCAGGAAGCTTTTATAAAAATATAATTAGGAAAGAAACATGAGTCTTTCAAACAAGGCAGCAATGAATATTGCACATGTGCTGGGTGAAGCGCTGCCTTACATTCAAAATTTTGTTGGTAAAACGGTTGTCATTAAATACGGTGGCAACGCGATGGTAGATGAAAAGCTCAAGGCCAGCTTTGCACGCGATATTGTACTGTTGAAATTAATAGGCATTAATCCTGTGGTCGTCCACGGTGGTGGCCCGCAGATTGGGAATCTGCTGGAAAAAATTGGCAAACAGAGTGAATTTGTTGATGGCATGCGGGTAACCGACAGTGAAACCATGGATGTGGTTGAGATGGTGCTTGGCGGCCTGGTTAATAAAGAAATTGTTAACCTGATTAACCGTCACGGCGGCAAGGCAGTAGGCCTGACCGGTAAGGATGGTGATCTCATTCGGGCCAGGAAAATGACCTTTAAAAGGAACAAGCCTGAACTTGAAGCGCCTGAGATTATTGATATTGGTCATGTGGGGGAAGTGTCTGGTATCAACACGTCAGTGGTAGATATGTTAACAAAGGGCAATTTTATCCCGGTGATTGCACCGATAGGTACAGGCGAAGATGGCATGTCTTATAATATCAATGCCGACCTGGTTGCAGGAAAAATGGCGGAAACCTTGCGGGCGGAAAAATTGATTCTTTTGACTAACACCGAAGGCTTGCTTGATAAAGAAGGCAAGTTGTTAACAGGCTTGAGTAGTCAGCGTGTAGATGAACTGATTGCGGATGGTACGATAAATGGCGGTATGCTACCGAAGATTGGCAGTGCGCTGGACGCAGTTCGCAGCGGTGTAAACAGTTCACATATTATCGATGGACGGGTAGAACATGCGGTGATGCTGGAAATCTTTACCGATGAAGGTGTCGGGACCCTGATTCGTGGTTAATAAAAAATGCCACCACGTATAGACAAACAAGCAAAACTGTCTCGGCAAGAATCAATCTTGCAAGCACTTGCGCGTGAGCTTGAGGAAAAACCGGGTGAGCGGATCACAACGGCTCAACTTGCCAGTGCGGTGGGCGTATCAGAAGCAGCCCTGTATCGCCATTTTGCCAGTAAGGCAAAAATGTTTGAAGGCTTGATCGAGTTTATTGAAAATACAATTTTCTCTTTGGTCAGCCGAATTCTTGAAGATGATAAACAGCCATGGACACGCTGTGAAAAAATCATGACCATGACGCTTGGTTTTGCAGAAAAAAATCCTGGTATGACACGTTTGCTGGTTAGCGATGCCCTAATTGGTGAAAAATCTCGTCTTAGAGAACGTATTAATCAATTTTACGAGCGTGTTGAAACACAACTTAAACAGGTTCTTAGAGAGTCTCGCTTGCAGGGTCACGAGATTAGTGACGACCAGGTTAAGTATTACAGTAGCCTTCTGCTATCTGTTATAGAAGGCAGGTTACATCGTTACGTGCGGAGTGATTTTGCACAGCTGCCTTTAACTGGTTGGCCAGCAGAATGGCAGGTCTTGCAAAAGGCTATGGTTGTTTCTTAATAGACGTTTGTCTTGGTTTGCGTAGTTTTCGGTAGCGCTTCATATCAGTATCAAACTGGCTGTTGATCTTGGTCTGTTCCATTCTCTTTGATTCGATAAATTGCTCATAATTACTAATTTGTTTCTGAGTCTGTTCGATATTATTAGCAGTTTTGTTCGGAACAGCTTTGCCTGAGCGCTCAAGATTAGCTGCTTGTTTACGCAGGCCCCTTAAGCGTTCCCTGGCAGTGTTCAGACTCTTGGTGGTAAGCCTGATTTCGGTGCGAATAGAGGTGATCTTGCCATTGCGCGCCATGACAATTTCATCTTCATTAGCAAAGGTACTGAGCAGCACCATGTCCTGGCGTTCCTGTTCTTCAATAGCGCGTTGCTTAGCTTTCTCTTCTTCCTTTATACGTTTACGCTCGGCGATTTCTTCCGGGCTTAAAGCGCGTTCATGATGTTTAATACGGACACCCTGAGAATTTAATTCATCGTGACCCTTCTGAGAATATTCTGGTGGCACAATATTGCCGCATTCACGAATACCGTCGCTGTTTGTCCAGCACTTGATCTTGCCTGCCTGTAGAGCTGCGCTGTTAAGTGTAAGCACCATGATGGCACTGCTGAGAAACAATTTATGGGTGAGTTTAGTTTTGGTCACGGTCGTTACCTGCTAGAGTCTGATGATGCTGATGCTAAAGTATAGTCAGTGCTTGTTTATTAGTCATTATTTGCAGCATGAAGTTCGATAACCACGAGACTTAACTACAGAGTAAATAGCCAATTGTTCATATTAAAAAGCCCGGGTAGATTGGTATGATTGAGCAAATTTGGTTATTTTTCATCTCCTTACTGGCCAATATTTTTTCGGCCTTTGCCGGTGGTGGGGCCGGGTTAATCCAGTTGCCGGCGCTAATTTTCCTTGGTCTACCATTCTCGATTGCGCTTGCTACACACAAGGTGGCCAGTGTCGCGCTCGGTATTGGCGCAACAGTTCGACATGCCCGGGAGAAGGGGCTAGAGCGCCAGTTTGTCCTGTATATGCTGGTTGGGGGCTTGCCGGGGGTCGTTCTCGGCGCCAGCCTGATTTTACAGGTACCGGATAGATCTGCCGAGATTGCGCTTGGACTTTTGACAGCGGGTCTGGGCATGTATTCGGTGACCAAAACTGAGCTTGGCCTGGCGCACGAGCCGGTCCATCGGGACCGGCGTGGCTTTATAATCGGCACCCTGGTGTTATTTTTAATCGGTGTTTTGAACGGCTCACTGACTTCAGGCACCGGGTTGTTTGTGACCTTGTGGTTAGTGCGCTGGTTTGGACTCGATTACAAGCGTGCGGTGGCTTAT
>Ga0316207_10002378_pt1 | contig 19491 bp, 13 predicted proteins | sample 6weekpyrite_MG_FD_204943 | JGI IMG/M metagenome (GOLD analysis project Ga0316207, IMG submission 204943) | Microbial mat bacterial communities from mineral coupon in-situ incubated in ocean water Damariscotta River, Maine, United States -... | ecosystem: Environmental > Aquatic > Marine >...
TTTTTTCAATTTTAATTCACTGTCGGATTGAGCTACTCCTCGGGAATCGGACAGTGACTTAAGCTATAAATTCGTGTTTTCTGGTCTCAATTTAAAGGAGATCAGACATGAGCAAACGCAAACAATACAAACCCGGTTACCAACCGCGCCGGCTAGTTGCATTAGAAACGTACGCAGCCGTTCCCCCAGTCTTTTGTCTCTAAACGCATCAATATCAACTTCTTGATCAAACCAGTCGGATTTGCTGGCTGGTAAATTGTCCATTGGGCACCTCATTCAGTTCAACAGGTGCTTCTCTATGAATCACACTTGATTCATACTGGGCAAGATAAAAATGAAATTTGAGACTTATGGGTAATTGAAAGAATGACCGGACGGTTACGATGCTGGACAGGGTAACGTTTTTGTTTTCCGATTGGCGGAAGAACACGTATCTGCTTGTATTTTAACTCAAGTTCGACATTGTCAGAGGCACCAAGCCCCGTGATAACAGAATGTAATCCCTGCACCTCAACCTCTGTCATCTCATCGGCAATCGTATGCTTTCCATCCCCTGCCAGACGATTAACACAGGTCCGGACAACAAAATGTGTACCGATTTCCCGTGCCGCACAAAAGAACTCAAAAATATCATTCTCGCGATCTCCAATGTGGCGTTCAATACTACCACCATATTGCACTTTGATGCCGGGGAGCAGGGGCCGTTCACCCCATCAGATCAGGTCTGAACTTCTACATATTATCCTACCAACTTGGCGGCTTTGATAAATTTTTCTAGCTCTTCTCGTGTTGGTTTAGTCAATCTAGCGAAGCCAATTTGGCGCGCCATGTACTCCACATGGTCTGCACTGGTGTATTTGCGTAAAATGTTGACCGCAAGGCCTAATTTTTCTGGGTAAGGAACTTGCTTCCAATTCCGAGATTCCCCATCAATTTCTAGTCCTCTAAATGCTATAAAATCTTCTGGATCAGAGCCCTTCGGCCAAAAGATATTTACTCCATCCGGGTCTTTTTCTGGCTTTCGCTCCTTGCTAATAGCAGCCCAAATGCGCTTTCGAATCTGTGATCCTGTTCTCTGAAACCCATGTTTTCTGGCGATTCTCTCACAAACATGCCTAAAGGTGATTGGACCTAATGTATCTATGTCTTCAATGGCAAGTCGCTTGATCACGAAGATGTAATCATCGTCATAAAAGCGGTCAGGATTAAGTCGAGCGCCTGATTTCTGCGTCGAATGAGGAGAAGCCTGTCTCGAATTAGAAGTAACACCTTCTCTTTTTATATCAGGCCGCGTGGTTTCAGTTCTGGCATTTAGAGATCTTATCTCCTGGGTTCTCGGCGTCACTGTTGGCGCCACATGATCTTTCTTTTCGATTTTCTCGATTAGGACACGACGAACATAGCTTCCAACAAGAAACTCGACTTCTTCACCTTCTTCCTCGCCCAAAAATGCTTCTGCGAGCGGCTCGTTGATATTGATCATCCCATTGGCGGGATCATTGTTGCCTGACGTAATCGTCACTCGGATCTTTGATTTCTCACCAGAGAGGTACTGAGCGACCACCGTATCTCCCTCGCAAACACCCTCGTCACTCAGAATTTCACGCGGGGCATCCTGATGGGGCACCTTTTCATTTTGCAGCACTGCTTGGTCAATAAGTTTTTCAGGTTCTTCATCAACTTTTGCTGGTTGAAAAATGGGGGAAGACTTAAGCTTGTCCAATCTGCTGATGATTTTTTCGCGCAAAAGCTCTCCTTCTTTTGCTGGGGCGTTGAACCAATCTGTCGACCAAATACGGTGGATATGCCAACCGAGGCGTTCCAGCACTTCTTGCCGTAACCGATCGCGGTCTCTCGCTGACTTTGCTGAATGGTAAGACGCACCATCGCACTCCACACCCAACAGAAATCCATGTGGCCAATCAGGGTGCTTAACCCCAATATCAACAAAATAGCCAGCAACACCAACTTGAGGTACCGCCTCACATCCCATAGAACGGATTTGCTCTATTACGTACTCCTCAAATACCGAGTCGGGGTCTCGCTTTGTCGTTTTCCCGGATTCAAGGACCCCCGTTGCGGAATATTCTAGCCACCGCTTGAGCATGTAGGTGCCCGGGTTTCCGTATTCGTCCGCTCGAATGTCAGCGGCTGTCATTGAAGAAAAGGTAACAATTTGTTCTTTTGCACGTGAGAAGAGAACGTTTAATCGTCGCTGACCCGCTAATCCATTAATGGGGCCAAAGCGCTGCATGACCGGGCCACCAGGTTCTGACGGGCCATAAACTGTGCCGATGAAAATTACGTCACGTTCATCACCCTGAACATTTTCCAAATTCTTGACAAAGAAGCTCTCTAGGCCATCATTATGTTCTTTCCAATCATCTATGTATTTGGTTGCCCAGGGAGCACTCCGGAGGGCGTACTCCAATTCTTCGATTATGAGATCACGTTGTTTCTGGTTTAGCGTGACAACACCAAGGGAACGGTCAGGATTGTGAGACATAAAGTCCAGAATAGAATCGATGATCTTGGAGGCCTCTTGGCCATTGACACCAGATTTGTAGTTCCCATCCACTTTAACATATGACACCCCCATGCCCTCATTATCTTCGTGGGGAGATGGAAAAACGATCAAGTCGTCATCATATATTAATCGATTGGAAAATTTAATCAGACCCGAGTGGCGAGATCGGTAGTGCCACCTTAATCTCCTTTTCGGTCTGAATGCCGCATTCGCCATTTCGAGTATCGACTCATCCAGTACTTTTTCATCCTCATCGATTTCCTCATCCTCAATCATCCTTTTGAAAAAGCTAGTCGGAGGTAATTGGTTGGTATCACCAACAACGAGTGCTCTATCGCAGCGAACCAGTGCGCCGAGAGCGTCTTCTGGAGGCATCTGCGAGGCTTCGTCAATGATACAGAGGTCAAATCGAACATCGCCTTTTTTAAGGTATTGTGCAACTGCGAGAGGAGACATCATCCAACATGGCTTGAGTTCTTGCAGGGCTTTGCCAGCGCGCTTCGTTAGATCGCGTATCGGTATGAAACGCTTTTTTTTGTTAATTTCATTGTCAATCAAGGACAATTCAGTCCAAGTCGACTTCTTCCCCATTCTATTGCCTTGCGGTGGTTTTACCGAAATCTTTATTTGTTTCCGTAATCGCTGCCTAGAGAGCTGGTTTAATTTTCGATCAACGGAGGCAAGTTTCGAACGCAGACTATCAATGTGCTCGCCATTGAATTTCGACAGCGACTGTCCATATTTCTCATAAACTTTTCTAGAAAGCGAGCGGGCAATCAAAGCATCGGTAACGCGTGCAACGTTTACATCTTTAACTCCATGACGATCAAACATTTCAAACAGGTCTGGTAATCCCAACTCCTGGAAGTCTGAGATCGCACGCTTCAGAGCAGCATGCGCATACATGCCTTCTTTGTCGATAGACGCCCGCTGAATGAATTCTGCTATTTCACTCGGTTGACGGTCTGAAATAAAATGGTCTTTCGAAACCTTACATTTTTCGGCAAGTGATTGAACATTCTTCCTGCCTGTATTGATCTGCTTTGACAGTCCGTAAACTAAATCCCGAAAATCCCTGAGTTGTTTTTCCTGAGCCAAGCCAAGAATGATCTTCTGCCAATTCAACGGCAGAGAAATAATTTTTCTTGCTCCACACGCAGAGGCTCTTAGTTTGCTGATGTCACTATCAACACCAGCAAATTCTTGCCCAACGAGTGACTGCACTTCGAAGTTTTCGTTTACTGTTCTCTTTGCGGAAAAGGCAGATTTACAATCCCTTTGAAGGGCACGCAACTTCTCAATGTTATCAACAAAATCTTTATGTATTTCGCTAGCAAGTACCCTAATTTTTTCTACATCGTTTTTCAATGTGAGCTGTTGCTGATCTAGTTTCCCGATTTCGTTTTCTAGCGACTCATAATCTTCCTCCCAAGCTCCTGCATCGAAGTCCGGGATAGACATCAGCGTATCCAAAGGTTCATTTTTCAAAAAATTACGAATTTTCAAATTCTCGATGCCAGGATATCGAGACCTTACCTCTTCATAGAACTGAACTACCCTCTCAAAGAGATCAAAATCAGTGTTAAGTTCTTGGTAGTGGGGCCCAAAAATCGACTTCCAGCTGGGGGTCGCAATAAATTTCTCGGTCTGATCTTGCCAGTTGGCTAATGCCTTAAGTGCAGAGGAGGCTTCAGATTTGTTGAAATTTTTCGAGCAAGAAAGGCTTAGATACTCTTTTTTCGCCTGACGAAAGTCTGAAGAAAACCAACTCAGTGCGCCGCTACCCTCAATAGTTCCTGCTAGACTACGTAGCTCACTGCTCGCTTTGGATCGAGAGATTGAAATACGTTCAGCGAGTTGCGCCGCCTCTTCAGACAATAATTGCGCTTGCTCCTTTGCTCGCCGGACCAACAGTGCTGAATCAGGTAGCGAGAGCGTATCATTACGCATTGCTAGAATTTCCCTAGGCACAGATTCTACAAAATCCCGGATGCCTTTTAGCTCCGCCAAAGAAATACGAGAACACACAGGCACAGCACCCATAAATAATTTTAGCTGATCGGCCAGGGTCGTTAGAGAACGTTGTTTCCCCTCCACATCTCTGAGAAGCTCGTCAAAAGCTCCAGGGCACGCAGAAGTAAGGCCAAAATCCTGACAGAAATTAATGATTTTGGTGAGGCGTTCACCCCAGATCTCTTTATCCGGTGATGACACCGCCTTGGACGCATTGCTTACAGTATCCCGAAAAGACTGAACTGTGTCACAAAACTCATCGATAATGTTGGCTTTGCTCTTGGTCTGAATGGCCCCTATCAGCACCGCATTTTCTTCAATATCAGCTTCTTCAAGGTCTTGCAGGGCGTCCTGTAATTCTTTGACCGCCCGTGGAGTGTTCTCAAACTCACTGCTAACTTTGCGAAGATTTTCAAACTGTTTTGCCAACTGGGCATAGGAAACCGATGCAGTTTCTGCCAGATCCGTTATGTCATCGACCAAAAAGCCGTCTAGAGCCGAAAGGCCAAAACCTTTCCAGTATGGCTTTACACCGGCTGCCTTCTCAATCGCTGCCTGGAACCTTTCTGAAGCTTCTTTAATGGATAGCAGATGTTCGCATGAAAACTGCTCAGCTTTGTCAATTTCTAGTTTCTGAATATCTCTAGGCAGGCCATTCAAGACTTCCTGGGTCGCTATGTATTTTCCTAATATGTCATGGACCGTGAGCCCTGAGTTCCCAAATTTTTTGGATAATGCCTGGGTGTATTCCGCTAGTTCGGTCCTTGATTTTTTAAATTGATTGAGCTTCGCTTCATATTCGTGAGCGCTCTCATTGGCATTCATCTCCACTCGCGCCCGAATAGAATTGACGACTTGTTCTCGGGTGGAACGCTCTGCTTGAAGTGGTAAAACAAATTCTCCTAATCCAACAGCCTCCAGTCTAGACCGGACAACTTCAAGGGCCGCCATTTTTTCAGCAACAAACAATACTTTTTTTCCGCTTGCTAACGCAGATGCGATGGCATTTACAATGGTTTGTGATTTGCCTGTTCCCGGAGGACCCTCGAGCGCCAGGTTTTTCCCATCTGCAACATCAACCAGCGAGCTGAATTGAGAAGAGTCGGCATCCAAAACCAAATGCGGGACTTTTTTCTCTATATCTGGCTCATCAACTTCGTATTCATCCGTAAACGGAGAACTTTCAGAATTGTTTGAACCAATTATGAGGTCCTTGATGACCTCGCTCTGTTCGAAGGCCGAATTGTTTGTATCCAGGTCGTGATACATTGCCATGCGGGCAGACGGGAATACGCCAAAAACGACTTGGCGCCGAACCTTGATTTCCAGATTAGCTGGTGAGTTTTTTTTAACTTCAGAAAGATATTCTTCGATTGAACCGCCTTCAAATTCTGGAAGTTCAAAACCAAAGTCTAATTTTAGTTTTTCTGCCAGAACCATATTGGCCTCAGCCTCGTCGCCCAGCCCATTGACCCAAAACTCCAGCCCTTCCTTGGACCGTTTCTTGTCGATTTGCACAGGCGCCAATACCAATGGCGCAAAACACGGGCCCTTTCCATTTGGCTCACTCCACTCAAGAAAACCGAAAGCAACGTGCATTACGTTTATTCCGGTCTCCTGAATCCAGGTCCGGCACTTCGTCAATATGCCGTTCAGACGTCTCTCCAAAACATCCGGGAACAGGAGGGTTTGAATATTTGCATCAGTATGCCTTCCATCTTCATGTTCCTGGTATGGCAAAGGAAGGTCATAACCTGGTGACAGGCCATTGTTCTTGGCGTGTTGGGCTATAGTAATTTCTTGGGTGGAACTATGTGGAGGCATGTCAAGAGCCTCTCGAACACGGTCCTTTAAAGCACGCTCAATAGTTTTTGATTGCTCCTGAGCATTTTCGTCATCTGGATCAATTGTTGTTTGGGCCTCAAGATATGCCTCGTCCGTGAGCCGGGCTTCGTTCAGCGCAGATTGAAATTCCCGACTTTGCTCATCTTTAGGATCATCCCCCAAGGGCGGCAAAGGAACGAACCGCATTTTGGTTCCGTTCAATAAATTGAATGCGAGAATATCCGGAAGCTCATCAACTACTCGAATGATTGATCCGCTTTTAGGGCCGAGCCGGGTTGAAATCAGAGGATTTCGGCGCGACAAATCGAGTAACTTTGGCCTAAGGTTTTCGACTTTTTCGACAAGGAGCTCGATCAACTCTTTATTCCGGGCATCGCCACCAACATCAGTCATCTTCACCTCGCTGTGTGATACCATCGGGTTTTCGCAAAAAATCTTTGGCCAATTCCATGCGAATTATCATCATCTGAGCCGTACTATTAACTCTTTTTAGCAGAACGGGACGCTCAACTTTGTGTTCGGCTGAAATGTTAGACTGTAGGCCGTATCCAGATTCATATGAAATCATGCAAACTGGGCATAGAGAGGCGGGGCCAGATGAAAGCCCCGGATCGCCAAAGTGCTCGGTGCTCTCGTAGAAAGCCTCTAAACCATCTTCTCTAATCCAATCGCATGTTGGCAAAATACTCCCTCCCCATCAGGTAGAGGTGATCCCATTTTGTTGGACAGGTTTGCGGCGAGGTTAAGCTGTAAATTGCTGGTTTGTATCATGCCGCCTGTCTGTGTTTTTGTTTGTGCGGGCACAGGGCGCAGCCTAGGACCCGGGAAACAAAAATTTCGTCCATCATAAACCTCGCCCGGGGTTTGTCCATTAAAAGTTGAATGGGGACGGTCCCGACATATGGCTTCATCACTACAACACAGAGCGCACCCACCAGGGGAAAATGTGTTGTAGTGATGAAGCCATATGTCGAGATCGGCCTGTAACTGCTCGACAGTTTCATACAGGTTTTTGCGGAATGTGACCTGATAGAACTCCTGCAGGATCGTCTTGTGAAAACGCTCGCAGATACCATTGGTCTGTGGATGCTTGACCTTGGTTTTGGTGTGGTCAATATCATTGATAGCCAAGAACAATTGGTGATCATGTTTGGCTCCTGTCGGATGGAGTCATTTTCTCAAACCGTTCGACTGTCTATGATATTTTTTTTGATTTTTTAATCAATATTCTTCATCAGTGACATTTCGCCGGATATGGTTCTGGAACCGTTCAATGGCTTCATACCAATCATCAAATTTTCCTGTCAATGTTTCAATATGCGGCGCATGATCGATAACTTTTAAATGCACATACCCTGAGCCCTGCTTAACCGAAAGGTGACAACTTTATTCAAAACATTCACTGCATAATTCCTTGTCTGGTTGCGGCAATGATGAAGCCGACGCGGAAATTAAATCAATAAAAAAACAGGTCATCGAATTAAATAATGCAAATTGTAATACATTCCTTATATCCTGCTATCTCAATATCGGGAATATTATGGCGGCAATTTTCGTTCTTGTATAGGGGAAAAAGCCCGGTTTTCCCGAAAATTTTAAGTTTCTTGGCCTTAAACATAAAAAAACGCCGTTTGTGTCCTTTTTGATTTCACGACACCTGTATTTGTGTCCCTCTAAAAAAAAGCTGTGTCCCCGCCAAATAAAACTGTGTCCCTGTCAAAAAAAGTTTTGTCTCTCACAAAAATGACTGTGTCCTCTATTTTTGTATATTTTTGTATTTTTAAATCTGGGTGGGTATATCAGGATGATTCCAAATTATGTTTATAAATCCGAAATTTATGAAACCTGCGTTTAAATAAACAATAATACTCTGTTTGCGATATAATTCTATTCGTCGTACTATTCTGCGGTTTGTTATTGATGCTGAGGAATAAGATGAGCAGCAAAGGAATTATTTTTCAAATTATGGAGAACCTAAAATTGATGATGATGGAAACTAATGGTCTTGGTGTTGAAGGAAGAGTTTTAGATTCCAAAACGGCAGATTTTGACTGGTTGATTGATGAGAATAAAAATCAATGACCGGAACTTTTTACGAACAACCCATCCTGAATTCCCCTTATACAGAGCCCGCGCTTCATCACGCGCTGGATGAAGATGGCCAACCCACGGATAAGCCGCCAATTGCCGGGCGTCGTCGATCAGAACTAATTACGCCGGTTCCCAAGCCAAAGAAACGGCGCAAAGGAACCGATGCACAGCAAACAAAAATGGATTTGCAATCGGGAGACGGTATTTCTACCGAAGAGCAGGAATATAACCCGACACCGATTATCAATGAAATCCGGTCCCGGGTATCCGATTGGCGAAAATTACCCAGCCAGACAGATTGGGGCGTTACGCCGACCACGGCTAGGTTGCTGAAACACTGGCGGCATTATGATTTTCAGGGGAATCGCCCCTTTTTCTGTCAGATCGAAGCCGTTGAAACGATTATCTGGTTAACCGAAGTTGCCCGCACGCAAAAAAACCATAAACGGTTTTGGGAGCATATTAAAGGCGCTAATGATCAAGCTAATCCTGAGCTTTTGCGGTTGGCGCTAAAAATGGCGACCGGGGCCGGCAAAACGACTGTCATGGCGATGCTGATGGCATGGCAAACGGTTAATGCAGTAAGGTCCCCGACCAGCAAACTATTCACGCGCGGCTTTCTAATTGTATCACCGGGGATCACGATCAAAGACCGTTTACGTATTTTACAACCCAACGATCCTGATAGCTATTTTAAAGCCCATGAACTTGTCCCTTCCGACATGCTGGTGGACATGAACAAGGCCAAGATCGTCATTACAAATTACCATGCTTTTCAGCTTCGCGAATTGATGGATACCAACAAAGTCGGAAAGTCATTGCTTCAGGGGCGGGGCGATGAATTAAAAACTACAGAAACCGAAGGCCAAATGGTGCGCCGTGTCGCAGAAGAGCTTATGGGGTTTAAAAACATTGTCGTCATCAATGACGAAGCCCATCATTGTTACCGTGAAAAAACCGGCAATCAGGATATAGATGATTTAAAGGGTGATGACAAAACCGAGGCAAAAAAAGAAAACGAGTCCGCCCGTGTCTGGATCAATGGTATCGAAGCCTTTAAACGCAAACTTGGCGTCCGTGCCGTATACGATCTGTCGGCAACACCATTTTTTCTAAGTGGTTCGGGGTGGGCCGAAGGAACACTGTTCCCATGGACAGTTAGCGATTTCTCTCTGATTGATGCTATTGAATGCGGCATTGTTAAATTACCGCGTGTTCCGGTGGCCGATAATATCCCCGGTGCTGACATGCCGGTTTTCAGGAATTTATGGGAACATATCGGCAAGGACATGCCGAAAAAGGGTAAACAAACAAAAGACCCACAGGCTATCCCTGACATACTGAAAACAGCTCTCCATGCCTTATACAAACATTATCAGGAAACCTATCAACAATGGGAACGCGCTGGCATAGAAACGCCGCCGGTATTCATCGTTGTTTGCAATAATACGACGACTTCAAAAGTGATTCATGAATGGATTTCAGGCTGGACCCGCCCGAATGAAGACGGAGAAGAAATTTTTGAACATAATGGTCATTTGCCGCTGTTCCAGAATTTCGATGAACATGGCAACCCATTCCCGCGTCCGAATACATTATTGATTGATAGCCGCCAAATCGAATCCGGTGAATTGGACAAAAATTTCCGCAAAATGGCTTCCGCCGAGATTGAACAATTCAAGCGTGAACGCAAACAACGTGGCGATCATGGCGAAATCCCGGACGCTGAATTATTGCGCGAAGTCATGAATACTGTTGGTAAAAAAGACAGATTGGGTGAAAAAGTGCGCTGTGTGGTTTCTGTGTCCATGCTGACCGAGGGCTGGGATACCAACACAGTAACCCATATTCTGGGCGTTCGGGCTTTTGGTACCCAGCTTTTATGTGAACAGGTCGTTGGCCGGGGATTACGTCGTTATTCCTATGAATTGAATAATGACGGTTTGTTTAATGTTGAATACGCCGATATCATGGGCATTCCCTTTGACTTTACGGCCAAGCCACAAGTGGCTCCTGTTAAACCGCCCAGAAAAACAAAGCGTGTTGCCGCGGTTAAAGAACGCGCCCGCCTGGAAATGACTTTCCCGCGTGTTGTCGGATACCGAGTTGATTTACCTGAAGAACGGTTAACGGTCACCTTTACTGAAGATTCGAAATTTGTCCTGACGCCTGATTTGGTCGGACCGGGACAGACCTTGATGGAAGGCATCGTTGGCGAAGGCGTCATGATTTCTGTGGCCGAAGCCCAAAACAAACGCCCCAGTACCATTGCTTTCGATCTGGCCAAGCACCTACTTTACAAATATTTCAAAGACGAGGACGGCGAACCCAAATTATATTTGTTTGGACAGATTAAAAGCATTGCCCGGCGGTGGATTGATGAAGGTTATCTGATCTGTAAAGGTGACACCGGAAAATGGATGCTGGAATATCTGGATATTGCCAATCAGGCGTCCGAGCGCATCTATAACGCCATCGTCAATTCCATTGGCGATAAAAGAAAAGTGAAAGCCGTTCTTGATCCCTATAACCCTAAATCTTCTACGGCTCATGTGGGCTTTTCCACGACAAAGGATTTATGGACCACAGACCCCGCAAAGTGCCACATCAATTATGTGGTCATGGATAGCGATTGGGAAGCCGAATTTGCCCGCGTTGCTGAACAACATGACCGGGTCATTTCCTATGTCAAAAATCAGGGATTGGGGTTTGAAATCCCTTATAAAGACGGAACAGCCGCCCGCATGTATATTCCCGATTTCATCGTTAAAATTGATGATGGTCATGGCACGGATGACCCGCTTCACCTGATCGTTGAAGTCAAAGGGTACCGAAATGAAAATGTTAAACTTAAATCCGAAACCATGAAAACCCAGTGGATTCCGGGCGTCAATAATCTTGGGACTTATGGCCGCTGGGCATTTGTTGAGTTTGGAGATGTCTATGAAATGGATAAAGAGTTCAAGGCACTGATTGATGGTGTGATGGACACAAACAGCATGGCAGAGATGGCAAAATGAGTGATCAATTTTGGGTTTATATCAATGAACCAAATGACAAGGCACTTGTTCATGAGGCTCGGTGTTCTTTTTGTAATAATGGGCATGGAATGGATGATAACAGGCTCCCTTCAAATGGTAGATGGGTAGGTCCCCATGATCGAAATAAGGCTGAGAAAATAGCGGTGAATTCCGGTAAAGCTGATATCAGGTGGTGTGGCCATTGTGCGCGAAGGCTCAACGTCGAAACAACATTAAAAGGGAAAAACTAAAGGCAAAATGTTGTCATGGTTAACGGGGGTAAGGCATGAAGGGAAAGTCTATTCACGACCCGGAATTTTCCGAGTTCGGGTTTGGTTATACCGTCACTAATGGATTGACACATTTTCGTGTCGGAACGTTGAGCCTATGGCAAACGATTAGTAGAAGAGCGATGCGGCGTTTTAGGCACCATTTCTGGGATGAGCATCATATTCGGTTTATTTTGGAAGATGAATTTGGCCTAACGGAAGACGAAGCTAGGACGGTAGTTAATGTGGTTGGGGCTCCCTTCATACCGACCCAACATTTAGAAAATACATTCCCTGTTGATGTTGCTTTAAACTCAAATGGAATTTTTTATTTTTTGCAGTTTAAGCGAAGCAAAAATGTTTCCAAGACTGGAAATATTACCGAGGTTAAAGAAGGGAAGTTTGGTGATTTTACACTTCCATTCTATAGGGTTTATTTTTATGGTAAGCCTCAAAAGCCCAACGATTCACTAAAAGGCGATAAAAAACAACGAGGAAGTCTGGCGGCATTGGAAGAATCTTTAGCGCACATACCTTCAGCATTGGTCCGCTACGCTGTTCCTGCCTTTCACACCTTGCAAGAGCTTTCAAAAGTTTACCAAAACGGATTAGCTGCATACATAGACGGCCGCCCGCCGGTAATGTGTATTAAAGCAAGTTCTTTTACTTTGCCCGGCACCAGAAGCCACCATATTAGTTATGATGCAACTGGAACAGCGTGGCGCTTTTCTGAATATCCTGAAGAAGTAGCCAAAATTCAACCTCTCATTTCAGAAATTAATGAAATTTCTCCAAACGCAGAACCAATAGGTAAAGCCATGCAAAAACTTTGTGAAACGTTGGATGAACACGCCAAAGATATGAAATTACCTAAACGTCCGGAAAAAATGGATGATGAAGCTTTATTACGTATGTTTGGTCTTAGGCCAATAAAAGAGACGCCAGAAAGAGAAGATAAGTCGCGTGAAATGGCATTTCTCCAAGGCCCAATTGTGGGCCAAGAAGGAACAAAGGAATTGGCAAATGGCATTCGTAAAATTTTGAATTTTTCTGATGATGGAGAAGGGGCGCAACGGAAAGATGCTTGTCAGCCAATAGAATTTCTGGAGAATTTTTATGGTGCCGACTATCGATGCCAACAAATTTTGGGACATCCCCTGTTGGTCGGCATTCAAAATGGATAAAGAATTTAAAGAGTTGATTGATGAAGTAATTGCTGCGAGTGAGGATGCCTCATGAGTGAAACTTTGTCAGAAATTACATATCAGCTATATGTTAGCTATGACCCAGATGTGGACGATCTGGCTTCCAGCCTTGAGTTTCTTTCTAAGGTCGTAAGCAATCAGTCCAAAGCCGATAAAATCATGGCACAAGGAATGGAGGCTGGTTTATCAACCAAGATTATCTTGGATGATATACAGAAGTCATCCATAAAACTGTTTCTGATCAATACCATTAAGAATACGGAAGAAGACCAAATTCGGGAAAAGGGAATCAAGGCTTATTGGCACCAATTTCTTGTCGATGTTCGTAAGCCATTTTTAGATTATGTCTCAAATCATGAAACACTTGAAAAACGTGATGACTTGATCGAACTCCGTAATCAGGCTGTGCAGATTGCTCGTGACAATAATATTAATCCTGTACCGATTGAAGGTATGCCGGACGAGCAAATTGCAAAATGTCTTGCTGATTATTCAGTCCCGCCTGGATTAGGTCCAAAACAGAGCTTCAAGGCCATATGTGGCGGGCAGGAATTTTCTGTAAACAAGAATTTTAGTGTAACTTCCGATCAGGTAGTTACAGTTTTGGAAGGGAAGGAACAAACCCTGATAAATCAGACGGTCTTTTTGAAACCCAAGACTGCCGTTTATGAAGGTGACGGGATGTGGGATTTTCATGTGCCCAATAGCACTAGCATTGTCAAAGGCAAGATTCTTCACGAAGAATGGCTACACCGATTTCAGCAGGGAAATTTAAAACCCGCAGAATATCCTTTCCCCGGAACAATTCTAAAAGCTCGTGCGGATATTACCGTCAAGTTTGACGAGTCAAACTTTCGAAAAGGGGAAACATATCAAATCAAAGAGATTTTTGGGCCCGTATCGCAAGATGATATTGAGCAGGGAAATTTTGACAGGATTTTAAATATAACACCGAGGGAACCGGGCGTGGAGAAAAATAATGGCGCGTAAACCAAAATCACCCAAACAGGTTGAAACCCTGACCCATGACGAAGCTAAGCGGAAAAATATTCCGACGGCGGAATTGCAATCAGCGGCGCAGCGGGCAGAAGAGTTGGATCCGTTCGAGCCCGTAACGTACTTGCGTGAAAACCCGTTGGCCGAAGGGGAAAGCCGTCCCCGGGACAAAGATTTAGACCCGCAAATTATCTGGAAAGGTGCAACTTTACGCTTGAACCCGGAACAGATTGAAGAATTGTCAAAAACCGGCAAGCTTGAAATCGGGGACGCCGAACTTGTTTGGCGTGGTAAAGATCAACAGGACTGGTCTGACTTGGTGGTACAGGCCCCGCCTTTATATATTCAGGAAAAAATCCATCCTAAAGCCATCATCGAAGATTTAAAACGCCAGACCGAAAAACGCGCCAAAGAACAAACCGACGCACCGGACATGTTTGATATGTTTGGTGATTTTAACGGTATTGATCCGGAAGCCAAAACCGAATTTTATGCCCATGATCAAAATTGGCAAAACCGCATGATTTTGGGTGACAGTTTGCAAGTCATGGCAAGCCTTGCCGAGCGCGAAGGCCTGCGCGGGAAAGTCCAGTGCATCTATTTTGACCCGCCATATGGCATCAAGTTTAATTCCAACTGGCAAGTTTCAACCCGGTCCCGTGATGTTAAAGACGGCAAGCTTGATCAGATCACTCGCGAACCAGAACAGGTGCAGGCTTTCCGCGATACATGGAAAGACGGCATCCATTCATACTTAACGTATCTTCGAGATCGTTTTACTTTGATGCGCGATCTACTCACGGAAAGTGGATCAATTTTCGTTCAAATAAGTGATGAAAATGTTCATCGGGTCAGAGGCCTTCTGGATGAAATTTTTGGCGAACAAAACTTCTGTGGACAAATATCTTTTCGAACAACAGGTGGTCAAAGCAACAGTCTATTAGCTTCATCATTTGATTTGTTGCTGTGGTATTCAAAGGACAAGAACAACGTAAAATATCGTCCTGTTTTTGCTGACAAACCTCAAGGGGCACAAGGTTCCGGACAATATGTATTGCTAGAAAATCCGGATGGTGTAACGCCTCCAGTTACAATGACAAAATTGCAAAAAGAAGGGGGAGAACCATTACCAAGCGGATACAGGGTACTTGCTCACGACACTCTTTATTCATCAGGGCCTCCATCTGATCCCAAAGAGCGAAATTATACGTACCAAGGGAGAGTACTAAACTGTCCGGCAAATAATCACTGGAAGCCAGGTGGTAAAGGCCCTGGCATGGAGAGGTTGCGAAAAGCAAATCGCTTTTTGCTGCTTGGTAATACGCTTCGATACAAAAGATACTGGTTGGATTTCAAGGTTCGGGAGTTCGAGAATGTGTGGCTAGATACGGGCCGCAGCGGTTTCTCCGAAAAAAAGCAATACATAGTTGAAACATCAACAAAGGTTGTCGAGCGTTGCATGCTCATGACCAGTGATCCTGGTGACCTCGTTCTTGACCCAACATGTGGCTCGGGAACAACGGCCTATGTTGCCGAGCAATGGGGGCGACGTTGGATAACGTTAGATACTTCCCGCGTTTCATTAGCTTTGGCGCGTGCGCGGCTGATGGGCGCTAAGTACCCGTACTATTTTTTAGCCGACAGTTTGGAAGGTCGAGAAAAAGAGCAAGATATTACCGGCAAGATATTGCCAAATTCTCCTATTCATGGAGATATCAGACAAGGTTTTGTTTATGAACGCGCACCGCATATTATGTTGAAAACCATCGCCAACAATGCCGAAATTGATGTCATCTGGGACAATTATCAGGAAAAACTGGAACCGTTGCGCAAAGAATTGAACGTTATCCTTGATGAGTCTTGGGAAGAATGGGAAATCCCGCGCGGTGCTGGCGAAGATTGGTCTGAAAAAGCAAAATCGTGCCACGCATCGTGGTGGGAATTACGCATCGCCCGGCAAGCGGAAATAGATAAATCCATCGACCGAAAAGCCGATGTGGAAATGCTCTATGATCGTCCCTATGAGGATAAATCCAAAGTCCGGGTGGCCGGTCCGTTCACCGTTGAAAGTTTATCCCCCCACCGGGTTATCCCGTCGGATGATGAAGAACTGATCAAAGATATCGATGCCGCCCAAGGCAAACGAGCACGCGAAAATCCACCGATTGGCGATTTCACGCAAATGGTCATGGAAAATCTGAAATCCGCAGGCGTTCACCAGGCGGCAAAAGACGACCGCATTGCGTTCAACACCATCGACGGTTGGCCCGGCACCTATATCGCAGCCGAAGCCCATTTCATGGAAGGACAGCAAGAGGCGAAAAGCGGATCCCCCGCGACGGGAACGTTACAGGAAAAACGCGCGGCTATCTTCATCGGGCCTGAATTCGGCACCGTTACCCGTGCGGATTTAACCGCCGCCGCCCGCGAAGCCTTGGACGCAAGGTTTGATGTTTTAATCGCTTGTGGTTTTAACTTCGATGCCCACACATCGGAACTTAGCAAACTTGGCCCGCTACCCATTATGAAAGCCAAAATGAACCCTGATCTTCATATGTCGGACGAATTAAAAAATACCGGGGCCGGTAATATGTTCGTCGTCTTTGGCGAACCGGATATCGAATGGAATTTTGATGATGATGGCAATATTGTCGTTGAAGTCTTGGGCATCGATGTGTTTGATCCCAAAACCGGTGAGGTCCGCGCCAGCGGCAAAGACGATATCGCCGCATGGTTCATTGACACCGATTATGACGAAGAAAGCTTTTTCGTTCGCCACGCCTATTTCATGGGGGCCAACGATCCCTATAAATCACTTAAAACGGCACTGAAAGCCGAAATTGATAAAGAAGCATGGGAAACGCTTTACCGCGACACATCCCGAGCATTTGAGAAACCATCAACCGGCCGCTTCGCGGTCAAAGTCATCAACCACTTCGGCGACGAAGTCATGAAAGTATTCGGGGTTTAGATATGTCAAAAGTTTCTTGGTGGAAAATAAAAAATCAAAGTCTTGCAAATGCAGTTCGAAATGTAGGTTTCGATCTTGCAGTTTATGATGAATATACGCCTCAGACCCAGAAGGAAATCCGGAAGCAGGCAATTACAGAAGCACTTAGATTATTGCGGGATGAATTTTCGGCAACTGCTAAAAAAGATATCAAACAAATTACTTGTGGGGTTTATGTGATCTGCCTTTCAGACCCTTTCACTATAAAATATGGGAAAAAGAATTCTAAAATTATTTATATTGGTCGAGGGAATGTGTTTGCCCGATTGAAAAGTCATTATGAAACGTCTCTGTTTAATTTTATGCAAAGTTTATCTGGAACTAATTTTGACTTTTATATTTCGGAACCAAAAAAGAGGGGCGGTGGGAAAGCAAATGATTATTATAAGCATATAGAACACCGTCTTTTGGAAAAATTTAGTGAAAATATCGGCGGTGGTGAAAAAGAGTTCCCACTTTTTAATATAAATGCGGGGGCCAATAAAAATTTGGACGAGGGAAAAGGATGGGATAAACCTTTATCCAGTGCCGGTGAAAAACCGCAATGGATTTTAGAAAAAACCAGATTTTGGAATTTCGAGAAACTGGGTTAATAATACAATTGAGCATAGATAAAAAAATCTATACAGAAAAACAACGCATCATGCGTGAACCGTTCATGGATGAATTTCCGGAGCATTTGCAAAAAATACGGCGTAATTTATTGGTGACGGGTTCTGCGTCTATTGTCTATAAATTAAGTGGCGTTTCTTTGGCGGCAGACGGATCATTTTTAGGGGTGAAGTATTGCGGGCTAAAAACTTCGGCTATTGAATGGATTTTAGTTGTGGTCGTTGTGTATTTGCTAATTCATTTCATTTGGGCTGCGGCTGAACATTTTCATAAATGGCGGTTGCGCCTGACAGGTGTCAAGGATCAGAGGATTGATCTTAACGGAGATGAGAACACACCTTATCCAGAGGATGTGTCCAAGTATACACTTTATAATTGGTGGCTTGGCGAAAGCGTTTATATTAATAACCGCATTCGTTGGTTGAAAGAAACAGAGGGCCTTTTATCAAGATTTAAAATTTTTATGAGTGAGAATGAAGATGACCGCATGTGGCTGGATGTATGGAATTCAGATTTTAGTGCGGCGTTAAAAAAGATAAATGATATGCAATCTGATGACCATCGACTTATTACTTCACGGCAAGAATTTGGGAAATTAATACAGGGTTTTGATACCAAATTCTGGCGATATCAAAAAAGCAGAGTTTACAGGTTTTTCATTATTGAATACGGTCTGCCTATTTTAGTTGGGCTGGGTGGTGTAGCAATGCTTTTTGGCGGGATGAAATGACCAAACTTCCACCCGAATGTCCGATCGAGGTTCGATTTTCTCTCAGTAAATCTTTATGGTTTGATATGGTTTTTGTGACTGGTCGACAGGGCCGGGTCGTAGAAACATCAGATACCATGTGGGATATTGGTGATTTATTCCAGTGGCTTCGCGGAATAGTCCGGGGGGATGGTGAAGTTACAATGCGCATTGATAGTGAAGGTGAAGTTGACGACGTCAGGGCGCGCTACATTGACGATAAACGTTTGCACCTGACAATTTACAAAGGTTTTGCAAATGACCAACATCCCTACCTTGATGCCGTGGTTTCAAGACGAAAACTGGTTTGGGAAATTTATTACGAACTGCGTAAATTGAGCCTTGAACTTGGGAACGACTATCGCCCGGAAAAACGCATCACTGATCCGGATTGGACCCGTTTGCCGGAAGTCGAAGAATGGCTAGATTGGGAGAAATACACAAATCCATACTCCATGCAGGACGATGTTACGAATCTGGAACGAGTAAGGGACTGATTTTGAAGTTTTGCATAGCAGACAGTTTCACCAAAGCGCTGGGCAAGTTGAATGCTCAAGAGCAGTCTGCTGCAAAAATTACTGTCTTTGATTTACAACAAGATTCGTCGAGCCCCGGTCTGCAATTCCACCGCATTGATAAATCAAAGGACCCGAATTTTTGGTCGATCCGGTCAAATCGCGATATTCGTGTCATTATTCATAAAACCGACGCCAGTTTTCTGATTTGTTATGTTGATCACCATGATGATGCCTATAAATGGGCGGAACGCAGGCGTATCGAAACTCATCCCAGAACAGGGGCGGCACAGATTGTTGAAGTCCGTGAACGGGTCGAAGAAATAGCGGTTCCGGTTTACGCTGTTCCAGAACCACAAGTGCTTGCTGTTAATGATGTTGGGCAAAAGCCTTTCTCTCCACCATTATTTTTAAAACTTTCTGAAGAAGAATTGCTTGATATTGGAGTTCCCGAAGACTGGATCGATGATATCCGCCACGCTTCGGAAGACAATATTTTTGAAATTGCGGACTATATCCCTGATGAAGCCATGGAAGCATTGTTCGATTATGTGACGTCTGGAATTTTGCACCGGCCTGTCGAACGAAATGTCAACCTTAATCCGTTTGACCATCCTGATGCACAACGTCATTTCCGCGT
>Ga0316207_10002379_pt1 | contig 19489 bp, 16 predicted proteins | sample 6weekpyrite_MG_FD_204943 | JGI IMG/M metagenome (GOLD analysis project Ga0316207, IMG submission 204943) | Microbial mat bacterial communities from mineral coupon in-situ incubated in ocean water Damariscotta River, Maine, United States -... | ecosystem: Environmental > Aquatic > Marine >...
AATGAGGGCGGGCAAAGAGCCAGCTAAAAGACATTCAGTGTGGTTTAGTCATGATGATACGTTAGCATTACTTTTAGCCAGAGTTAATATCAACGGGGCGGATATAAATCAGCAGCAACGGGTACTTGATAGTGTAAAAAAGGTATTTAATGAAATTAACGACAACAATCTAGAGCTAATTCTTTCAGGTGCCGGAACATTTGCAGTCAGTGCTCGTTCAAAAATTAAGGCTGAGTCTCAGAATATTAGTATTATAGCCAGTATAGGCGTTATGATTTTTATCTATTTTGCCTTTCGTTCATTTTGGTTTGTTCTTCTGGCTGGATTACCATTATTTGTGGCAATTTTAAGTGGGGTTACTATTACACACTTAATATATGGTGATCTTCAGGGTATAACATTGGCCTTTGGTTTAGTTCTTATTGGCGTTGCCTTAGATTATCCAGTACATGTTTTCAGTCATCTTGTTGCATCGGAAGGCGTTAAGCAAAGTGTAAAAAATATCTGGCCAACGCTTCGGTTAGGTGTTGTGACAACAGGCATGGGATTTTTTGCATTAACACAAACCAGCTTTAATGGAATAGCGCAGTTGGGTGTTTTTGCGATAAGTGGTTTGCTGGCAGCAGCATGGTTTACTCGATTTATTCTTCCATTGTTTATAAAAATGTGGTCTTTACCTGAAGTCAGGAAAATGCCTGACTGGTTAATGTTAGCCAGTAATTTGCGAACATCATTTAGTCTTTATAGTGTTGTATTCTCTATTGCGCTTGTTAGTGTCCTGTTTATTTTCTTTCCAGTGAGCTGGGAAAATGACATGGCAAAATTGAGCCCAGTTCCGAAACAAGCGTTACAAATAGAGAGACAGCTTAGAAAACAATTAAACGCTGAGGATTTTTCAAATGTTGCTGTGGTTGTTGGAGAGACAAGTGATGAGGTACTGTCAGAATCAGAAAGTCTAACTGTATTTTTAAACTCACTTATAAATGAAAATATTATTTCAGCGTATCGTGCACCTTTTCAAATTTTACCCAGCATTGAAAAACAACAAATTCGTCAGAACTTACTACCTGCAAAAACGAGTCTGGAAAAAATCGTGGGTCATGCAACTTTAAACAGCGCATTTAAGCAGGATAGCTTTATGCCATTTATTGAAGATGTCACGAATAGCCGTTCGTTAACTCCTTTAAATATAAATGAATTAAATGGAACAGCACTTGGAGAACGATTATCATCAATGTTGATATCAGATAATAAAAGCTGGTATGCAATTATCCGGTTTATTGATGTGGCTGACCGTATTACTCTGGAAAAAAGAATAAATGATCTGGGCCAACCAGAAGTTTTGTTTTTAAATACAAAGCAGATTTCTCAGATTATGATAGATAACTTCAGGAATGAAGCTATAAAGTTATTTTATATTGGATTAATGATAATTTTTGCTATTCTGGCGTTGAGTCTGAAAAATATATATCGATTAATGCAGGTTAGCTTTATTGTTAGCATGGCAATTGTTTGCACTCTTCTGTTATTAAATATTACAGGCGTGGCCTTATCAATTTTCCATCTGGTTTCACTATTATTAGTATTAGGGCTGGGATTAGATTACAGTCTATTTTTCACCCGTGCAGCAAGTGACTTAGCTGAGAGGCGTCGTACTTTTATTAGTATCGCTGTTTGTTTTGGCTCTACGGCCCTTGTTTTTGGTATGCTAGCCAGTTCCAGTATCCCGGTGTTGCATGCTATTGGTATGACGGTACTTATCGGGGTTATTTTTAGTTTTATTTTTGCAAGTTTATTTAGTTATAAAGCGCAGTATTCGTAATTTATTATGCCGATTAATCCCTTAAAAATTTCGAGTTATACTTTAACCAATGCCCTGGGAAGTGGTAACCAGGCATCTTTGTCAGCCTTACAAACTGAGCAAACAGGCTTAAAGCCGAATGACTTTGATGGTTGTGATTTAAAGACCTATATCGGGCGTGTTACGGGTGTTGAAGATATGGTTTTTCCGGAGTCGCTAAGTGACTTTGATTGCAGAAATAATCGCCTGGCATTATTAAGCTTGCAGCAGGATGACTTCACTGAAAAAGTAATTGCTGCGCGCAAGAAATACAGTGCAGATCGTATTGGTGTTTTTCTTGGAACCAGTACTTCAGGTATTTTGCAAACAGAGTGGGCATTTAGTCAAATTGACGAAAATGATAGTCTGCCTAAAGAATTTCATTATCTGCAAACACATAATGTTTTTTCATTGGCAGATTTTGTACAACATTATTTTAATTTAAATGGCGTAGCGCATGTGGTATCTACGGCTTGCTCTTCAAGTGCAAAAGTGTTCGCCAGTGCTTACCGTCATATACAGGCAGGTTTTTGCGATGCTGCTATTGTTGGCGGTGTTGATAGCCTGTGTCTGACCACGCTATATGGTTTTAATAGTTTACAGCTTGTCTCTGAACAAAAATGTACACCCTGGGGTAAAGATCGATTAGGCATCAACATTGGCGAAGGTGCAGGTTTTGCCATATTGGAAAAATCGAATGATCAGCCAGATGAAATACAGTTAAAGGGTTATGGGGAAAGCAGCGATGCTTATCATATGTCTACGCCACATCCGGAAGGGCGTGGTGCAGCACAAGCAATGCAGGCAGCACTTGATTCTGCAGGCGTAAAACGTGCTGATGTTGATTATATTAATTTGCATGGCACAGCCACACAATCAAATGATAGTGCTGAAGATTGCGCAGTAACAAAAATTTTTGGAAGTGAAATCTTCGCAAGCTCAACCAAAGGCTGGACAGGACATACTCTGGGTGCAGCAGGTATTACGGAGGTGATATTTGGTTGCATGGCGATAGAGAACAGTTTTATTCCAGTTAACCTTAATACCAGTATTATTGATCCTGATACTCAAGCCAATATTGTCATGAAACAGACAAATAAGCCGGTTAAAAACTTTATAAGTAACTCGTTTGGTTTTGGTGGTAGTAACTGTAGTTTGCTTATTGGGCGAAAAGATTAATCATGGGTATTAAAGTTTATCTTAATTCAATTAGTCTTGTCGCACCTGGCTTATATGGCTGGAAACAAAGTCTTTCAGTTTTATCTGGCAAGGCGCCATACATTAAAACTGAGCTGCCAAAACTTGTGCCAGCAATATTACCAGCCAATGAACGCCGACGAACGACGCCCGTTATTAAATTGGCTTTACACGCTGCAGAAGTATGCATTGGAGAAAATCTTGAGTTGGCTCAGGAATATGCAACAGTTTTTGCTTCATCAGATGGCGATCTTGGTATCATGGATAAAATTTGTCGTGCTCTGAATATGCCGGAACACCCGGTATCACCAACTAATTTTCATAATTCAGTGCATAATGCGCCAGCCGGTTATTGGGCGATTGCTGGTAAAGCACAATATAGTTCGAACAGTCTTTCAGGTGCCGATGAAACATTTGCTGTTGGTATGATAGAGGCAGCAACCTATGCAGCGATTGAGAATAAAAAGGTGCTGTTTGTTAGTTATGATTATCCTGCACCTGCATCAATTGATAGTGTCAGGCATTTTGATAGTCCCTTTGCAGTTGCAATGTGTCTCTCTGCAGAAAAGCAAAATAATAGTCTTGCAGAATTAGAGATTGAAATGGCTCAGTCAAATGAATACAGTTTATGTGATAGTGCAGAGCTGGAACAACTAAGACTGGATAATCCTGCAGCAAGAAGTCTGCCATTGCTACAAATGCTGGCAAAAAACCAAACAGGCTCAGTGATTATTCCTCACTTACAATCAACATGCTTAAGTATAAGCATTAACGTTGGTTAAGAAATTTATATGAAAAAAATTATAGCTAAACAAGAGTTGGCAGATTTAATTCCACATGCTGGTTTAATGTGCCTGAATGAGGGTGTGATTTCATGGGATGAGTTAACAGCAGTTTGTGTTACTGATACGCATCAGAAGGGAAATAACCCTCTTATTAAGGATGGAAAACTATCTTGTTTGCATGCCATCGAATATTGCGCGCAAGTAATGGCTGTTCATGGTGGTTTACTTGCAAGGGAAAAAGGTGAAAAACTGGCGCCGGGCTATCTTGCTGCAATTAGAGATGTTAGTTTGACACATGATTATCTTGATGACATTAAAGAGTCGCTGTATGTTTCAGTAAAACAGTTAATGGCACAGGCCGGCAACTTGATGTATGAATTTTTAATGTATTATGGTGAAGAAGATAATAAAGTAACGGTTGCATCAGGACGAGCGACCGTAATACAAATGGTTAAATAAAACGATGACAAAAAAACGTGCTTTAGTAACGGGTGGTAGCGGTGATATTGGGGCTGCTATATGTAAGCAGCTTGCTTCAAAGGGGAATCATGTTCTGGTGCATGCCAATTCACGACCTGAACGTGCTGAACAAGTTGTTGATGAGATAAAGTCTGAAAATGGTAGTGCAGAAACAGTGGTATTTAATGTTACAGATGCTAAGCAGGCTAAACAGCAGTTAGAGAAAGTTGTAGCAAATGGAGCGATTCAGATTTTAATTAATAATGCTGGTATTCATGATGATGCCATTATGGCGGGCATGAATGAAGAACAATGGAAGCAGGTAATTGATGTTAGCTTAAATGGTTTTTTTAATGTTACACAACCATTGCTCATGCCAATGATGCAAACACGTTGGGGCAGGATCATATCTATGTCATCGGTTGCTGGTGTGATGGGTAACCGAGGTCAGGCAAATTATGCTGCTGCAAAGTCCGGTTTACATGGTGCATCGAAATCAATTGCTATCGAAATGGCATCGCGGGGTATTACTGCCAATGTGGTTGCACCCGGTGTTATTCAGGGTGAAATGGCAGATGCAGTTTTTGATAAAGACTTAATAAAAAAAATTGTACCCATGCAGCGTGCAGGTACAGCAGAAGAAGTTGCCAGCCTGGTTACCTTTTTAGCATCAGAAGAGGCAGCATATATTTCTGGTCAGGTTATCAATATAAATGGTGCCATGGCATAATTATATACTCTAGCTGTTGCTGTTATTCTGATATTCATCAAACATTTCTTTTGCCAGTACAGTCCATTCATTAATAATTGACTGAATGAGTATTGGGCGAAACAAACTGGTGTTATCTTCTGTATGAGTTTCGTTACTTTCCTTGAGTACTTCCATTAAAGCTTCGAGAATACTGCGAATCTGAAAAGAATCAAGCTCAACTTTAAAGTGATCGGTAGTTTTACTTTCGATTTGATCTTGCTTTTTATCAACGGGTTTCTGGAAGAGTATATTACGTATGGTTAGCGCAAGTTGCGGTTCTTTTTTTCGTAACAGGTTATAACTTATATCCAGAGAGGCGCGTGAGAAAACAGATTTGCCAGAATGAGTGTCAGACATAATTTTATTTACTAAGCAGAGCTTCCAACCCAGAAACTGATATTTTTATCCAGGAATTCATGGTATGGCATGTAGTGAGAACCATCACATGAAAAAGTTAAACTGATCATGCCGTTAAAAATATTAATGGATGCGGAACGAAGGTAAATATTCTCATCTGTAAAGCGGAGTTGCTGCATGTTTTCCAGGACAGAGCCAATTGCATCTTCTGGTATGAGGGCATCTTTTGGATAATCGTGAGTAGGATAGGCGAGACAAATATCAGGATCCGATAATTCTTCTGCCTGCAAGATATGATAACGGTAAGGATCATTCATTAGCCAGATAGTGGCACGGCTGCTCGAAAAATGCAGCACAAATTGAAATAAACCATGAGCAACCATTAGTTCCTCAAGTATAGACATGGCCTGATCAATATCTTTATCCAGTAAACTTTCTGCACGTGTTTGCTGGAACAAGGTGCTGCGTATTGCAACATCGCCTTTAATTTGTCGCCATTTGGCTGGCTCTTCGTACATTTCAGCAGTAACCGGCAGGTTGCGTAAATCGAAATCAGCGCCGATAAATCCAATCACTTCATCTTTTCTTTTTACCACTTGTAGCGCGGTGAGTGATGGCCTTGATACACGTAAGCTGATATAGGCTTCTGAAAGCAGGAAACCACTTACCGGTACCAGTTCTTTCATATAAGGACGTTGGGAGCGATCACGGCCAAAATGTTCAGCCAGTAATCCGGAGTGCGATATATTGTCACTAATCTGAATACCATCGGTATCCAGTGCATATAAAAAAGTACAGTTTGGGATCGTTTTCAGATTTTTAAGCATGACGTCATCAAGCTTCTTGCGATCAGGCCATACTGCTTCACAGAGGTATGAGATTTTAGCCAGCGGAGCCACCAGGCTTTTTTCCAGTGACTCTCGTTGTTGCTGGATGCTCTCTTTAAGTGTTCGCTTGTTTGACATAGTCGTCGGCTAAATGGCTCGTTGCTACTAAATGTTGCGGTATTATAAGCGGATTGCAGACGCCCGTCTTGTCATGCGTGTGTGTTTTATGAGGATCTGCTGCCTGTGCCTCATCTGAAAGCTCTTCGCGCCAGTCCCATAAAGATTGAGAAATACGTCCAAACATATAATCAGAAAGCCAGCGGAACCAGCGCCAGTTAACTAACATGCCAAAGAAACGAATACCTAGCCAGACAAAGATCCTTACAAAATGGTCATACAGGCTTAGTTTTAAACCAAGATCGTTAAAAGCTTCTTTACTAATGAATATCGAAGTTACTAACTTGGCAAGCCGACGGACATGCAGGATTCGACCAAACGGAATCAAGCGACTGGCATTATCAGAAAATACTTCTAAAAGGGATTGCTGTAATAAAATACCGTCCTGCGTTTTACCACGTCGACGCTCCATAATTTGCTTATAAATAACATCTGCTTTTTCAAAGCTATTAAATTCTTTGAGAAACTGTTCATCAACACCGAGTACATAACCTGCAATATTCCATGAATGTAAGTAAGCATGTTGTAGTTCAGGTCTAAGTTTGACACCAATTTGGCTAAGTCCACGTAGAATCAAATAAGAAAAAGTTAGCAGTGTTTCTGCAACGGCTTCTTTGTTAATAGGAATACCGTCTTTGTTAATATCCCAGTTTCCAGGTTTAGAATCGCCATACCAGTTACATTGATCCTGAATCTGATCATAAACATAGGCGAGCAGGAAATTATCTGTGCTAAATTCATGAGAGTGCGTGTGTTCTGCGAGTAGTCTTTCTTTATGTAAAAGCAGGTGTCGAATAGAGGCATGAATAAGCCGGATTTTTAAAATTGATTGCACACCTTTACCGACAAGCTGATTGCCTTCAATTCTAAGGCCACCGGTACTCATCACATCAGTAACCATTTGCGAAGTTTCTACCAGGCGTTTAGGTGCATCATCAATTAAGCGACGTGTAAAACTCAGTACTTTGACATCGGGTTGACAGACATAACAAACAGGCAGGCTGGCACAGCCAAGAACCATAAACCCGGTAAATAAATGATCCTGAAAAACATGCCCGCCAAGCTCAAGTTTTTTTGAATCAACCCAATCAGGTAATGCAACAGCCTGGGTAAAATATTTTTCCAAAGCATTTTGAATATTTTTATCATCAGGAAAAAAACGTTTAACAACTTCAAGAATATCTTCCTCTGCCGGCATGCGAATCATATTCTGCAATTTTTCAGCTAACTCCTGAATCGATGCACCGTATTGATCTGCAAAAGCATCAATAACTTCATCGGCAAGCGGGTCGCCTTGTTTTCGAAAGTTATTTAAATCAGTCTGGGTAAAGGGTGATTGATAAGTTGTTTTAATAGATGTCGGCATAGTAACTCCCTTATTATTTTTTTAGAACTATTACCATAGTTTGCAACGTGGCCCACCTTTATCCTGAATAACATCACGAATATCAGGATGTTTTTGCATGACGGTAATAATTTCTCCATAAAGTTTGTCAGGTATATTTTCTGCAAAGGTTACGTAGGCATAACCATTTTCATCAATGCGATAACTGGCGAACTCTTCATCACCTTGTGCAAAATCAAACAGGATATTTGCGACAGCAAGATCGGCTTTGCTTTGTGCATCACTGGCATTTGCGGTAAATAAAATAAATACAGACAGAAAAACAGATATTGCAGATTTATAAATAGAATACATATTGAACCCCTCAAATAGATTAAATTCAGATCACTGAATTTAGTTTAGCTGATTCTATTAAGCATATGTTTATTTTTTGTAGCATGAGCATATATTTTCCCAGACATATACCAATGGCTAAAAAATGCTTCTAATAATATTCTGTAAATATTTTTAAAGTTATTTGTGAATAAATTTTCGGCTGCACAAGGTGTCGGGTCAATTTTAAATCCTTTAGCCTGAAGTAATGCACGGTTTAAGTGAAATCGGTTTGTTAGTAAGCCAATTTTTTTAAATTGATGTTCTTTTATTAATGCACGAGCAGACTTTAGATTTTCAAGCGTATGACGAGATTGGTATTCAGTCAGTATCCGATCAGCGTCATTGCCTTTTTGTACTAAATATTTTTTACCGGCTTCAGCTTCTGTTATAGCGGCATTACCGGTTAGTCCACCTAGAATCAAAACCTTCAAACTGTCGTTATGTTTTAGTATCTCGTCTGCCTTGTCTAAACGTTTTTTATAAAGCAGGTTGACGCTGTCTTTTTTTAAACGCATGCCTAAAACTAATAAAACATCAATATCTGTAATGTAGCCAGGAGTGTTTCTTGCAGTTTGAAGCGTTCTCCACAAAAAATATAAATAGCTTAAGCCGCCGGTCAGAATAATAATAAGAGTGGACAGAAACATCATACCGAATCCATCAGCACCAATGGCCTTACTGTGCCTTCCTTTGAGCAGAGGTAAAATAGTGATATTAAATAGCCCCGGTGGGTACATAGCACGACTAATGAGAGACCAGGCAACCATGCGTGTGATTAATAAAATATCTGTTACACCTCGAAAGTGAGACGGACGCGCATTGGCATTGTAGATTGCTTCGATCTTAATCGGGATACTATGGTAACCGTACCTTGCAGCATCAATAAGAATTTCACTTTCAAAGACAAAACTTTTAGAGCGTTGTGTATCTGGCGTAAGTTGTCTGAGCAGATCTGAAGGGTATAAACGAAAGCCGGACTGGCTGTCATCTATTACATAGCCAGCAGCCCAGGATAACCAGAAATTGGCAAATTTATTGGCATAATAGCGCTTTGCAGGGATGGATTGTTTATCTGCAAGTCGTGCACCAATAATAATGGCATGAGGTTGTTGACTTGCAGTTTGAATAAAACGAGGAATATCTTCAGGGCAATGTTGGCCATCAGCATCGATGGTAATAACCGCATCAACACCTTGCTGGAGTGCATGTTGCATACCTTTCCACAGGCTTGCCGCTTTGCCCATGTTAATTTTATTAGATAAAACAATTAGTTCTGTGTCTGAGGCAGTTTCTGGGTTGAAAGATTTTAGTAGGGCTAAGGTTTGGTCGCTTGAGCCATCATCAACAATAATGACATATTTTGCATGAAGCATTGCCCTTTGAGCCACATCGATAATCGAACGCTCTTCATTGTAGGCAGGTATGACGACAGCAATTTGCATTATTATCTCTGGTACTAGGTAAGCTTGAAAATCAGTTTTTTATTGATTTAATTTATTTATAAGCAGAAATAAGCTACTTTATATTGGTACTTGTCGCTTTTGTGCTTAATCGCTATTATAAAGTGAAAAGATAATTAAAACATTGAATATTTTAAGGGAAAGATTATGTCGTTCAAGAAGATATCTACATTAGTATTAACTGTATTACTGGTTACTATCATTGGCTGTCGTTCTACTCCAGTACGTGATGTGCATGATGCGCAGGTCGATGCGTCAGGTAAATATACTTCAAAAGATGTAAAAAGTGGCATTATTCGAGCTGGCAAAAGTTTAGGTTGGGGAATGAAGCCGGTGAAGCCAGGTCTAATAATAGGGACGCTCTTTGTGCGCAACCATATGGCAAAAGTTGAAATTAAGTACTCTAAAAAGAATTTCAGTATATTATATAAAGATAGTGCCGGTTTAAAATATGATGGTACCAATATTCATAAAAGCTACAATGGTTGGGTAACAAATCTGGAGCGTCGCATTCAGTCGCAACTAAGTGATTTGTAGTAAATGAATTAATGGTAATAGAGGCATACAACTAAAGCTGTATGCCTTTTTTATTGCCAGTAAATAATATTAGCGTTTCCAGAAAGCAGGTGTTAATAATACCAGCAGTGTGAAAATTTCCAGACGCCCTAGCAGCATCGCAAAACAGAGTACCCATTTAACATGGTCGGCAAGCCCGGCATAATTAGAGCCCACCTCATTGAGCCCTGGTCCGAGGTTATTCATACAGGCTGCAACAGCTGAAAAGGCGGTGACCTGGTCCAGACCGAAAGACATTAAAACCAGTAACATAATACTGAAAATAGCCACATAAACAGAGAAAAATCCCCAGACAGATTCAATAACTCTTGTCTGCAAAGGTTTGTTACCAATTTTTATACTTAGTACTGCATTTGGATGGATAACGCGCATTACTTCACGTACGCCCTGTTTAAACAATAGCAAAAAGCGAATGACTTTCATGCCACCGCCGGTTGAGCCGGCACAGCCACCTACAAAGCTTAAGAACAACAACATGACAGGTAAAAAACCTGGCCATAAGTGGTATTCCTGAGTGGTAAAACCGGTTGTTGTACCAATTGAGACAACCTGAAAAATACTATTAAGAATAGTCTGATCAGTTGTTGGGAAGTGATTTTCATAAAACAGATAGCTGGTTGATATAATAATAGCGATAACTAAAAGGGATACATAAGTTTTAAACTCTGCATCCATAAAATAAGCTTTAATGCTACGGTTACGCCATGAGGTAAAATGTAGCGCGAAGTTAATACCGGAAATAAACATAAAGACAATTGCAGTCACTTCAATTAGAGGTTTATCAATAAAATAAGCCATACTGGCATCGTGTGTTGAAAAACCACCAATCGAAACGGTTGCAAAACTATGAGCAATGGCATCGAAAGCTGTCATGCCGGCTAACCAGTAACCAAGGCCACAGAGGATGGTTAGTGTTAAGTAAATATACCAGAGTGCTTTTGCAGTTTCGGTTAAGCGAGGTGTTAACTTACTGTCTTTCATAGGGCCCGGTGTTTCAGCACGGTAAAGCTGCATACCACCAATACCTAGCATAGGCATAATGGCGACAGCTAAAACAACTATACCCATACCGCCTAACCACTGTAGTTGTTGACGATAATATAAAATGGATTTTGGTAAGGAGTCGATGTTGGTTATGACGGTTGCACCGGTTGTAGTCAGGCCGGAGATAGATTCAAAAATAGAATCTGTAATAGAAATGGTAATGTGTTCAGAAAGCACAAAGGGTAATGCACCGAACAGTCCAAGTACTGTCCAGAAGGCAACCACAACAATAAAGCCATCACGTAAGCGTAATTCTTTGCGTGATTTTGATACGGGTAACCACAAGACTAGTCCTGTAATAATAGTGACTAAAAAAGTTGTAATAAAGGCATCGGTTGCGCCGTCATTATAAATAAGAGAGACAATAACAGGTGGTAGTTGTGTGATACTGAATATCATCAACAGTAGGCCAATTATTCGTTGTATTGCAAAAAGTTGCATGCGTAAGCTTTATTCTTAAATAAAAGTAATGCCGACCTGAAACAACCGCTCGACAACAGGAATAAATTTCTTATCAACTAAAAACATAATTACATGATCCTCAGACTCAATGACAGTATCATGATGAGCGATGATAACTTCCTTGCCACGGACAATAGCACCAATCGTTGTGCCGGGTGGTAACTTAATATCTTCAATATGTTTACCAACAACTTTAGAGGAACTTTCTTCACCGTGTGCGATGGCTTCAATAGCTTCAGCTGCGCCTCGACGCAATGAATGAACTTTAACAACATCACCACGACGAATATGTGTTAACAAGCTGCCAATGGTTGCCTGTTGTGGGGAGATTGCAATATCAATGTCGCCACTTTGAATCAGATCGACATAAGCAGCCCTGTTAATCAAGGTCATAACCTTGTTTGCTCCCATACGCTTGGCGAGCATTGAAGAGAGTATGTTTGCTTCATCATCATTTGTCAGTGCACAAAAGACATCAACTTTTTCTATACCTTCTTCCTGAAGTAGTTCCTGATCGGCTGCATCGCCCAGAATAACCAGTGTTTTGTCCAGTGCAATAGATATTTCTTCGCTGCGCTTAAGATTATGATCGATAAGCTTCACGCTGTAGTCGTGTTCCAGCGATGCTGCGACACGGCGACCAATATTGCCGCCACCAATGATCATGATCCTTTTATAAGGTTTGTCTAGTCTGCGCAATTCACTCATGACGGAGCGAATATCTTTTTTTGCAGCGATAAAGAAGACTTCGTCGTCAGCTTCAATAACTGTGTGCCCTTCGGGAATAATGGCGTGGCCACGACGGTATATGGCAGCAACACGTGTATCAACGGCCGGGATATGTTCTCGTAAAGTACGTAATTCACGGCCAACAAGAGGTCCACCATAAAAGGCTTTTACCCCCACCATTTGTACCTGACCTTCAGCAAAATCGAGTACCTGCAATGAACCGGGGTGCTCAATTAAGCGATAAATATTGTCGGTAATAATTTGCTCTGGACTAATGGATACATCAATTGGGAAGGCATCTTGAGTAAACAGTTTTTTGCGTTCACTTAAATAGGCCATACTGCGAATACGTGCAATTTTTGTTGGCGTGTGAAACAAAGTGTAACTGATCTGGCAGGCTACAAGATTAGTTTCATCGCTGTCAGTCACGGCGATGATCATATCAGCATCTTCAGCGCCGGCATTGCGTAAAATATCCGGATGAGATGCCCTGCCCACTACTGTGCGTAAGTCGAGTCGATCCTGCAGGCTACGTAATTGTGCGACATTGGTATCAACAATTGTAATATCGTTATCTTCACTGACAAGATTTTCAGCCAGTGAGCTGCCAACCTGTCCGGCACCTAAAATAATAATTTTCATCTAATGCAATGTTCTGTTTTTTATTCGTTATATATAAGGTGTATTGTAGCGGTTAATGGCAGTAATACCATCCCTAAAAGAAGTTGTTGTTAATATATACTGATTACTATTTTTTTGAAGTAAAAAGGTTTATTCGTTATCCAGATGTTTTGGATCAATTTCCAATGAACGCAATTTTCTGTATAAATGGGTGCGTTCAAGACCAATTGCTTTGGCGGCTTTACCGACACTGCCTTTGGCCATTTTAAGTTGATGTATAATGTAGTTACGTTCAAATTGTTCTCTGGCCTCACGCAGGGGCAGATCATAACCAGTTTGCTCTTCTGATGGTGCTGCTTCTTTAAGCTGCCCAATTGCGGCATTAATTTCATTCATTTCTATTTCTGAGCCTGCCCCAACAATAAGCAGGCGTTGAACCAGATTTTTTAACTCACGGATATTGCCATACCACTGATGGTTGCGTAAGGCATTTTGTGCGGCCATGGAAAATTTTCGATAGGGTAAGTTATCCTGTTCAACGAAATAATTAATATAGTAATTAAGTAGTTCAGGAACATCTTCATGATGATCGCGAAGAGATGGTACGTTTATTGGTACGACATTGAGTTGATAGTATAAATCCTCGCGAAAATGACCATCTTCAACCAGCTTTTGTAAGTTTTTATGTGTTGCTGCAACAATACGCACATGTATGTCAACAGCATCACTGCCATCGATACGGACAAATGATTTTTTCTCCAGTGCAGAAAAGAACTTGGCCTGTGATTCAAGATCCATGTCACTCATATCGTGTAAGTAAAGTGTTCCACCGCTGGCCTGTTCGAGTAAGCCATAGGTAATTTTGCCATTGTCTTCTTTGCCAAACAGTTCTTGTGCAGCATTTTCAGGTGACAGTGTAGCAACGTTTACATCGATAAAGGGCCGGTCTTTACGGCTACTATTTTGGTGCAGGTATTGTGCAGTTACTTCAAGTTCGGTGCCGGGTTCGCCACTGAGTAGGATCCAGGTATCGTGTTCAGCAATGCGTTTAACATTGGTACGAAACGATTGCATGGTTGCGCTTTTGCCAATCAGTTCAATATTATGTTGGCCTCGTTTTCTCAGTCCCTGATTTTCACGTTGTAATTTATCGGCTTCCAGAGCATGTTCTATGGTTAACAATAACTTAGCCAGTGATAAAGGTTTTTCAATAAAGTCGTAAGCACCGAGACGTGTGGCTTCTACTGCTGTTTCAACTGTGCCATGTCCTGACATCATGATGACCGGGATAGATAAACCGCCTTCTTCTTTGGACCATTCTTTTAGCAAGGTAATGCCATCAACGTCGGGCATCCAGATATCAAGTAACACCAGGTCTGGGCGTCGAGCACGTTGTGAGTCACGCGCTTCGGAGCCATTTTCTGCAACAGCAACTTCATAGCCTTCATCTTCCAGAATTTCACGTACCAGATTACGAATATCAGGCTCATCATCCACAACAAGTATATAAGGCACACCTGCAGATGATTTCCCGGTGGCTTTTTCAGGCTGCGGCATTATTGTTTCCTTTATCCAGCATATCGAGTTGTTTTGGGTCGTTTTCTGTTGATTTCTTATGTGCTGCGCTTACTACTGGCAGACGAATGAAGATAGTTGCACCACAGTTTAATGTGGTGGTTTTAGATGATATAGAATCATTTGTCGACATATTTGTTGTCTGATTATTTTCAGCCCACAAAACGCCACCGTGTTCTTCGACAATCTTTTTAACAATGGCTAAACCCAGGCCACTGCCTTTTGGTTTTGTAGTGATATAAGGTTCAAATAATGTGCTGAACATTTCCTGCGGAATACCAGGGCCGTTATCTTTAATTGTAATTTCGACATAATGACAAGCGGCCTTTTTCGCACACTCGGTGGTTAAAATAAGTTTACCATCCTCTTGTCCTTCAAGAGCTTCAAGTGCGTTTTTGACCAGGTTGATGAGCAGCTGCCGCATGCGGTTAATATCTGCCTCGATATGAGGCATGGTTGAATCCAGTTGTGTTTCGATTAACACATTGGTATTGGTATCCTGATAAAGATCTAACACATCGTTGATAAGCTGGTTTAAATCTATTGTCTTAAGCTCCACAGCCGGCATACGCGCATAGTCAGAAAAAGCTTTAACCATTTGTTTTAATGTTTCAACCTGTTGAACAATCGTATTGGTTGAACGATCCAGTAAGTCAGCATCTTCAGCAGGCATAGTCTTAAGATATTTATGTCGTAAGCGCTCGGCTGATAATTGAATCGGTGTTAATGGGTTTTTTATTTCATGTGCTAACCGTCTGGCAACTTCACCCCAGGCGGCATTACGTTGAGATTGTAACGATTGGGTAATGTCATCAAAAACGATAACAAAGCCACCATCAGGTAAAGTAGTGCCGCGACACATAATAACCTGACGGCCTTCGGTTGCGAACAAAGTAACTTCTTCATTCCATTGATTGTCGTTGTTATCAAGGTGAGGTTTGATCGCATCGAGGAACAGATATAAAAAAGTGTAATCATCAACAAGGTTTTCAAGCTCTCTGTCAATATATTGTGTTAAGTCAAAACCAAAAATCTGGCTTGCAGTAATATTACAGGTGATTAAATTATGATGAATATCCAGTGTTAAAACACCGGATGTTAAATTTGCAAGTACACCTTGTAAGTAAGAGTGTGAAGATTCAAGCTGTTGTTGACTCATTTCGGCAGATTCACGTGCCATGGCAAGTTGATGCATCATGTCGTTAAATGACCGTACCAGGTTGCCCAGGTCATCATTACCGGGTAAAGGGATACGGGTATTGTAGTCACCCTTAGCAACTGCCAGTGTTCCCTGTACGAGGTTAGTGACTGGTGCTACAAGATGGCGTGCATAGAAGAAGGCTGCCCAAATAGCAGAAAGAATGCTTAACATCAAAACAAGTGACAAGGTTAATATAAAACTGTATTTAAGCGGTTTACGTAAATAAGATAATTCATTGTATTCACTAAAAGCATTTTGTACGGTATTAGCCAGTGTATTCATTCTTGCTGTAACCGGATAAACTGCTTGCAACACACGTCCTTCTGCAACCGGATCTGGACTGGCAACTGGTACGGCAATTCGTATTTGAATATTATGTTCTTTGTTTTCAGTAAATGAAATCAAACCAAAATCCGCCTGGCCTTTACGTGCCTTGTAAATAGTTTTATCTTCAAGGCGATGTGGTATAAGCTGGCGTGTATTTGCTGTGCTCGATGCAATGATGTGGCCACTATAGTGAAACAATGTCAACTCAGAAGCTTCACTGTCGAGGCGCAGTTCATTAAGCTTTAAAGCTGCTAAGCCATCATTAGTTTCTTTTAAGTCTTTTGCCTGAACCTGTAAATCTTCAACAAGTTCTTTCATACGTAATTCAAGCGATGTTTTGCTCAGTTCCAGTGAGTCGCTCAATGCTTCTTCTACTTTCACATCAAACCAGCTATCGATACCACGTTGTAAAAAATCCAGCGAAAAGTAATAAACAACACTTACAGGTGTAACCGATAGAATAACAAACATGATAACCAGCTTGGCGGTTAGGCGTGAACCAACCTGACGGGTTTTATATTGTTTTACAAGTGAGATTAAATTTTTTGCGATTAAGCCAACAAGTAAAATCGTTGCCAGAGCATTAATAGCTAATAATATAGAGAATTGCTGACTGAACTGAGCAGAGTTATGTGTTGCACCGCTCATCAAATATAAAGATGCTATTAACAATACAATAAGCGAAATAATGGGGAAACTTCCGCTAAACAGTCTGTTGAAAAAATTGTTAATGTACTTTTTCATTTTTGTAATGGCCATTCATACCAGTCACTTGCCAGTTGCCAGTCACTGGAAATATATGCAAGTGGACGCATTGGTGCTGGTAAGGACTCTATGTCCAGATGCGTTCTTACCCTTAAATAATATTCTTTATCTTTTTCAAGCAGGTTTGCATCGAGAATTGGAAGTTCTTTAATCTGACTTAGAAATGTTAAAGCCTGTCTCAGGTTTACAAAATTATTCTGTGTGCCACTGTTTAGATTATGAATAACATAATTTTCAGAGAGCGCATGGTATAGCAGTAAATAACCTTGTTCGAGATCAGCGATAGTTTTGTCAGCCCAGTACCAGCGTGGGGATAGAATTTCTATATCAACCAGAATGAGTAATGGAACGCCATGTTCCAGCGCTTCGATAGCTTCTTTAGAAAAAGAATACTGGAATCGTGCATTAAGTAGGTATACACGTTCTTGCATAAGCGTTTCCAGACTCTGGATATTAAAACCGGCTGCCTCTTCTTCGGCATAGAGCTTTAATGGATTAGAAATAGCGAACAGAAAAAGTGTTATTGCAAAAAGTAGTGCAATATTTGATGCAGGGCAGAGAGTGTTATTGTTATATTTTCTGGAGTAAGCAATAGTAAAAGCCATCACTATTTCCCTTATTCGAGTTTAAACCGGGCAATAATTGCAATCCGTATTCACTGGTATTATCTAATGATACGTCAAAATTGACACTCTTTGCATCGTTATGTGTGCTTAAAAAGTGTTTAATTTGCTCCGAATTTTCTTCAGGCAAAATAGAGCAGGTTGCATATAACAGGTGGCCGCCGGGTTTCAGGATCTGCCACAGATTATTAAGCAGCTTTCTCTGTGTCTGCACCAGTGAGTCGATATCCGATTGTTGGCGAGTGCGTTTAATATCAGGATGTCGCCGAATAATACCTGTTGCGCTGCAAGGTGCGTCCAGCAAGATTTTGTCGAATAGTTGTTTGTCCCACCATTGTTCAATATTAGCGGCATCAGATGCAACAATTGAAAGCTTTGATGTCAGTTGCGGCGCTAAGCGTTCAAGATTTTGTTGAACTTTTTGCAGGCGTTTGTTGGATATGTCCAGTGCCACAAGTTGTTTAAGTTCAGGGCAGGATTCAAGTAAATGGAGTGTTTTACCGCCGGGTGCAGCACAGGCATCAAGAATTAAATCATCATGTTCTGGTTTTAAAATTTCTGCGCTTAGCTGGGCAGCACTATCCTGAACACTTACCGCACCTTCAGCAAACAATGGTAGTTGTTCTACAGTAACAGGTTGCTCGAGTAGTATACCGTGTTGGGTTAATGGGCAAGTGTAGGCAGCAATATCATGTTGCTGCAGTAAGCTAAGATATTGATCGCGGATTTTGACTAACTGGTTTACTCGCAAACTCATTGGAGGGTGCTGTAGATTTGACTCTAATATAATTTGCCATTGATATTTACTGTTAACCTTGTCTGGATAGGCAGTTTGAATTTTTTTTAGCAGCCACTCAGGGCAACAATAATGACTGCTTAAATCATTGCTTGCTTTTTCATGTAGGCTTTGTTGTTCGCGTTGGTAACGTCTAAGCAAGGCATTAACCAGATTTTTGGACCAGCTCTTTTTAGATTTTTTGGTGACATTAACTGTTTCGTTAATGGCAGCATGGGCTGGCATATTGGATTCATTGAGCAACATCACACCGGATAAAATCAAATGATAAATATCCTGGTCTTTGTTCTTTAATTTTTTATCCAACAGTGTATTAACAATGAATTGATAAAATTCATAACGACGTAGTACGTTATAACAATAGGCCTGTATTTTAGGCGCATCATCTGTGTGGATGTATTGTTGACTATCGGCTATGCAGTCCGGAAGTGATTTTTTATCTGTTACGACGTTATTAACAATTTCTGCAGTTGCAGCAATGGCTGATAGTGTTTTTTTATTATTTTGCATTTTACATTATGTAAACATTTGCCCGGCTTGAAATAAATCAGGTCGACCATTGAGTAGATCGCGCACCGACATTTTTTTAGCACCGGTTAGTTGAAGCTCAGTGATTGCAATGCTGCCCTGATGGCATGCAATAATAATCGAGTCTTTTTCAACAGCAATCACTTCTCCGTATTTTTTATTGGTTTCATCGCTTATTGGTTTTGCTTGCCATATGCGAATAATTTTGTCATCGAAATGTGTTTGTGCAACGGGCCAGCTGTTAAAAGCACGAATTTGCCGGTCAATCTGTTCTGCGCTTAGCTGCCAGTTGATAAAGGCTTCTTCTTTTTTTAGCTTGTGCGCATAACAGGCTTGAGTATCATCCTGTGCCGTAGCTTGTGCCGTTTTTGTTTGTATTAAATCAAGTGCTTGCAGTATCGCAGTTGCGCCCAGTTCAGCCAGCTTGTCGTGTAAGCTGCTGCCGGTGTCATCATTTTTAATATCACATTCCTTTGTTAATAACATATCGCCTGTGTCCAGGCCTTCATCCATTTGCATAATCGTGATGCCGGTCTGTGTATCACCTGCAATAATTGCACGTTGAATCGGTGCAGCGCCTCTCCAGCGTGGCAAGATTGATGCGTGAATATTAATACAACCTAAAGCCGGAGTTTGTAACACATCCAGAGGCAGGATAATGCCATAAGC
>Ga0316207_10002380_pt1 | contig 19488 bp, 18 predicted proteins | sample 6weekpyrite_MG_FD_204943 | JGI IMG/M metagenome (GOLD analysis project Ga0316207, IMG submission 204943) | Microbial mat bacterial communities from mineral coupon in-situ incubated in ocean water Damariscotta River, Maine, United States -... | ecosystem: Environmental > Aquatic > Marine >...
CCGTTGTACAGAAAACGTTAACCCGAGCCTGGCGAATTGTGTCGCTGCAGCGTCCCTCAGGTCATATCGAAACAGGAGAATAGCACAATACTTTTGTGCTTGCCGTACGTTATGTCAGTTCCATTCGCCGACAAGGGTTTTAGGAGACTTAAATAATAAACACCGCCGGAGCGGTGTTTATTAAAGTAGCTTACTTCACTGTTGAGGAGGTCTTAATAACCCCAGACACCTTCCAGGAGTATCGCATAGCCCTCGTAAGCACTCGCGTCAGTTGCTTCAAAGGAAGGAAAGTTGATTGCCTGCAGCATCTTTTGGCCGGCTTCGGTCTTGTCAGCATCAATGAGTGCCTTACGGATAGCGTTTCGTACATCCTGCGGGACTTTAGGCGAGGCAGATATGGCGGTATGCGGAACCTGCTCGGTCGTCACAATGCTGATTAGATCAGGGAAGGCGCCAACCATGGGTGTCGGGACAATTGCACTGCTTGCTTTGCCATCAACAACCTTTTTAATTGAATCAAGTGAGTTATCGACCTCAACAATAACCGGTTGACGTAACGGGTTAGGGAACATTTCTTCAAGGCGAAGCATACCGAGACTCGGTGAACCAATCGTGGCAAGTGATTTACCGATTAACTCTTCAGGATCGATAACATCAGCATCCTGGTTGGCAACAAGGGTGTAAGACACTACATCTGCACGCTTTGCCAGCACCTTGTAGCCCATGCGTTTGATGCGGTAGTCGGTGAGATGGGCCGCATCCAGGATAAAGTCGTATTTTCCTTCTTTTTTCATAGTTTGCCAGTAACTTAGGAAGTTCAATGAAGTGACCAGCTTAATCGTATGCCCTGTTTTCTGAGACAAGTATTCGGTGAGCGGGGAAAAGGCCTTTTTCGTTTGGCCGGGTGGCAAAATAGGTTGAACAACAAAAGTATAGGTCCCAGCAACGGCTGCAGTAGAGAATAGCGTTGCGGCACAAACAGCGACCCTTAGCCACTGTTTAGAAATAATATAAGGCTTTGATATATATTTGTTTATCATCTTCATACTCTAAAAATTACGGAATTATTTGATGCCCCGAACTATTTAGAAATCATAGTGTTTTTATTAGGTTATTTACCAAGTGTAGACAGCAGATATGAGCTTGTCCAAGTCAAACGTGCTGCTACTGAGAGGGAGAAATGACTAAATTTTCATCAAAACTCACTATACCGAGTCTAATTCAGCCAACAAATCATATGATCCGGACTAGCCCGTATTACATCTATTTATAAGGATATTGACCTAAAATGCATAACCTATTGTTTTAAATACAATTAGGTCTTGAGGACTATGAATAGATGTATGCGGAGTATTGCTACATCGAGATATGTAGGAGAGAATACGCCTCCTCCCTTCAATGGGCCTGTGCAATCTGGCGGTTTTTTCGCCCTGACAGGACTGGGGAGATATACCCGAACCCTAACTATTAAAGGGTGTCGTTGCAGGTCAACTGGCACCGGGGCATTTATTACCCTGAGTTAGTCGGAGTAGGTCGGGGATGAACTGATTTTTATTGCTGGCGTGTATCGCTGATACATGAAGTAAAAGATTTTTTAACCTTTACGTAAATTTTGTATTTTTTAAGAGGACTCTGATATGTCTGCAACTGCTAGCCGTCGCAATCTCGCGAACGCTGTTCGTGCCCTGAGTATGGACGCTGTTCAGAAAGCGAACTCTGGTCACCCGGGTGCGCCTATGGGAATGGCCGATATTGCCGAGGTTTTGTGGAACGACCACATGACTCACAACCCGGCTAACCCTGACTGGGCGAACCGCGATCGTTTCATCCTGTCAAACGGTCATGGCTCTATGCTGATTTACTCACTGCTGCATCTGACAGGTTACGACCTGGGTATTGATGACCTGAAGCAGTTCCGTCAGCTGCATTCACGTACACCGGGTCACCCTGAGTACGGTTATGCACCAGGTGTTGAAACGACTACTGGTCCACTTGGCCAGGGTATTACAAACGCTGTTGGTATGGCGATTGCTGAAAAGGCACTTGCGGGTCAGTTCAACCAGAAAGACCACAACATCGTTGACCACAACACTTACGTGTTCATGGGTGATGGTTGTTTGATGGAAGGTATTTCTCATGAAGCCTGTTCACTGGCCGGTACTCTGGGTCTTGGTAAGCTGATCGCGTTCTGGGATGACAACGGTATTTCTATCGATGGTCACGTTGATGGCTGGTTTACAGATAATACACCTGCGCGTTTTGAATCATACGGCTGGCACGTGATTGCTGATGTTGATGGTCATGATCCTGAAGCTATCCAGAAGGCCATTGAAATGGCCAAGTCAATGACTGACAAGCCAACGATGATTTGTTGTAAGACAACAATCGGTTTTGGTTCACCCAACAAGGCTGGTTCACACGCCTGTCACGGTGCGCCACTCGGTGATGAGGAAATCAACCTGACCAAGGCTGCCCTGGGATGGGATCACGGTGCCTTCGAAGTACCTAACGATGTTTACCATGGTTGGGATGCGAAGGAAAAAGGCGCCGACGCAGAAAAAGCATGGAACGAAAAGTTCGATGCCTACAAGGCTGCTTACCCTGAACTGGCGGCAGAATTTGAACGCCGCATGAATGGCGATCTGCCAGCTGACTGGGCAGACAAGTCTGCTGCCTACATTGCCAGCGTTAATGCAGAAGCCAAGAGCCCTGCGACTCGCCAGGCATCACTGGCCTGTATCGAAAACTACTCACCAATGATTGATGAGTTGTTCGGCGGTTCTGCTGACCTGGGTTGTTCAAACCTGACCGAATGGTCTGGCTACAAACCAATGGATGCCAACGAAGTACCTAACTACGTTCGCTACGGTGTGCGTGAATTCGGTATGTCAGCCATTATGAATGGTATCGCTTTGCACGGTGGTCTGATTCCATTTGGCGCAACCTTCCTGATGTTCTCAGAATACGCACGTAACGCCCTGCGTATGGCTGCACTGATGAAGATTCAAAGCATCTTCGTTTATACCCATGACTCAATTGGTCTGGGTGAAGATGGTCCGACTCACCAGCCTGTCGAACAGATTCCTACAATGCGTATGATTCCTAACATGGCCGTATGGCGTCCATGTGATGCAGTTGAATCAGCCGTTGCTTGGGCATCTGCGATTGAACGTAAAGACGGCCCAAGCTGCCTGATCTTCTCTCGCCAGGGTCTGCCTCACCAGGAACGTACTGACGCACAGATCGCCGCTATCCGCCAGGGTGGTTACATCCTTAAGGATTGTGACGGAACACCAGATGCAATCATCATCGGTACAGGTTCTGAAGTCGCACTGGCTACAGGTGCTGCTGAAGCAATGTCAGGCAAGAACATCCGTGTTGTGTCTATGCCATCAGTGGGTGACTTCGAAGCACAGGATGATGCCTACCGTGCATCAGTACTGCCGAAGGGCGTACCAACAGTTGCCGTTGAAGCAGCTGTTACAGCTGCCTGGTACAAGTACGCTGATGCGGTTGTTGGTATTGATCACTTCGGTGAATCAGCACCTGCTGGCGAATTGTTCAAAGAATTTGGCTTCACCGTTGAAAACGTTGTGAAGGCCGTTGAATCAGTTTTGTAAGACTTTTTGTTATTAATTTTTAGATTAGACTTAGGAGAATAATCACATGACTATTAAAGTCGGTATTAACGGTTTCGGCCGTATTGGTCGCATGGTTTTCCGTGCCGTTTACAACGAATTTAAAGACATTGAAATCGTCGGTATCAACGACCTGCTGGACGCTGACTACCTCGCATACATGCTGAAGTACGACTCAGTACACGGTCGTTTTGGCGGCACAGTTGAAGCGGGCGACGGTTGCATGGTTGTTGATGGAAAGAACATCCGCCTGACTGCAGAACGCGATCCTTCAGACCTGAAGTGGGGCGACGTTGAAGCAGATATCGTTATCGATTGTACTGGTTTCTTCCTCACAGAAGAAAGCTGCCAGAAGCACATCGATGCTGGCGCAGGTAAAGTTGTTCAGTCAGCACCTTCTAAAGATGGCACACCAATGTTCGTTTACGGTGTTAACCACACTGAATATGCTGGTCAGAAGATTGTTTCTGCTGCTTCTTGTACAACGAACTGCCTGGCTCCAATGGCCAAGGTTATCAATGACAAGTGGGGCATCAAGCGTGGTCTGATGACGACTGTTCACGCTGCTACAGCTACACAGAAGACGGTTGACGGTCCTTCACAGAAAGACTGGCGCGGTGGTCGCGGTATCCTGGAAAACATCATCCCTTCATCAACAGGTGCTGCCAAGGCAGTGGGTGTTGTGCTGCCAGAACTGAATGGCAAGCTGACAGGTATGGCTTTCCGCGTTCCAACTTCAGACGTATCAGTTGTTGACCTGACAGTTGAGCTGAACAACGAAGCTTCATACGAAGACATCTGTGCAGCCATGAAGGATGCGTCAGAAAATGGCGATATCTCAAAGACTTTGGGTTACACAGACGAGAAGGTTGTTTCAACTGACTTCCGTGGTGTTGGTTACTCATCAATCTTTGATTCAGAAGCAGGTATCGCGCTGGACGGCACATTCGTCAAGTTGGTTAGCTGGTACGACAACGAATACGGTTACACATGTAACATGATGCGTTTCGTACAGCACGTAGCAGCAAATTAAGCGGATCTTTTGCACGCTGAGGGTGTTGCAGTCCGGATTTTGAAATACTCATGTGCTGTTTGCACACTCCGTTTTCAAAACCGGCCTGCGCCTACTCAGCGCACAAAATTTCTCGCTTAATCTGAGTAAGTGGTTTTTTAGCTTATTTGGGAAAAGTAATTTGGAATAGAGCCCGGCCTGCCTGGGTCGGGCTTTAGACCAAAAAATTATTTGCCAAGCAACACAACCTGTTTGCCAAATAGTTTTTAAAATTTATGTAGGAGTTACAAGATGTCTTTTATCAAGCTGACTGATCTCGACCTGGCCGGCAAGCGCGTTCTTATTCGTGCTGATCTGAATGTACCTGTTAAAGATGGCAAGGTTACGTCTGATGCCCGTATTACGGCTTCAATGCCAACCGTTGAGCACTGCATGAAAGCCGGTGCAAAAGTGATGGTGATGTCTCACCGTGGCCGTCCTGAAGAAGGCAAGGCTGACGAAGAAAATTCAATGGCGCCGATTGCGGCTGACATGTCAGGCAAGCTGGGTAACGATGTCCGTCTTATCAAAGATTACCTCGACGGCGGTTTTGATGTTGCAGAAGGTGAATGTGTGCTTCTCGAGAACGTTCGCTTTAATGCTGGTGAAAAGAAAGATAATGAAGACCTGGCCAAGAAATATGCCGCGCTGTGTGACATCTTCGTGATGGATGCATTTGGTACGGCGCACCGTGCCCAGGCTTCTACACATGGTGCAGGTGTTCATGCCCCTGTTGCATGTGCCGGCCTGTTGTTGTCAAACGAGTTGGATAGTCTTGCCAAGGCACTGGCTGAGCCAGCTCGCCCAATGGTCGCGATTGTGGGTGGTTCAAAGGTTTCTACCAAGCTGACGGTACTTGAAGCGCTGTCGGAAAAGGTTGACCAGCTTGTAGTGGGTGGCGGTATTGCCAACACTTTCCTCAAGGCAATGGGTAACAATGTTGGTAAGTCACTTTGTGAAGAAGACCTTGTTGATACAGCCAAGGCCCTGGTTGAGAAGATGAAGGAACGTGGCGCGAATATCCCGATTGCAACAGACGTTGTCTGTGGTAAGGAATTCTCTGAAACAGCCGAAGCGACCCTGAAGGCTGCCAGTGATGTTGAAGATGATGATATGATTTTCGATATTGGTCCGGATTCTGCAAAAGAACTTGCTGAGATCATTAGCAAAGCCGGAACAATTGTCTGGAATGGCCCTGTCGGTGTATTCGAATTCGACCAGTTTGGTGAAGGTACCAAGACTGTTTCAATGGCGATTGCCGATGCAGATGGCTTTAGCCTCGCGGGTGGTGGTGATACGATTGCTGCTATCCAGAAATACGATATTTATGACAAGGTTTCATATATTTCGACAGCAGGCGGCGCCTTCCTTGAGTACCTGGAAGGTAAGACACTGCCAGCTGTTGCCATGTTGGAAGAGCGCGCAAAATAGTCAACGACTTATGGCCGGGTTTACCCGGCCATATCCGTTAAATTGTAGTACCCTGAGAACAGGGGAAACATCGTCAAACGGCGATCATATAGAAGTAAGGTATGAAGAGACGCACAAAAATTTTGGCCACGCTTGGCCCAAGTTCGGACGATCCCAAGGTCCTCGATAAAATGATCGAGTCTGGCCTGGATGTTGCCCGACTGAATTTCTCACACGATGCTCATGAAGTTCATAAAAACCGTGCAGAAGTGGCGCGTAATCGTGCACGCGCACATGGTCGGCAGATTGGTATTGTTGTCGATCTGCAAGGGCCAAAGATTCGCATCGAAAAATTCACCAATGGTTCAGTCGAACTTTACGACGGTGACCGATTTATCCTTGATCCGAACCATGACCCTGATGCAGGGAATACCGAGCGTGTTGGTATCGCCTATAAGGAGCTGCCCAATGACGTGCAACGTGGTGACACGCTACTTCTGAATGATGGTCGCATCGTTTTATGGGTAGAAGAAGTTGTTGGCTCGGAAGTCCGCTGTCGCGTCACCATCGGCGGTGAGCTCTCGAACCGAAAAGGTATTAACAAGCAAGGCGGTGGACTGTCTGCTCCGGCACTGACAGACAAGGATCGCGAGGATATCAAAGCGGCTGCCGACATTGATGCGGATTACCTTGCGGTATCGTTTGTACGTAATGCTGAAGATGTCTATGAAGCACGCAAACTGTTCCGTGAAGCCGGCGGTAAAGGCGGTATTATTGCCAAGGTTGAGCGTGCTGAAGCCCTGGAAGTTCTTGACGATATAATAGAGGCCAGTGATGCCATCATGGTTGCGCGTGGCGACCTGGGTGTGGAAATTGGTGATGAAGCCTTACCACCCGTGCAAAAACGCATGATCTCAAAGGCGCGGACCATGAACCGTGCTGTGATTACGGCGACGCAGATGATGGAGTCGATGATTGAAAACCCGATTCCGACGCGTGCCGAAGTGTTTGATGTTGCTAACGCTGTACTGGATGGTACGGATGCGGTGATGTTGTCAGCTGAAACTGCTGTGGGTAAATTCCCTGATAAAGTTATCGCTGCAATGGACAGGATCTGTCGTGGCGTTGAAGAACAGCGTGCAGTGACCAAGTCTGATCACCGAATTGACACTACGTTTGATTTCGTTGATGAAGCGATTGCGATGGCAACAATGTATACGGCGAATCACCTCGGCGTAAAGGCAATTGCCGCATTAACTGAATCAGGTTCAACTACACTGTGGATGTCACGTATTAGCTCTGGAATACCGATTTACGCGATGACGCGCCAGGTCGATACACGACGCAAGGTAACCTTGTACCGTGGTGTATACCCGGTCAGCTTCGAATTGACGACGGATAACCATGCCCAGGTCAATAAAGATGCGATTGATGAATTGGTTCGACGTGGTGCAGTGCGTGATGGCGACCTGGTCGTTATTACCAAGGGTGACCTGATGGGGAGCCACGGTGGAACGAATGCCATGAAGATTGTCGAGGTCGGTAATATGCCCGATCCCGAAGCGGCGGACATCGAATAACCAGTTTTTTTAATATTATTTTTGATCAATAACTAGTAACTATATACGGGAGGTCAAGATGGCCCTTATTTCAATGCGACAACTGCTGGACTACGCTGCTGAAAACGATTTCGGCATGCCAGCCTTCAATGTAAACAATATGGAACAGGTACATGCCATCATGCAAGCTGCTGATGAGTGCGATAGCCCAGTCATCATGCAGGGCAGTGCAGGTGCACGTTCTTACGCAGGCGAACCATTCCTGCGTCACCTGATCACAGCGGCAACTGAAATGTACCCACATATTCCAGTTGTTATGCACCAGGATCACGGTAGCGAACCAGCAGTATGTCTGCGTTCTATCCAGTCAGGTTTCACATCTGTCATGATGGATGGTTCTTTGATGGCTGACATGAAGACACCGGCCAGCTTCGAATACAACGTCGAAGTGACACGTGAAGTTGTAAAAATGGCTCACGCTGGTGGTGTTTCTGTTGAAGGCGAACTGGGTTGCCTGGGTTCACTGGAAACCGGTGAAATGGGTGAAGAAGATGGTCACGGTGCCGAAGGTAAGCTGGACATGGACCAGTTGCTGACAGGCGTTGAAGAGGCCGCTGACTTTGTTAAGGCTACAGGTGTTGATGCCCTGGCAATTGCCATCGGTACTTCACACGGTGCTTACAAGTTCACCAAGGAACCAACTGGCGATATCCTGCGTATTGATCGCATCAAGGAAATCCACGAGCGTCTGCCTAATACTCACTTGGTTATGCACGGTTCTTCATCTGTTCCACAGGATTGGCTGGAAATCATCAACAACTACGGTGGTGATATGGGCCAGACTTACGGTGTACCGGTTGAAGAAATTCTTGAAGGTATCAAGAATGGCGTTCGCAAGGTTAACATCGATACTGACCTGCGTATGGCTTCTACAGGTGCGGTTCGCAAGTTCATGTCTGAAAATGCATCAAACTTCGACCCACGTAAGTTCCTCAAGGCTTCTACAGCAGCCATGAAGGACATCTGTAAGGCACGTTACGAAGCCTTCGGTTGTGCGGGTCATGCTTCAAAGATCACACCACTAAGCCTTGAAGTAATGTTCCAGGATTACGCAAGTGGCAAGCTTGACCAGACGGTCAACTAAGCTAAGAACCTGAACAGGTTTCTGGAAAAGGGTGCACCTCGGTGCACCCTTTTTTTGTGCCCGGAAGAAATAGTTCTTTGTTAATGACGATGGTTATTGTGTTACAGGCAAGTCAAAGTAAAATTCGGTCCCATTCCCCGGGCTGGAGATAAAATCAATTTCCCCTTCATGCTGGTCGATGATCTGGCGACTGATAGGCAGACCTAAACCTGTACCGGAATATGAGCGTTGGTCACTTGAGTCAACCTGCTTGAATTTCTTGAATATGTGTTCGCGGAAATGTTCAGGAATACCTTCACCCTTATCAGAGACACTGATACGTACATGGCTATCCATGTCGAGAAGAGCAATATCAACCACACCATCCTGCGGTGAAAACTTGACAGCATTCGAGATGAGATTAGACATCACCTGTTTAATGCGAAATTCATCAAGGTTCAATTGCCGGTCAAAACCGGTATCAGTAAAATGCAGTTTTATGGCGAATTTTTCGGCATAAGATTGATTCTCCTCAATACTGTCAATGATGAGTTGACGAATTGAGCAAGCTTTGAAATTAAATTCCATTTTCCCCGACTGTATCTTTTGCATATCGAGGATGTCATTGACAAGGTGTGTGAGACGTAGCGAATTATTCTGTGCAGTGGTAAGAAGTTGTTTTGTTTGATCAGAGTACGTTTCACCAAGCGCGCCGCCAACCAATAGACCTAAAGAGCCCTGTATCGCCGTAAGCGGAGTTCTGAGTTCATGACTGACAACAGAGATGAATTCATTTTTTAACGTATCTTCTTCCTTGAGATAGGTCGACATCATGTTGAATTCGCGACTTGCATTAGAGATTTCATCTTGACCAAACACTCGGATCTGGTGGCCGAGTGCACCTTTGCTGACTTGTTGTATACCTGTGACAAGGCCAATGAGCTGTTTGGTCAGGTAGGTACCCAGTACAAACGAGAACAGGCCAACGAGGAGTATTGCAATAAGCGCGATCAGATAAGAATCACGCTTGGTGTCTTCCAACTGGTCAAGGTATTCGTTGACTGACAGACCCAGGTAGATGTAGCCGAATACATCATCCGCTACAGTAACAGGTTTACGGGTATCAATGGTTAGGTCATCAATGATGTCTGAGAAGCCTGTATCAATATGGGAATCAGGTGACAGTTCTGGGTGATCACCATAAGCAGATAAGATATTACCTGCCGCGTCAGCGACGACTGCATAAGACACCTGCGGCTGCAGTGATAATTGACTCGTTAATTCATCGAGTGTCGCGAGGTCACTAGATATAACCGAGTCCTTGACGAGATGCGAGAAGATGTCTGATGTGGTCTCGGCACGGTCAAACAGTTGTTGTTCATTCGTATCACGAAGGTTAGAGATATTACTCCAGATCAATACGGCAAGTAACACGGCCTGGATACTGGCAATACCGACGATTGTCTTGGTTCGAAACTTCATATCGGGTTAGTTGACCTGTTTATTCGAGTTCTTGGATGTTAAGTGCCCGGATATCGTCCCAATCACTATCTTTGCCACTTTCTATGCCTTTGAACTTAATGTTGGCTAATAGTGCCTGACCTGTCGGATCATTTGCCATGTCTAACATTGCCTGTTTCACTTGCTCGACTTTACTCTGCTTGACGCGTGGGTGTATCGCAAAGGCATGCGGGGTATAGCCCTGACTTTGCCACAATGTCTTCAGGTCGTCGCTCACCTTTTTATCCGCATTTCTGAGGGTGCGAATAATCCCACCACCGGCTGGGTAAAGACGCAGCTGTACACTTCGGTAAACCGAGTCATGAGAGGAGACGTATTTGGCTGTAAAGTCGATGCCGCTCTTTTTCAGAAATGCCCTGGGTAAGATGCTTGCCGCAAACGCAGCCGGTGATGGGAAGGCGAGGGTGGCACCAGATAGTTGCGCAATATCAGCGATATCACCTTCTTTATGAGAGACAAGAATACCCACAATACGTTTATTTTTCTGCCGGGCAATCGCCTTGTAACCAGCGCGATCGTGCGCAACTGTGTAGTGGTAAGGGTTCATATAAGAGATATCATATTTTCCGGCATAGAGTCGGGTCTCGAAAACAGGGATATTAGGCGCGGTTTTAAATTGCAGCTTGATACCGGTTTTGTCACTAAGATGCCTGAGAATCGGGCTCCATAGACGGGCCAATTTGGATGCGGATTGTTGGGGGACAATGCCAAAACTGAGCGTTTCCTCGGCTTTTGCCACCGAAGTCGTTAATAGTACGTACAGAACTGTGAACAGGCTTGTGAACATCCTCATGTTAACGATTCTCCGTATGACTGACTCATTATAGTATTAACGACAGGTGGCCAATTTTATATAGACCAAAAGTGTAAAAATGATCTAAATGCCGTGCTGTTGACAAGGTTTATGCTAGAGTCAGGGCACAACAACAAATAGTGTCAGCTTGTTTTTAGGTTTTGAGCCCTATTCAGGAGCAGAAATAAACATGGAAGAGCGTATCCAGGACATCAGCATCGGACGTCGGTTTCTCATGCTTTGCGGCATATTGCTTGTCCTTGCCGGGGTGAGCGTATTGCTAATGACAGGCCTGTTTGTCTACCAGGTATTTTACGAGCCTGAAAATGTCAGGCTGGTACAGATGCTTGTTGAACAATTAAATGTCTCTGACAGGGCGTTTTTTGGGCATGCTGGTGGTTCAGATTTTTACATCAATATGGCAGAGGAGGTCAGGTATTTCCTCTACCTGTTTATTACCGTCATCATCATCAGCATTCTTGTCCGTATTTTTCGCGGCATCCTGTCGGCAGGTATTACACTCATCAAATTGGCAAATGGTCATTCAGACAGGCAGGAAAAATAACCATTACACACAGTTGCTCAGGTGATGCTGCAATATTCTAGTTCCGTGCAGGTTTTTTCTGGAGCTTCCTCTGCAGGGTACGTCGATGCATGTCTAATGCTCGGGCAGCGGCCGAGATATTACCATCGTGTTCTGCCAGTACCTTCTGGATATGTTCCCATTCAAGTCGTTTCACCGACATGGGCTGCTGGACGGCATCGATGTCGGCATTACCTTTATCGTGATACAGGGCATCAATTATACTGTCGATGTCTGCAGGTTTAGTCAGGTAATGTTTTGCGCCCAGTTTGATCGCCTCAACGGCCGTGGTGATACTGGCAAAGCCGGTCAGCACGACGAGACGCATATCGGGGTAGCGTGATGTCAGTGCTTCGATGACCTGTAGACCTGATTCATCACCGATACACAGGTCAATAATACCTAGTCCAGGTGCGTGGCGGCTGGCAAGTTGTAAGGCGGTGTCGAAATTTTGTGCCTTGTACACAGTAAAGTCACGTCGCCCGAGTGCACGTGCAAGTGTATCGCGGAACGTTTCATCATCATCAACAAGCAGGATTTCGTTTGTAGCAGTCATCACCAGGCTTATGCTACCCGTCCGTTAACGGCAGATGGATACGTGTCGTCACTCCACCTCCGTCACGATTAGCAAGACGCACATCACCGCCAAAACGATTGATGATCGAGTCTGCGAGGAATAATCCTAGCCCCATACCATCGCCTTTCTCGCTGTAGGGTCGGTTGCCGACAATTTGTTCTGCATCACTGCTTAGGCCGTTGCCGCGGTCATTGATCTCCATTGTCAAGCAATTCGTATCCCAATTTGCCAACCATTGAACATCATCGGATGATGCGTCCGCTGCGTTATCAAGGATATTGCATAACGCCTGGCTGAGGGTACGGTCGGCGAGTATGCCGGGTGCAGGTTTATTACCTTGCCAGTCTGTATCGATTTGGGCTGTAGGTCGAGATTGTTGCCACTCATTCAGCACTTCATGCAGAAAATCATCGACTGCAACAATATTCCCGCCGCCGAGTTGTACGCTTCCTGCTGCGGACGACAGGTTGGCAAGTGCATCCTTACAACGCGTGACCTGTTCTTTAAGGGTTGTGATAATCGCCTGTGCAGCCGGGTCGTCAACGGTTTCCTTTAGCTCGTCGCTTAGCAGGTGCATCGTACCTAGTGGCGTGCCCATCTCATGTGCGGTACTGGCAGCAAGCGTACCGAGGACAACCAGTTGTTCGTCACGGAGTTGTTTTTCACGCGCTGCATTCAGTTCATGTTGTTTACTTTGTAATGTCCGGCGCATTGCAACAACAAAGTAGGCGGTTACTGCCGCACTGACGACAAATGACACCCACATACCCAATACATGCTGGGAAAACCCGTTGTCTGAATGATGTTCCATCGGTAAGGGCGTGTATTTCCACATGAGAAGGCTGTAACAGAGTGCTGTAACGAGTGTTATTACCCAAGTATATCGCGGTGACAACACCGCTGTCGCAATGATCACCGGGAGTAGGAACATCAATACGAACGGGTTGGTTGCACCACCGGTCAGGTATAAAAGCGCAGTCAGTACCAATACATCCACGAGTAGCTGAAGCAGAAATTCAAGTTGCGTGACCTTACCGCCCCAACGCAGGCGAAAAATCGTAAACAGGTTGAACAGAGCGAGTGTGAAGATCACCAGGCTTATAGATAAAACGGGTAATGGTATATGGAGATAAATCTGTGTGACATATACCGCCACCAACTGACCCATGATCGCGATATTGCGCAGCATGAACAGTCGATGCAGGTTGATGTACTCGGCCGTCTTGGCAATATCTGCTGTCGTGTCTTTGGGCATCATGATTCGGGATTGGCTGTGCCATTATTGCAAGCCTTCATTTTACCTTGTGCGCGGCAAGTAAGTAACTGTGTAATGATACAGGTTATCCATAACATATTGATATTTATGAAACTGCGACAATATGTCACATGTTCAGAGTAGATAAGAGTGGATATGATGCGACCACTGAAAACAAGAACAAAGCAGTGGATTGTTGAATGAATAAAATATTTGCCAGTAGCGTATTGCTTGCTTGCATGAATCTTGCCCAGGCGCAGGATATGAAGGGCGAGCACCATAAAGGTCATGCGACGAACGGCAGCATGGCAGGACATATGCATAAGGCTGGCAAAGTCATGTTCATGTATCGCTACATGGGTATGCATATGGATGGTAACCGTGACGGAACAGACCGTGTCAGCGATAGTGAAGTTTTGACGGATTACATGGTCACGCCGACGAGCATGGATATGGACATGCATATGTTTGGTGCGATGTATGGCGTGAATGATTCATTCACTGCAATGGTAATGTTGCCCTATGTCAGGAAGTCCATGAAGCACCTGACCCGCTTGGGTGGACGTTTTACAACGACATCTGAAGGTATCGGAGATATGAAAATCACCGGTATGTACAAACTCAGTCAGCAGACTGGAAGCATGCTTCATCTGAACTTGGGTCTTAGCATACCGACCGGTTCCATCGATGAAAGGGATGATACGCCTGCAGCCATGAATGTGAAGTTGCCATATCCGATGCAATTAGGTTCGGGTACTTATGATTTAATGCCGGGCATTACCTATCGGGCGTACAATGAGAATTATTCATGGGGTGCACGCGCTACAGCGACGATTCATATCGGTGAAAATGACAATGACTATACGCTTGGCGACATGCTTGAAGTTAGCGGCTGGATAGAGCGTAAGCTGACATCTTCGTTGAGTGCGTCGGCCAGATTGAATGCGCAAAGCTGGGGCGATATTGATGGTGCTGATTCAGATCTGAATCCAGCCATGATCCCGACGGCCGATCCCGAGCTTCGTTCAGGTAAACGGCTTGATTTACTCGTAGAACTCAATTACGACACAGGTAAAGGTAATCGTTTTGCTATCGAGGTCGGTAAGCCGGTATATCAAAATCTGGATGGCCCACAATTGGAAACAGATGTGCTCGTTACTGCTAACTGGCAAGTGACTTTCTAGACAGGGATTAAAGAACGGACAGCTCCCGAATTCCTCTCGGGGCTATTTTACAGGGGTACTGCTACCGCGTACCCCTCTTTTTTTTAGCGATCGCGCTCCGTCCAGGTCCCGCTGGCCCCATTAAAATTTAACAAGCGCTGGTTGGTGATAACCAGGGCCGCATAAACCTCGGCCCGGATAGAGAGTGTTTTTTCATTTGCCTGTCGACGTAATTCACTCCAGCTGCCGGTCAGGGCGCTGTATGCCGTAATGCGTTGATTGGTGGCGATGATGACAATCTGTTTGGCTTCAGCCGTATCAACAAGTTTTTCCTTGGCCTTACGGCGCAATTCGACAAAGCGGTTACTGCCGATATCACTGACAATATAGGAATCGTCTTCCACGGTAAGAAAGACCAGCTTGGCCGGACTGGTCTGAATAAGGCCATGAGGGACGACAGGTGGCCCTGCCTGCGCAGGGGCAATAAGACAAGCTGCCAGCAGCGAAATAAACAGGCTTATGGCAGGCTTGGTAGACATGAGGAAGTATCAGTCCAGTGTCTTGCCGGTGAGTTTTTCGTAGGCTTCAAGGTATTTCTCGGTGGTTCGAGCCACCACCTCGGCCGGTACATCGGGTGCAGGCGCCTGTTTATCCCAGTCCTGCGATTCCAGCCAGTCACGAATATACTGCTTATCGTAACTCTCAGGGCTTTGGCCGGGGGCGTAACTGTCCATTGGCCAAAAACGTGATGAGTCAGGTGTCAGGGCCTCATCAATGAGTACCAGTGTACCTTCATTATCAAGGCCGAATTCAAACTTGGTATCGGCAATGATAATGCCATGCTCGGCCGCGTAGTCACGCGCGGTCGAATAGAGCTTCAGGCTAACGTCACGGACCTGCTCCGCCATATCCTGGCCAAGCAGCTTAACGGTTGATTCAAAATCAATGTTCTCATCATGTTCACCGACCGCCGCTTTTGATGAAGGGGTGTAGATCGCTTCTTCGAGCTTGTCAGCCATTTGCAGGCCTTCAGGTAGCTTGATGCCACAGATTGCCCCGGTCTTTTGGTAGTCCTTCCAACCCGAGCCAATGATGTAACCGCGCACTATCGCTTCAACAGGCAGGGGCTTGAGTTTTTTCACAACAAGGGCCTGGCCTTCAACCTGGGCGCGTTCATTGGCGTCAGGCAGGACATCCTCCAGCGTCAGGTCAGAAAGCTGGTTCGGAACCACATTACGCATGTAATCAAACCAGAAGTTTGAAATTTCCGTCAGTATGCGACCTTTGCCCGGGATTGGTGTAGGTAAAATGACGTCGAAAGCAGACAAACGGTCAGTTGTGACTATCAGCATGTGCTTATCATCGATATCATAGATGTCGCGGACCTTGCCACGGTTAAGCAATGGCAAACTGGTTAAGGATGATTCGTATAAAGTCTGGCTCAAGGGTGGTTCCAATCGTGAAATATATCGAGGCGTGATTGTGCCGTGACTGGCGACAAGACGCAAATTCCCGGGTTTATCTATGCGGGGCAAGGCGGGATGCTTTCAGTAGAGCCACTGCGGGCCCTGCTTGAGGCGGGTATCTGCCCGCAAGCCGTTATCGTGCCCCAGAAGCCTATCCAGGGCACTCGGCACAAGCGGCTGAATCTCCTTCCTGTTCAGCCACCTCGCCTGTTATCAAACCTGGCCAACCTGGCTATCGAGGCCGATTTACCATTGATTAAATGGGAAAGGGGAGCAGACACCGATATACAACAGCGTCTAGCGGAACACTCACCGGCATGTGTCGTTGTCAGTTGTTTCCCCTGGCGAGTAGCGAATGAACTGCTCACGATCCCTGACTATGGCTGGTGGAACCTGCATCCTTCGCTGTTGCCCGCATACCGGGGACCTTCACCCTTGTTTTGGCAGGCGCGAGACGGGTTAAGGCAAACCGGGATTACCTTACACCAGATGGATGAGGACTTTGATGAAGGCGATATACTTGGCCAGGTTGCGGTTGATACTTCTGAGATGACAGTGCGCCAGCTTGAGCAGCAGCTTGGTCAATTGGGTGGTCGCTTGATTGAAAAAGCATTATCTGAATTACAAACAGGAACGTTTCAGTTACAGGCGCAGAACGGTGCACAGGCGAGTTACCAAAGTATGCCAACAATGTCAGATCGGCGTCTCGCGACGACAGGTAAGGCAAGTGATACATTTAAATTTATTAAGCAGGTCTATGAAAGCTATCCATTGTGGTTTGAATTAGATGGTCAGCGATTTTCTATCACTCAGCCCATCGCGGCTGATGACGAGGCGACGCTTGAGACCGCATGGCACGAGCAAGGTAACCAGTTACAGATCCGTTTTGAGACAGGAGTATTAACCGTGCAGGTAGAAGCGCTTTATGGCCGTTCGTGAAGTCTTACGCATTGGAAACCCGTTTTTGTTGCAGCGCGCCACAGAAGTGGAACAGTTTGAGACACCCGAATTATCAAATCTTATTGGCGACATGTTTGACACGATGGAGGCCTGTGATGGGGCAGGGCTTGCCGCGCCACAAGTGGGTGTCGGCTTGCGTGTCGTTATCTTTGGGGTTGAGGCCAACCCACGCTACCCGGAGGCCGAACCTGTTCCTCAGACTATACTGATTAACCCGGTTATCGAGCCGATTGGAAATGAGCTGGAAGCGGGTTGGGAGGAGTGTCTGAGTGTACCGGGCATGCGTGGCCTGGTACCACGCCATGCCGAGATTCGCTATACCGGGGTCGATGAAAAGGGGCAGGTGATTGATCGCACGGTAGACGGTTTTCATGCTCGCGTTGTACAACACGAGTGCGATCATCTTGACGGAATTCTGTACCCGCAACGGATAGACGATATGCGTAACTTTGGTTATACGGATGAGCTGTTTGCTGAAGGTGATAAAAAGGATGAATGTGAATAAAAAAGGCCGGCAACACTGTTACCGGCCTTTTTTACAAAGCGTTGCGAGTACTATTTACGTGCCTTAACGCGAATCTCTACACGACGGTTTTGCTGGCGACCCTCAGCCGTGTTGTTCGTGTCAGTTGGAGCTGCTTCGCCCGAACCACTCGTCGTGATTTTACCGCCATCGATACCTTTCGAAACAAGGTGGGATTTAACCGCTGCGGCGCGTCGTTCAGAAAGCTTCTGGTTATACGCATTCGGTGCACGACTGTCCGTATGGCCGGTCAAAGTGATGCTGTCGAGTGCAAAGAAGGCCCTGATTTTTGCAACCAGGCCATTGAGTTCGGCTACAACACCTGGACGAAGATCAGATTTGTCTGTATCGAACAAGGCATGTGCGGAAAGGGTTACATTTTCATGTACGACTGGTTTTGGTTCAGGGGCAGGTGCGGGTTCTGCGACCTTTTTGGGAGCCGGTTTAGCGCCACATTCAGATGATGGTCCATCGTTATAAGGAACGTCGCCAAAGGTGACACAGCCACCAAAGCCATCGGTCACAATCATGCCCGAGCTATCCGTGACAAAACCACCTGGATGATGGGCAAATGCGTGGCTGTAAGTCATACACAAACATACAAGAATGGCTGTTTTAATGGTCTTTTTCATGTTCCTACCCCTTCAAGAATTCAAGCGTTTGAGTATACCAAACGGATATATTATTAATTGTAAATCATTGTGAATAAGTTAACCGAAATAGTCAGGAGCATTACCATCCTGCCATTTGATGTTACAGCCCATGCTGGGAAGTTGTTTATCTTCTGGAATAGCATTTCCGCCCAGCACGGCCTCGAAGGCCGCACGCATATCGGCCCCTGTGACCGGTTCATTATTTCGAGGGCGCGAGGCATCAAATTGGCCGCGGTAGGCCAGCTTCATGTCGCTATCAAACAGGAAAAAATCAGGCGTACAGGCGGCTTTGTAGGCCTTGGCAACGGTCTGGTCTTCATCATACAGGTAAGGAAAGCAGTAATTCATTTCTTTGCCCAGTTCGACCATTTTATCGGGGCTGTCATCCGGGTAGTTGGCAACATCATTGGCATTAATCGCAACCGCTGCGAGCCCTTTCGGTTGGTATTCGCGAATCAGGTCATTAAGTTCACGATGAATGTGTAATACATACGGGCAGTGGTTGCACATAAAGACAACTAATAAAGCCTGGTTACAGGTAAAATTTGCCAGTGAGAAAGTATTACCACTTGCTGGTGCCGGCAGGGAAAAGTCCGGTGCCGGTGTACCGAGTTCAAGCATGGTGGATTCTGTGCGAGCCATAGTCTGTTCCTGTGCTAAATAGATTTTTTATTCAATGATTGCGCGTGCCACGGTGTAGTGTGCACCTTGTTTGAGCTTTTTGTAATTGCCGAATACGTCTTCGAAATGACGTTTCATAAATTTTCTAAGGCCGTTTATTGTCACGACATAGAATTGTCCACCGGGCTTCAGATGTGCCTTTGCATCATGCAGGATAATTTGTAGCAGCTCCTTACCAACCTTGGCAGGTATGTTCGAGACAATACAATCAAATTGTTTGTCACCCACCTGGTCAAAGGCGTTACTGAGAATCGCGGTCGCGTTAGGGAGCTTGTTAAGCTGGATGTTCTTGTTGGCATAGTCGACGGCAACGAAGTCCTTGTCTGCGAGTAGTGTATTACCCTTGGGTGCAAGTTTGGCCAGTGTAATACCGAGCGGGCCATAGCCACAGCCGAGATCAAAGCAGTCTGCATCCTTTGGAATATCGATGTATTTTAATAGCAGCTGTGTACCCTCATCGATCTCACGGGGCGAAAATAGCCCCCACGTGGTCTGGAACTTGAGCGTATGCTTGCACAGCACGGCATCAAAG
>Ga0316207_10002382_pt1 | contig 19477 bp, 18 predicted proteins | sample 6weekpyrite_MG_FD_204943 | JGI IMG/M metagenome (GOLD analysis project Ga0316207, IMG submission 204943) | Microbial mat bacterial communities from mineral coupon in-situ incubated in ocean water Damariscotta River, Maine, United States -... | ecosystem: Environmental > Aquatic > Marine >...
TTTATATACTAAGCTAAATAAGTTATCACCAAGGCACCCTGATGGTTTGTGGTTCTTAGGGCTTGCGGCCTATAGTGAAGGGAATTTGGGGCGAACAATCCAGCTCTGGAGAAAGCTGTTAACGGTGCTACCACCTAATGGCGAGGGGCATGCGAGTGTACGTCAAGCATTGGCTCGGGTAGAGATCCTTTTAAATAAGGACAAATAGTTTCATAATGGGGCAGGTTAGCAGGGGGCTTGGCTAATCTGGAAATATATCCCGTACTGGGATAGAACAACAATAAGGGATTTTGGCATGAAAGCATTTTTCTCTCGCAGTTTATTGTTGGTTGGACTTTTGTTCAGCCTATCGGCCATAGCAGCTGATGACGCAACGCTGCCACATTATGCAAAAGATAAGCATCTTGGGGTGGGGAGTTGTTCAAATAGCACTTGTCATGGCTCAATTCAGCCGTGGAAAAAATCGAATGTGCTGCAAAATGAATACGTAACGTGGACGAAAGAAGATAACCACTCGCGTAAGGCATATCAGGTTTTAACGAATAAACTTTCTAAGCGTATTGCACGAAACCTTGGTTTAAAAGAACCTGCGCATGAAGCAAAGGTATGTCTTGATTGTCATGCGGACAATGTACCGACAGAGTTGCGTGGTGAACGTTTTGATATAGCAGACGGTGTGGGTTGTGAAGCATGTCATGGTGGTGCAGAGCGTTGGATAGAATCACATACCTCAAGTGAAACCACGCATGAAGAAAATTTAGAAAATGGTTTGTATCCAACCGAAGATCCTGTTGCACGGGCAACCTTATGCTACTCATGCCACTTTGGTGACAATACTAAATTAGTCACTCACCGCATTATGGGTGCAGGTCATCCGCGTATGCGATTTGAACTAGATACCTTTAGTGCAACACAGCCTGCCCACTATGTTGTTGATAAAGACTATCGTGAACGTAAACCAGTATTTGATGGTGTGCAAATTTGGGCAATTGGCCAAGCGATTGGCATGCGTTCAAATTTAGATTTATTGATGGATCCTAAACGTGGGCACGATGGTATTTTCCCTGAGTTAGTTTTATTTGATTGCCATGCTTGTCATAAAAAAATGGAGTCAGCGAGTTGGAGACCACGTGCGGGAACAGGTTTGCCTCCAGGTATCGTACGTTTAAATGATGCGAACTTTATTATGTTGCGACACATTGTAAAAGTGGTTGATTCAGGTTTAGGTGCTAAACTACGTAAACAAACACGTGCATTACATAGATCAGTTATTAACGGTAATGCAGCAGTTAAACGTGCAGCGATTGCAGTACGTGCAACAACAGAGAAAGCGATTAAAGTTATTGCAAATCATGAATTTTCGGATAACGATATTATTGCTATTTTAAATAGCATTGTTGCCGAAGGCTTGAAGGGCGAGTTACGTGATTATGCAGCTGCGGAGCAAACCATGATGGCTGCTAATAATGTTGTCGTTGTTTTAGATAATGCGGCGGCAATTAATGCTTCTGAATTGGGTGTTTTGAATAAGGCGCTGGATAAAATGTTTGATGTAACCAAAAATGATAAAACCTATCGTCCGGGTAAATTTGGTTCAGCACTTAAAGCATTAAAGAATGCAATACCGAAAAGATAGTTCATAAAAATTACTTTCTCACAAAAAAAGGATGCTTCGGCATCCTTTTTTTATTAATGAAATTTTGCAATTAACCCCAGTGTCATTTTCTTTACAGGTACAGGGATTAATACTTCATAGCCGCTACCAAGTGCGGCATCGATAGCTTGACCGTTTTTACTGTCATGTATGCTTTCAAGTGTAAACGTCTTGTTACCCTCAGGGATAATTAACTCGAGCTTGTCGCCAACTGAAAACTTGTTTTTTGCGACAACCGTGGCCAGTTGTTTTTCTGCATCGAAATGAATAACTTCACCAACAAACCGTTGTGTAAAGCTAGTCGATGCATTCTCCATATAGTTTTGATGTTCCTTAGTATGGTGGCGTTGGTAAAAACCATCGGTGTACCCACGGTTAGCTAAGGACTCAAGGCTAGGCAAGAGGCTTTCATCAAAAGGACGACCTGCTTCAGCATCTTCAATCGCTTGTTTATAAACCTGCGCAGTACGAGCAGCATAGTAATGTGATTTAGTGCGGCCTTCGATTTTTAGTGAATCGACACCGATATCAACTAGCTTCTGTACGTGTTCAACAGCACGAAGATCTTTTGAGTTCATTATGTATGTGCCGAGTTCGTCTTCCATGATCGGCATCATTTCACCGCGACGCTGACCTTCTTCGATCATATAAACTTGATCAGCCATTGGATGACGCTCCATGCTGCCTGCTTGCGCAATTTGTACACCGGCAACACTGCTTACATTTTCGGCTATTTTTTCTTGCTGGTTTGGTAAATGGATATCACCCGTTGCATCTTCTTCGGCGGGCGAAAGGAAATATTCCCAACGACATGAATTGGTACAACTACCTTGATTGGGGTCGCGATGATTGAAGTAACCAGATAATAGGCAACGCCCAGAATAAGCAATACAAAGCGCACCATGCACAAATACTTCCAATTCCATATCGGGGCAACGTTGGCGTATATCATCAATCTCATCGAGTGAGAGCTCGCGAGACAAAATCACGCGTTCAATACCGAGTGATTTCCAAAACTTCACGGCTGCGTAATTCATGGTGTTGGCTTGAACAGAGAGGTGAATCGGCATTTCTGGCCAACGCTCACGCACCATCATAATTAAACCGGGATCAGCCATGATTAAGGCATCTGGTTTCATGGCAATAATGGGTTCCATATCTACCATGTAGGTATCGACTTTACTGTTATGTGGCAGCAGGTTACTGGCAACGAATAGTTTCTTGCCGAAGTCATGTGCCTCGTTGATACCTTGTTCGAGTCTTTCTAAGGAAAATTCATTGTTACGCACACGCAAGCTATAACGTGGTTGACCGGCATAAACCGCATCAGCACCATAGGCAAATGCGTAGCGCATGCTGTGTAAGCTTCCCGCAGGAGAGAGGAGTTCAGTTTTAGTAGCCATAGAAAGAGTCAGGTTTATTTGTGAAGTAATAAGCAGCGATTATAAAGTAAACGCGGGTAGGCAAACAGTCTTTTAAAGTTGTGGACGTAAATCGCTATCTAATTCATAACGCCGTAATTTGTGGGTAAGAGGACATGTGAAACTCAATGATACTGCGGTTAATTGCAGATTTAGCGTTGGTGTTGTCTCTTTTCCGTATAAACGATCACCGAGAATCGGATAGCCTGCTTCAGATAAATGTTTGCGTATTTGGTGTTTGCGACCTGTTTCAATATCGACACTGACCAGTGAGCAGTTTCTTTTTTCCGAATATTTGATTAGTTGAATGTGACTAATGGCTGCACGATCATCAATAGGCGTATCAAGTGTAAGTATCTTGGGGGAGTCAGGAAATTGCCCCTGCACAATGGCTTGATATTGTTTATTGATTTCCCGTTTTTGAAAAAGGTCGGTTAAAGCGGCAGTCGCTTTTTTAGAGTGGGCGACAAGAATCAGACCTGTTGCGGCACGATCTAGGCGATGAACAATAAAGGCAGGGCGCTCAGGTTCTAAATGTTGTGATGCAAAGCGTGTGATTGTGCAGTGATCGCTCCACTTACTGCCTTGCGATAATAAACCATAGGGTTTGTGCCATACGCTGTAATCACCCTCATCGGCAATTAAGATCGCATTTGCAGGAATGCGGGCAAGTATTTCAGCATTGTAATATAGGTGAATGATGTCATCTTTCTTTAGTGTGCGGCGAGCACGGCGTAGACGTTGGGTGTTTTTGCCACGTGTAAGCCAAACAGCACCTTTGGTCATTGCTTGCTTGACGGATTGCTTAGAGAGCTCAGTCGCATCACTTAACAGATCAACAGCAGCTAATCCTGTTTCTGTCACATCGATGTGTTTTTCAAAAAGTGTGTTAGTGCTCATGGTCTTGGTGATTATATCACCGGATGATTATCCGTTATATTAATAAGGAGTAACCAAAGCCAATCGCCGCGCAGGCAAGAATAACGTGCACAATACCGACTTTATATTTAAACAGCGCGATAAAGGCTGCAATACCAATAACCGCAGAGACCCATTCAAAATTGGCCTCCAAGCCATTTGGCCAAAGCACGTAAATGGCGAAGAAGACAGCAAGGTTCAAAATAACACCGACTACCGCAGCAGTAATGCCCGTGAGTGGTGCAGTAAATTTAAGATCACCTCGGGTTGCTTCAACAGCTGGGGCCCCTAAAAGGATAAATAAGAATGATGGTAAGAAGGTAAAGAGAGTCGCAATACTTGCACCGGCCATACCGGCAAGCAGCAATGCATCGGGACCAAATACTTCCTTGGTCCAGGCGCCAACAAAACCAACAAAAGACACCACCATGATAAGCGGCCCTGGTGTGGTTTCACCTAAGGCTAAACCATCAATCATTTGCGTGCCGGTTAGCCAGGCAAATTGTTCTACACCACCTTGATAGACATAGGGTAGTACGGCATACGCGCCACCAAAAGTAACCAATGCAGCTTTGGTGAAGAACCAGCCCATTTGGGTGAGCGTGCCATCCCAGCCGTAGCTATTGGCAAGTGCCGCCATAACGGCGAACCAGATGGCAAGCCCGATAATGGTATAACTAATAAAGCGAGTCCATTTGAAGCGCGCATGAGTGGGTACAGGTGTGTCATCATCGATAATAGCGGTGCCATAATTTCCGCTGCTATCGCTGTGGTGACCACCCGCTTTAAATTGCTCAGGTACAAAACGTGAGCCAGCGTAGCCAATTAATCCAGCAAACAGAACAATATAAGGGAAGGGAACCTTGAAAGCATAGATAGCAACAAACGCGAGTACTGCCATCAAACGCAAGGAATTGGTTTTAAGTGCACGCGAGCCAATGCGGAAGGCAGCAAACACCACGATAGCGGTTACGGCAGGTTTAATGCCATAAAGTATGCCTGCAATGGCCGGAACATCACCGTAACTGAGATAGACCCATGTCAGCCCAATCAATATAAAAAGGGAAGGGACGACAAATAATATACCTGCAGCAATACCACCCCAGACACCATGCATAAGCCAACCAATGTAGGTTGCAAGTTGTTGTGCTTCAGGACCCGGTAATACCATGGTGTAATTTAGTGCGTGTAGAAAGCGATGTTCAGATATCCAGCGACGTTTCTCGACTAACTCTTGGTGCATCATGCTGATTTGCCCAGCAGGACCACCAAAACTAATGAAACCTAATTTGAGCCAATACAAAAAGGCTTCAAAAAATGAAACAGGATCAGGTTTTTGTGAAAGCGTGACAGGAGTAGATGACATTATATTATTCGCGTTTAATTATTTATTCATAATTATAAATTTTCATTGTCTATGCATTGGCATCATCTAGTTCAGAAGCTTCTAGTTTAATCACTGTTAAGGATATATTTATGTCGGCAATAAAAAATATCAGTGAGCCGATTAGACACAGCATACAAACAGAAAACAAAATACTAATTAGCAATATAAAACCTAATTCTAAAATCGAATTCAGAAATAATACAATGATGAGTAATGCGGCAAGTAATGCGCTTAATCCGGCGAGAGCAATGGCCGCGCGGACAATGTTGGCACGACGTAATAAAACATTAAGTTGTGCCTCAATATTTTTGGTATGTGTTGCTGTGCTATTACCTTCAAGAAGTTCATCACAAAATTGACGTGATCGATCAATGATTCTTCCGAAGCGATTTGTCATGGTTAATAATAATAGACCTACACCTGAAATAAGAATAACGGGACCGATGGATACTTGAAGTATAGGGATGAGATCATCTAATGACATTGGCTTAGTCCTTTAAGGTTGGCTTCAATTGTTACAGTGATATTTACTCTCTAGTTTTGATGTCTGATTCAAGATTGAGTCGGCCATCATCTTCTAAAACACCAATTGCTTTTCCGTCGGCACTGCTGACGAAAATAACAGGATCTTGAAATAGGGGGTGACGAATATACTTTATAGTCCAGCCAAAGCTTTCAATTTTGTGTAGTCCTGATTTTTGCGCATCATTTAGATAATTATTCACATCATCTGGTATTGGTTTTTCACCACTGCGTTGTTCGTCACTCATGCTACATCCTTTGGTTTTTTAGATGTTTAAGATATTTAGTAAATATCATTTGATGATGATGATATTCCACTGCCCCCCAATTTTATTGAGAGTTTTACATTGCCAGAAAGATCAGCACTTGCTATTGCTTCTTCTGCGGTTATTTTTCCTTGGCGATGCAGTCGAATTAGATCGTCTTCAAAGGATAATAATTCGCTATTAATATCTTTGCTGAGCTGTTCTTTAATAGAATGTATTTCACCATCGCGAATTGCCGTACGAATACTTGCTGTGTTTAATAGTATTTCAAAAGCAGGAATAAGCTTGCCATCAACACCCATAACCAGTCGCTGAGCAATGATCGCACGTAGTGATAAAGACAGATCCATGTAGAGTTGTTCTCGAGCAAATTCAGGGAAGAAATTAACAACACGTTGCAGTGCTTGTTCGGCATTAGTTGCATGTAATGTAGTAAGACATAAATGGCCGGTGTCAGCGTAGGAAATGGCATGTTTCATTGTTTCTTGGTCGCGTACTTCGCCGATTAGAATCGCATCGGGTGCCTCGCGAACGGCATGGCGCAAACCATTCTCATAAGATTTTGTATCAAGCCCAACTTCACGTTGGTTAACGATTGATTTCCGATGTTGGAATATAAACTCAATAGGATCTTCGAGTGTCAGTATATGCCCTGTTATGTTGTCATTGCGGTGATCGAGCATTGAGGCCAGTGTTGTTGATTTCCCTGAACCAGTTGAGCCACAGACAATAATTAAACCACGCTTCTCCATCGCTAACCGCCCCAATATTTTGGGAAGTTTTAGTTCGTCAAGACTGGGGACTTCCCATTTTATATAGCGGACTACCATGGAAACTTCACCGCGCTGCATGAACAAGTTGACGCGGAAACGGCCAATGCCATTTACGGTATAGGCCATGTCCATTTCCAAGGATTCTTCAAACCGCGATTTTTGCTCGTCAGATAAAATGTTATAGGCAAGTACTTTAACCTGCCCTGGAGGGAAGGGGGTTTCGCCAATCGCAGAAGTAATGCCTTCAACTTTCATGTTGACGGGCGCACCCGTTGTAAAATAGAGGTCAGATGCCCCATTCTTTACCATGATTTCAAGGTAGGTCTGTATATCCATATTCACTCAACATCCGTTAGTTATTATATATTGATATTAGCGGTAATTTATATTTGAAACCATCATTTATGTTTTGAACCTGGTAAATAAAAACGGGCTCTTTCGAGCCCGTTCTACTGTGCTAAATACAACAATGTTTGTTATTTATTCTTGAAAACAACCAAAAATAGTAACAAAGCAATGAGGCCAGATAGCCCTTCTTTAGAAAATTGACCAACAATTGTACCAATGTTGCTAACAACACCGGTTGTTCCAGGGAACAGTATGTCGATAATTACTAAAGCAAGGATTGCAGCTAGACCTAATTCTGTTGCTGAGCGTAACCAATCGGTTAATTGAGACATTGAATCTTTAACTGATGTCATGGCTCGTTTCTCCTTGTGTTAATGAGTAGTAACAAGTTAACGAGAAATTAGTCACGCGCATTGTAGATCGCAACGAACACAATCAACGTAATCAAGCCGATAAGACCTTGGCTTGTGAAGCTTGTGATGAGACCAGAGACATTTGAAACGATGTTAGTTGTGCCAGGGAATAGCAAGTCAACAACAAGGGCTACAACAGCCAGAGTCATACCTAGGCTTACAACACCTTTAAGAGCAGAAGTAACTGTATTTAATGAGTCGTTTATATTCATTTTTATTATCTCCAGAGTTGGTAAGTTTTTATATTTATAATGAAACCGAGGTAAATCCTACACGAAGATTATTGTTTTGGATATGGGTATAAAATGATTTAATACATTGGAATATATCTAAATACTAATACGCCGGAATAGCACAGCGAAATGGTAGGCTTGTGCTTATATCTGGCGGTTTATGGAAGGAAATGGCTAAAAAGTTTGTTAATACTGGCTGCCGATGAGGACGACAATTGACCTAGAAAGGACTAATTTGATTGGGTTGGCCTGAAGCGCAGTTGTCTTTTTTAATTACCCTCGATCCAGCGATAGGCGTCAGCAAGCTCGCGAAACACACTAATTGAAACGGGGAGTTGGTAACCGTGACTCTCAAACATTCTTGACATGCCAAAGGTGAGATCGGAGCTGGCAATGAGAGCGATTTTATAATTATCACCACGCGAATTTGTATGGTGTTGGATAAATTCAATCATTGTCATAAATTGATCTGAGGTGAGATGGCTTATATCGGCATCGTTCATATCCCAAATTACATGCATGTCTTGTTTGAAATCAGGGTGTGATAATGAACTAATAAAGGCTTGCTGAGCCTCTTCGAGTGTCAGCAAACCTGTTGCAGTGCGTATGATTATATTTCGGGACGTATCTATTATTGTTTCGACGGGCATTATTTTCAGATATTTAGCGTCATCAATTTGATACGTAAGTATATTATTTCGTTGTCATAACAAAAACACCATTCCAATCATCGGGTGGATTTGCTTTTAGCTGGTTACAACGATCAATATATGTTTGTGATAATTTATCGTTAGGGTTTGCATGCACGGCATCGTTAAATGATTTTATCGCACGATCCCAGCTACCAGAACGATAATGTTGTCGGCCTTCACTAAAGTAACCCACAACGTCCATCATATTCGGGAAACTTTCAGCAGTGTGATAATCAAGTACTTCATAAACACGTACAGGCTGCGTCTTGCCCTTAACAACAACATCGTCAATATCGCGTATACGGTAGGTACCTTTTAATTTTTCTTGGGTGTTACCACTGATTAATATGCGCGCAGAATAAGATTTACAAGCAGATTCAAGACGCGCGGCAAGATTCACACCGTCACCAATCATGGTGAGATCTTTAAATTTAGGGGAACCAATTTCACCACAAACCACATCGTCAGTATTTAAACCTAGCCCCATATCAATACGTTCGAGTCCATTGCTTACACGTTCATCATTCCAGTCCCACACCGAGCGGATCATTTCAATACCAGCACGTACCGCACGATCTTCATCGTCATCATGGGCAATTGGTGTACCAAATGCAGCCATGATGGCATCACCGATAAATTTATCGATCATGCCTTCTTCTTTATTTATACAATCATACATACGTGTAAAATAATCGTTTAAGAAGGATACTGTTCCTTTCGCCCCCAACTCTTCAGTGAGAGTTGTGAAGCTACGGATATCTGAAAAGAGAACGGTGGGGCGGGCTATATGTCCCTCTGACATGGCTTCCTGATCGGCTATTAGTTGATCAGTTAATCGAGGATCGATGTATCTCGACATGGTCGCCTTCATACGTTTTTCTGCACTAACATCTTCAACCATGATCATGCTACCGAGTTTTTCGCCATCGCTACTGTTAAGTGGTAACAGAGTGATATTGACTGACAAGGTCGTCTCACCAAATACTAATTCTGCATCCATAATGAGATCGGATGTTTGAGATTCAACAAGTTTCTGAACGCGTTTTGTCAACCACTCATTTTCCTCAGCAAGAAATTCTTCAATAGGTTTATTGCTTAGCGTTTCCATCTCTACATTGAAGATTTTCAATACCGCGCTATTGCAGGTAACAATGGTGCTTTTCTCATCCAGTGTAATCACACCATTAGACATACTGTCTAACATGCTTTCACTGTAGTTCTTCATGTTTTGCACATCGTTAAATAACTTGGCATTTTCAAGTGCAATAGAAACTTGGGCAGTGAAGGCTTTTAAGCGGGCTTCATCTTCTGATGAGAATGCGCCACCACGTTTATTTAGCATTTGCGTTACGCCAATGACTTTGCCGTTTTTATTGACGAGTGGCACACACAAAATAGAACGGGTAAAGAAACCAGTTTGTTTATCGAATGAGGGGTTAAAGCGTAAATCTGCATAGGCGTGGGGCATGTTAATACTTTCGCCTGACGTAAATACAGCGCCCGCAATACCCATGTGGTTCGGAAAGCGAATTTCAGTTGCGCCAATGCCTTCACCAATCTGTGAAAATAGTTCATTAGTTTTGTCATCGTTAACAAAGAGCGTTGAGCGTTCAGCATTTAGCATGCGTGTTGCTTCACTCATTACTTTTTGTAATAAAATACCGAGGTCAATTTCTGAGGTGATGTCAGCAACAATATCAAGAAACTCCAATTCTTGATCTCGCGATTTTTGCATTTTCTCAGAATTTTGTCGGTTCTTTAAAACGGTTGCAGCTTGCGTTGACATCGATTCAATTAATTCAATATCTTCACTAGTGAAAGCGCCATCTGTTTTATTTAAGGCCTGACAAACGCCAATAATCTCATCGGTAACGGTTCTTATGGGTACACAGATGATACTTTTTGTTTCATACCCTGTTTGTTGGTCGGTCTCTTTATTAAAGCGTTCGTCTTCGTAGGCATTATCAATAATGATATTTTCACCGGATGTAAAAACATGACCCGCAATACCTTTGTTGTTAATAATTCGAATAGTATGCTGACGGTTACCGAGCGCAACACGAGAGTAGAGCTCACCCGTTTCTTTATCATTAAGAAAAATAGTACCTCGATCTGCACCTAATTCTTTGGTTGTTAATTGCACAAGCGTTTCGAGCGCACCGTCTAAGGTATTATGTTTCGCCATACTACGGCTAACATTAACGAGTAACTCGGCTTGGCGTAGACGTTTTCGCTCATCAGTATTTAGAGGGCGAGTATTGGCGTCAGCAGTTTTCTTTTTTTTCGTTGTCATATCAGGCCAATTTTATTGGTTATTTTACGGTTTCGATTTTGTCACGTAATTCTTGAATTGTATTTTGTAACTGAATTCGTTCGCTATTAAAGCGTGCCGTTTCTTCTGCGAGTGTTTCATTACTGCTCATACGCAGGTGCTCAAGCTCTTCACGGATAGATGCGATAGTTTGTTCTAACTGGCTTCTTTCGACGCTACCATCAGCAACAGTATCTTGTTGTTTTCGAATATGTTCCGCAGACATCAACTCCATTTCTTCGCGCAGTGAGGCAACAGTTTTCTTTAGTTGTGCAATTTCACTCTGCCCATCGGCTACCGCATCTTGCACCTTGCGTGTAGTCTCATTATCAATGAATTCTATTTCTTCACGAATGGCTGCAATCGTCGCAACCAGTTGTGCATTCTCGCTGTTAGCATCAGCAACGGCATCTCGGATATTTGAGGCTGCAGAGTGATTAACCTCTTCAAGCTCTTCGCGCATGGCAGCGATGCTGTTTTTTAGGTGATTATTATCACGCTGACATTCGTGCAGTTGTTCTTTTAAGGTACTTTGTGCCATTTATCTATCTCAATGCCCTAGCAAATGCGAGAATATCTAGATCCCGCATTCCATTAAGTATCTGTCTTTATAGGTTATTTTTGTATCTGCTGCAATAATTGTAGCAGTAAACATGAGTAACAGCTTTATTGTTACTAATAGTAGACAATATTAGTCACTAGTGCGTACTTTACTATATATTTTCATGACATTACCTACAGGCGGCAGTGGCAATATTTTCAAGCGCAGTATCGATTTTGTTCACGAGCTCATCGCAAGCGGTTATGCCGTGACGCTCAGCTAGGTAGTTAGGGTTATTATAGGATAACCATACTTTTCCCTGGTTATCTTCCCAGACAAGCATTTTTTGTGGCAGATCAATTGCAGCAGTTTGCTGGTCCTGCATCAGGGGCGTGCCGGTTTGCGGGTTACCGAAAATAATCAGTTCGGTAGGGCGGAGAGTTTCACCAATTTTTTCAGCCCCAGCAGTATGGTTAACTCGGGAAAATATGTTCATGCCTTTTTCTTGCAAAATACTTTCAAGATGATCGGCGGTGGTTTTTACATCGTTATGACTTGTTATACTATTCAGGCCATTATTTGAGTCTACTGGCGTATTCATTTTATTTCCTTTCGTGGTAATGATAGTTTAAATTATTTACGACGAATTTCATCTATAAGATCAAATTTCTCTGCATCGAATGCGGTAAGGTAATAATTTCTATCATCTTCTAATGGAAACCATTCCTTTGGTAGCTTCGTAATTTTTTGTAACAGCGTATTTACTCGTTCTGGAAGTTCTGCATAAGGTCTTGTGTCACTTTTATCACCATAAACGATATGAATTGATAATAAAGAATTGGAATAGGCAATTCTTTCCCCAGTGCCTGATGCAACAACAATAGCACCGGCAGAATAGCAGCCGCCGATACAAATAGTATTTACAGGTGCAGTGATAGCCTGAAAAGTATCGATAATAGTAAAGGCAGAGTCATACCAGCCACCTTGCGTTGAAATATAAAGGTCGATAGGGGCGGTGCTGTCGATTGCATTAAGAAATAATAACTTGCGTACCACTTCTTTGGTGGTTTGTTCATTCATCGCATTATTAATAACAACCTTTCGATGCTTTAACAGAGGATCATCAAGATCATTTGATGGGTAAAATATACCTTCTTCAGACAAATAGGCGGTTAAGTCATCAGCTAGAAGGTTGGTGATGTTGCCAGGATCTTCCCAATCTTTATAAGCTGATTTAAAGTCATAGAGAAAACTTGCACCGACGAGTGAAACAATTAAAGCGGCGATTATTATTGCTGGGTTTTTCATATTACTGCTCTAAATTTATAAGCTAATTACTAGGTGTTTTGCTTTAACCAATTAACGACTGCTTTAGAGACGGATGGGTGAATCAAGTAGCCACCACCATGGTGTGGATTAGAGCTACCGTGCCGTTCAGCTAGATTATATACTCGATGGTCAACAATAGAGTTGACTAATCCTGAAGAAATCATGTCTTCAAAATCATTTCGGATAGCTTGATCGTGTGAAATATAATCATCCTCAGCCGCTACATTGATCCATTTTTTTATACAGGTTGGATATTTCCTTAAACCGTTAGCTTTTGCCCCCTTGAGATTGTCTTTTACTGTTTCATCGCCAAGCGGAGAACCGAGTGTCAGTAAGCACGATAGTTTTTTGTCTCTTATATGCTCGTATTCACTGTAATGGGAAAACTTCCATAAAACATCATAAGCGATAAGTGTTCCAAGGCTATGAGAGATTAAGAGTACATCATGATCATTTTTAAATGATTTCGATAAATGCTTCGATAGTGAGTGACGAACATTACTACCGAAGGCGCTGTCATGGTTCCAGTACTCCTTCATATCAGGAGCAACTTTCGTAATAAGGTTGTCGGCTACACCTAATATATTAAGCAAACCAGCTAAGCCATCAGCAAGCCCTTCTTTGAAAGGACTGCTATTCGGTACTTTTTTATATTTTTTCTTATTAAAATCTTTTTTAGCATATTGCTTAAGTAGTTTTATGCAGTTCTTTCTATCTTTTTGGTCATGATCAGAATCGTAGCGACGGCCAATACCTCTTAAGAAAGCATTTGATTCTTCACCATAGTAAATGAACTTGATTTTTAAGCCGTTAAGTAATTCATCAGCTTGTTCTGGAAAGTCGCGTTTAATTCCATATTTAAGGGCTTCAACCCAGTTCTTTTTTAGTTCAGTTTCTGATGGTTTAAAATCTCTTCCGTGTATTAGATACAGTTCCTTTGTCATTTTATTTCCTTTTTTGTCTTGTTGTGTTTCTTTATCTTGTGTTTTATGTACTGCTTATAGCTGGTAGCCATCAACAAATGATTTTAATGTTTGGATGTGTTCGCCATTTTTTACTCTCTTGTACACACCGTTGCCGATAGAGATTATTTCAGTACATCTTCCGCCACGATCCGGCTTTTTACTTGTACAGTATTGGCCATATTTGTTTACACGCCAATATCGGGTTTTTACATCACCATATTCAAATCTAAATGAATGAATACCTTAGGCTGAATCATAGGCATAATATTTTCGGTCTTTCGTCATGCTTACTCCTTCGAAGGTTTTGTTGGAAAATAGCGCAGTAACTTCCTCTGCCGTGAGTTATCTGTCGGCAAGTAAGTGGTTAGAAAGGCTTCCTAGAATAATTGAAACTATCAATAAAGCTAATGACTTGTAATATCGCATTACTAGTACCTCTTTAAGTGATATAGAAGGAGGTTATCGTCGCCATTCATCAATCAATGATGCAACCAAGGCAGTCCAACCTGTTTGGTGTGATGCACCAAGGCCTGTGCCTTTGTCGCCGTGGAAGTATTCATAAAATAAAATATGATCTTTCCATAGCGGGTCGGTTTGGAACTTTTCGACATTACCAAACACGGGGCGACGGCCTTTTTTATCTTTAGCAAAAATATTAATCATGCCATTGGCAAGACGCTCGGCCATATCACCGGCGGTAACTTCACTGCCATCTTCCATTTTTATTTTTAATAGATCGCCATAGGCAGTATCAAGTTTGCGCAATGACTCGATCATCAAGAAACTTGTCGGGAACCAGATAGGGCCACGCCAGTTAGAGTTGCCGCCTTTGAGTTTGCAAACAGCTTCGCCTGCTTCATAGCCAACCATGTTGTCGCCGAGTATGAAGGGATGTTCTTCATGGTGTTTGGATAAACTACGCAGACCGTAGTCAGACATGAATTCACCTTCGTCCCACATGCGTTCGAGAATACGTTTAAGCTGTCCCTCGTTTACGATGGTGAGTATGTGGGTATCGGTTTCTTTGGTTTTAATGCGGTTACAGACATGCTGTACAACGTCTTGGCGATTTTTTACAAACCAATCAAAGCTGGATGTGAATTCGTTAAAGGAATTTATCTTTTTACGTTCGAGTCGCTCTACTGCAAATAGTGGAATGAGGCCAACTAGTGAACGTACGCGTAGTTTGTGGAAACTTTCATCTGGGTAGCGCAGTACATCGTAGAAGAAACCGTCTTCTTCATCCCAAAGGTTGTAATTACGATTACCCATTTGTTTCATGGCCGCACCAACGTAGATGTAATGCTGGAAGTATTTTGTTGCAAGACCTTCGTAAACCGGATTGTCTTTGGCAAGCTCTAAAGCGATTCGCATCAGGTTAAGACAGAACATACCCATCCAACCCGTCGCATCAGACTGTTCTAGTTTTGCTCCGCCGGGGAGTTCTTCTGAGCGGTCGAAGACGGTGATGTTATCGAGCCCGAGGAAACCACCTTCAAAGACATTGTTGCCTTCGGCATCGACCTTGTTAATCCACCATGCAAAATTGATAAGCAGTTTGTGAAAACACTTTTGTAGAAAATCACGATCAGGTTTGCCACTGCGGTGTTTGTCCATATTGTAAACACGCCAAACAGCCCACGCATGAACAGGAGGGTTAAGATCAGAAAACTCCCATTCGTATGCCGGTATTTGTCCGTTCGGGTGTTGAAACTGTTCAAACAACATCAGCCAAAGTTGATCTTTAGCAAACTCCGGATCGATTAACGTAATCGGCACGGTATGGAAGGCAAGATCCCATGCCGCAAACCAAGGATATTCCCATTTGTCTGGCATGGAGAGAATACGCATGGAATTTAGATGTCGCCAATGTTGGTTGCGAATTGTTTTGCGTGATTCAGGTGGTGTTAGTTTGCTGTTGTCGCCTTCAAGCCAGCGTTGCACATCGAAAATGTAATTTTGTTTTGTCCACATTAGACCCGCAAAGGCTTGGCGTTGAATATTCTTTTCATCTTCACTGGCTTTGGGTGGATGAACATCGGCATAAAATTCGTCGGCATCTTTTAAGCGCGCCTTAACAATCTTGTCGATATCAGCAAGTGGATCTTTCATCGCGCTATTAGTTAGGCGAAGCTTAATAACAGTTGTGCCACCGGCTTTTACATTACGTGTAAAATGAATACCGGCCTTGGTGCCCGTGTTTTTTGTGTTTACACATTTTTCGCCATTAACGATATGACGATGAAATGCGTCTTTAACAAACTTGTTTTCGTTATCCTCACCGTATAATCGCTGGGTGTTGGTTTCGTTGTTGGTGAACATGGGAATGCCATCTTCATCAGCATACAAATAACGTTTACCTAGTTTGTATTCGAAGGGTAGATTTTTTAATCCCGTTGCATCGCTATCATCCGCTTCAAGGTGGACGTGCTTAGCTGTTTTACGACCTTTTTTGATAGCAGGTGCATCAAGTGGTTCATCGTTCCAAGCCCAGATATTTCTAAACCATAAGTTAGGGATTAAATGAATCTCGGCATCTTCAGAACCACGATTATGCACGGTGATACGAATCGCAATATCTTCGGCATCTTGTTTTGCGTATTCCATAAACACATCGAAGTAACGATCTTCTTCAAACACACCGGTATCGAGTAGTTCGTACTCTTCACCCTGACCGCCACGTGATTTATTAACATCAATGAGTTCTTGGTAAGGGTATTCGGCATGCGGATATTTATACAAAAACTTCATGTAGCTATGGGTTGGCGTGCTATCGAGGTAGAAGTAATATTCTTTAACATCCTCGCCGTGGTTACCTTCGTGCGGGGTAAGGCCAAATAAACGTTCTTTCAGAATAGGGTCTTTGCCATTCCAAAGGGCGAGTGAGAAGTTCAGAAGTTGGTAACGATCGCTGATAGCACCAATGCCATCTTCGCCCCAGCGGTAGGTTTTGCTTCGCGCCATGTCGTGACTGAGATAACCCCATGCATCACCATCGGCACTATAATCTTCACGCACGGTGCCCCAAGAGCGCTCACTAAGATAAGGCCCCCAATGTTGCCATGTGGCTTGTTCTTCTTTAATTGCTTGTAGGCGCTTCTTTTCCTGAGACATATTTCAACTACCTTGTTGCGGTCTCCGGCTGGTCGAGGCTGCATTGCGCAGACCTTGTCGATTTTATCGATATGTCGGAGACGTTCTTATTATTTTCCCCACGCACGTAAATCCTGACGAGCGTAGTTAACTATTATGCCAGCTTACCCTCTAGGAGATGATTTGTCAGGTCAGATGTTTCCAGTTTATGGTTTCGCCTGCACGAAGAGGGATAACGCGTTGTTCACCAAGTGGATAATGGTCGGGCACAGTCCACTCTTGTTGTTGTAGCCTTATATTCGAGGTATTGCGCGGTAGGCCATAGAAGTCGGCGCCATGGAAACTGGCAAAACCTTCAAGTTTGTCGAGTGCTCCGGCTTTTGCAAAGACTTCGGTATAAAGCTCGATAGCGGCATGGGCGGTATACATACCGGCACAGCCACAAGCTGATTCTTTTGCCCCTTGTGGGTGCGGCGCACTATCCGTACCAAGGAAAAACTTGGGGTTACCGCTGGTAGCAGCAAAAATCAGGGCTTCGCGGTGCACCTCGCGCTTGAGTATAGGGAGGCAATAATGGTGCGGACGCATGCCACCAACAAACATGGCATTGCGGTTCATCAGTAGGTGATGCGCCGTGATGGTCGCAGCCACATTGGCTGGGGCATTGAGAACGAAATCAACGGCATCACGGGTGGTGATGTGTTCCAGAACAACCTTCAGCTTAGGAAATGCACCGAGCAACGGCATGAGCTGGTCATGGATGAAGACCTTTTCACGATCAAAGACGTCAATAGCTGGATCGGTAACCTCTCCATGTATAAGGAGTAATAGTCCGGTTTCCTGCATCGCCTTTAAAGCAGGGTGTGTTTTACGGATATCCGTTACGCCCGAATCAGCATTGGTGGTCGCGCCAGAAGGGTAGAGTTTTACCGCATAAATATGCTCGCAGGCAGCGGCCTTATGAATCTCCTCGGCGCTGGTGTTATCAGTCAGATATAGCGTCATTAACGGTTTGAAATCAGTATCAGCGGGTAGGGCAGCCAGGATTTGTTCCCGATAAGCCAAGGCCATATCGACCGTAGTGACTGGCGTTTTTAGATTCGGCATGATGATCGCACGGCCAAATTGGCTTGCGGTGTGGCCGATGACACTGGCCATTGCCTCGCCCTCACGTACATGTAAGTGCCAGTCATCAGGTTTTGTTAGCGTGATATTTTGCATAGTGATTTTCTTGTTTTGCAGTAGGGAGATTATGCCATGATGACGGGACGCTTCGCTATGAAGATTATCTTACTCCTTTATATAGGTGAGTGTCAGAATCAATATTATGTCCCGTTTTGCGGCTTAGTAGCCTATAAACGTAGCATGTTTTGAAAACATGATATAATTGTGGTTAAATGCGTACAACGGGTGGGGATCTGTTAGCAATACTTTTCCAAAATATATTTCAGTTTGATAATTGAAATATAGACACTCTATTTTTTGCCATTTTTACAGATTTAGATTGATACGGACGTTGAGATGAAGTACCTGTTTAAACTTTTACCAAAAAATCCTTTTTGTGAGATCACCTCGCGACAGCACGGATCGGTCGTTGTAATTTAGTGCTTAAGTCGTTGCATACCGTATGCACGCAAGTGTATAGGGGACGCTACGCGTGGATGATTGCAATTACTCTGCATGTCTTGTTGTTGGGTGCATTAATGCCAGCCTCGGCCATTGCTGGGCCAACATTAAATATTCCTGATAACACGGCGCGTGAAACTATTCGTGAACAACAACGCTTGCGTGAATTGCGCCAACGTTTAGAAACGCAGCCTGATGTGCGCTTACAAGCAGAACCGCTTCCTGCCTTGAATGTGTACCCTGAAAATGAGACGCCATGTTTTGTCATTCGCCAAATTAATTTAAAAGGCGAACAACACGAGACATTTAACTTTGCATTAAAGGCAGTGACTGAAGGCGATGATCCTGCATTGGGTCGTTGCTTGGGTGTGCAAGGGATAAACGTATTGATCAATCGAGTGCAAAATGCGGTGATTGCAAAAGGCTTTGTAACCACGCGTATTCTTACAGTGCCGCAAGATTTGCAAGACGGTATTCTCGACTTGGTTGTTATCCCCGGTTATGTACACAATATTCGTTTTGATGCTGATGCGCCGCCGCGTCAATTAAATAGTGCCATGCCACTGAGTCAGGGCGACATTCTTAATTTGCGTGATCTGGAACAGGCATTAGAAAACCTAAAACGTGTGCCCACAGCCGATGCTGATTTTCAAATTGAACCATCCTCAGATAGCCAAGCCAAAGCCGGTGACAGTGATGTAGTAATACGTTACCAACAAGCATTCCCTTTGCGTGTCAGCTTTAATATTGATGATGGTGGTGCGCGTTCTACGGGGCGTAATCAAGCAAGCTTGACCGTGTCTTACGATAATCCGTTATCACTCAATGATTTATTTTACATCAGCATCAATCGTGACATTGAAAGTGGTGACGATAGTGAACAGGGCACTAACGGTTATACCGCACATTATTCATTACCAATCAAAAACTGGTTAGTTAGCGCGACTGCAAGCCGTTTTGATTATCGTCAAACCGTGGCGACAGC
>Ga0316207_10002383_pt1 | contig 19475 bp, 20 predicted proteins | sample 6weekpyrite_MG_FD_204943 | JGI IMG/M metagenome (GOLD analysis project Ga0316207, IMG submission 204943) | Microbial mat bacterial communities from mineral coupon in-situ incubated in ocean water Damariscotta River, Maine, United States -... | ecosystem: Environmental > Aquatic > Marine >...
ACAGTTCTCTAACGAAACACGGTTGATAGTGGTATCATACACTGGCTTTTAACCAATCTGCCAATCCACTGAGAGCTCTCTGAGTCTGACAAAATGAAATTCGATCATCCGTTCCAAGCTCGCCGCCAATGCCATAGCGTAAAAATTGACCATGTCACTGTCGGAGGCGATGCCCCTGTCGTTATTCAATCGATGACCAATACCGATACAGCCGATGTTGCATCCACGGTCAAACAGGTTGCTGAGCTGGCTAATGCCGGTTCAGAACTGGTTCGCATTACCGTCAATACAAGCGAAGCGGCAGCGGCTGTGCCTGAGATTCGTAAACAACTCGATGCGATGGGTTGCAATGTACCACTAGTAGGCGACTTTCATTTTAATGGCCATAAATTATTAACTCAGCACCCGGCCTGCGCTGAAGCCTTATCAAAATACCGTATTAATCCCGGTAATGTAGGCCGTGGTAAACGTCGCGATGAGCAGTTTGCGACCATGATCGAGTTTGCCATTAAATACAATAAAGCCGTGCGCATCGGTGTTAACTGGGGCAGCATGGATCAGGAACTGCTGGCGAAACTAATGGATGAAAATGCCCAGCTGGCCGAACCGGCCGATCCAAAAGATGTCATGATTGAAACCGTGATTCGCTCAGCGCTGGAAAGTGCAGAAAAAGCTGAAGAGTTAGGGCTGGCGGCAGACAAAATTATCCTCTCCTGCAAAATGAGTGCGGTACAGGACTTAATTATTGTTTACCGTGCCATGGCACAGCGCTGTAAATATGCCCTGCACCTTGGCCTGACTGAAGCCGGTATGGGTTCAAAAGGCATTGTCGCATCCACGGCAGCGCTGAGTGTTTTATTGCACGACGGCATCGGTGACACCATCCGTATTTCGTTAACACCGGAACCCGGCGCAGCACGTGAAAAAGAAGTCATCGTCGGTCAGGAAATTCTACAGACCATGGGACTACGTGCCTTTGTGCCACTGGTAACCGCCTGCCCCGGCTGTGGCCGCACCACCAGCACTTACTTCCAAAGCCTGGCAGAAAAAATTCAGAATTATGTGCGCGAGCAAATGCCGGCATGGAGCGAAAAGTACCAGGGCGTTGAACACATGTCTGTAGCGGTAATGGGTTGTGTGGTAAATGGCCCCGGCGAAAGCAAACATGCCAATATCGGAATCAGCTTACCGGGTAATGGTGAAAAACCTGTCGCACCGGTTTATGAAGACGGTGTTAAAACCGTGACACTTAAAGGTGACAATATCAGCGAAGAGTTCCAGCAGAGGCTGGATGAATACATCGAAAGAACCTATAAAAAGGCCTAATAATAACGCCTGGAAAAAGTCCAAAAAAAAGCCGCTTAAATTAGCGGCTTTTTTATAAATTCAAATCAGATCAGTTCAGCTTTTTAGAAAATGCCACTTCTTTACCCTGATCATAAACCAGATCCATCATCATATTCTCACCTTCAGCCACCGCTCTGACCTCAGTCAGGCTGGCCTCACGAGTCGCCAGGTAAGCACAGCAGGCAACAATCATTTGCTCGTTATCTGCTTCAAGCGAATGGGTCAGTGTCATAGCCACAAACTTTGCCCGGTCTTTATTATCAGGGGTATCAATTTTCTCATCACCCAGCATAAAACCGCCATCCATATCCGAATCCATTTTATCTAAATATTCACGCTGTTTACCCGGCAATCGCTTATTACGGTCATATTCAACTACTGACTCGTTATTTATGTAAACAGTTAATTTGTGATTCATGAAACGCTCCGGGGTCTTTATTAGCGCGTGATTATACACCGATTTTAAAACTAATACTTCATAGCATGCCAGACAGATCTGACATCGGCATGTTCATGTTTCATAATGAATGTAATTAAAATTTCTTCGATTGCAGCGATAGCAGACACCAATGCTGCCAAATAGATTGGCCAGCGTTGCCAGTCGAGGAAGACGACGATATACGAAACGAGTGTTATAAACACAGCCAGTTTCACTGACCATGTATGGTAACTGGTTAAGGTATGAAATTTTATCAATCCTATGAGTACCGGCAAAACAAAGCTTAAAATAATTATCAGAACAGAAATAATTTCTTCCCTGATAATACCCGGCCATAACCACCAGGCCGCAATAGCCAGTGTGCTATAGATAATAAAATCTCCCCAGCTATCCAGATGCGAACCAAGCTCGGTAATCATATTTAAACGCCGTGCTAAAAAGCCATCAAGCACGTCGGTGAATAATGTAAAAATCAGAACAATAAAGTAAATCGAAACATGCTGCGAGTATGCCAGCCATAATAATACCGGTGCCATAAAGACACGAATAAGACTGACGATATTTGGTGGGTTTAGAAAGTCTCTTTTATCTATCATAGGCGATACTTATTAATAAGGACGGTTTCTGATTCCCAAACGAAATAGCAGTGTTGAGAGCACTATATCTATAATAATAAATGCACTAACAATTGCCATGACCTGCATCAAGTCAATATGATTGAGAGAGAACATAAACAGCACTGGTAAAGCAGACTCTGGTAACTGATCCAGTATTAACATTTTTGAGCTGGGCGTTTTTTTTAAACGACGCTTGATAAAGCTGGACAGAAGATCTCCTGACATTGCAAGTGTTGCTATTAAAATACCAAAACTAAACTCCTGCCCAATTAAAACAGCAGCTATACCTGTGATAAGCAATGAAGAATTTAATCCCCTCCAGGTTTTACTACTGCCGAACACGGGTTGCTTATCTTTTAATTGACAGCCAAAGTCAACCGGTAGTGACATTTTACCCGCAAACCAATAACTCATTAGCACCGGGGTGCCATTGGCAACAAGAATAAGAAATAACAATACGCTTATTTCAGCCATAAACTTTAGCTATACCTTAACACTTTTAATGGTGACTGCTCGGTGACTTTTTTCATATACAGCCAGCTGATTAATAAGATTAATATAACCGCCAGTACCGGCCCAGCCAGCCATAGCCAGAGATGCAATTCAAAATCCAGTGCAAATATCTTTTCATACAACAGATAAGCAATAAACTCTGTTGCGCAAACGGCTAATAAGCCCGACAGAAAACCCAGCATACAGAACTCTGCAAACTGACTGCGATGCAAGAATGCTTTTTTAGCGCCTAGTGTCCTCATAATGGCGGTTGAGCTGATACGCTCATCCATGCTGGACTGCATTGAGGCTACCAGCACCATCATGCCGGCAAACAGAACAAAAATCATCACGTACTCGATGGCCGTACTCACCTGCTGCATAATGGATTTAACCTGCTGCATAATCGCATCAACTTCCAACACAGTTAAAGTCGGGAAAGTCGCAATCAGTATATTCAGGACTTTCTTTTGTTCCGGCTCAAGATAAAAACTGCTGATATAACTGACCGGAAAATCATTTAATACGGACTCTGGAAATACAACGTAGAAATTTGGCTGGAATGAATCCCATTGCACCGAACGAATACTCTTAACCACAGCAGATATGTTTCTTTCTGCTATCTGAAAGGTCAGGCTGTCTCCGATGTTCAATTTGAGGCGTTTAGCCATGCCTTTTTCAACAGAAATAAGCGCTTTGCCTTTATCAGCCTGTGACCACCACTGCCCGCTTATTACTTTATTATTTCTCTGCAACTGATTTGACCAGGTCAGATTCAGTTCACGTTTTAATGATGAATCCAGTTCAGACTTTGTACCGGCAAGTGTAAGCACATCAATACCATTGATAGCCGTAACCCGGCCTCGTACCATTGGGTAGAGTCCTTCAGACAGGATATTATTTTCAGCCATAAATTGTTTAACCGGTGAGACTTCATCTGACTGAATATTAATAACAAAATGATTCGGTGTTTTTTCAGGTAACTGATCCTGCCAGCGTGATATCAGATCTGTTTTTAATAAAAATATTAACATCAGTATCATCAGCGATAATGCAAAGGCCAGCATTTGCAATTGATTATCTTTTCGGTTGCGAATGATTTGCTGTATGCCTGTTTTCCACGGGCCTGAAAATAATTTTAATAAATACCGGCTTAACAGCAATAACAATAGTGAGAATACAAATAAAAGCACGACACTGGACAAAACACCGGCAACAACCAGCAAGGTAATTAATAATTGTCCTGACTGCCACCACATCAGCAATAATAAACTAGTAGCCGCTAATCCGTACACCAGCCACGAGCTGATTGGTAATGGCGATATATCTTGACGTAATACCCTTAATGGCGACACCGACTTTAATCTCAGCAGCGCAGGCAAACTGAATCCCGTTAAGGTAACAAAGCCCGATATAAACCCATTAATTACAGGTAGTACACCTGGTGCTGGCAAGCCCGTTGAAAAGAAATCTTGCAATAGAACAACCAGACCTTCCTGTGCAATAAAACCCACCAGACAACCCAGTGCACTTCCCAATATACCTAAAATAAACAGCTGCATACTGAATATCTGAATAATGGATTTTTGTGAAGCCCCCATACAACGCATCAATGCCGACTGGTCAAAGTGACGCTGACCATAGCGGTTTGCAGTCATTGCAATCGCAATACCGGATAACATCACACTTAACATGGCAGCCAGTGACAGATACTGAGCCGCTTTTCCCATTGCCGAATTAATGGCCTCGGAACCTTCAGTACCACCCACCAGAGACTGACTGTTAGTAAGTCGTGGTTTTAACCATTGTTCAAATTGCTTACGTTGTTCTAACTGACCGGCAAAGCCTGTTATGTATGTGACTCGGCTGCCCGGCTGAATAATTCCGGTTTTATTAACATCCTTTATATTCATTAACAAACGTGGTGCGATGGTGACAAAGCTACTGGCTTGCCCGGGGTCGTGTTTTAGAACCGAGGTGACCTTTAACAAGCTTTCACCAAGCTCTATGTTATCGCCCAGTGATAAATTTAACAGGCCAAATAAACGCGGCGCCAGCCATACTTCACCAACTGCGGGACCATAATTAACCGCTTTGTCATCTCCGTATAAGTCCTTTGATATTTTAATCTCGCTTAACAACGGATAATGCTGATCCACCGCTTTAATATGTGTTAACTGAAACTCATCATTAGCAACGATGACACTTGAGAAACTGATTCCCTTGCTATATTTAAGCCCCGCCCTTTGTGCAACATTAATAACAGAAGGATCATTCGGTTCTGAACTATGCAATAAGAAGTCCGCACCTAAAAATTGCCCGGTCTGATCTGTCATTGCCCGATCAATACGCTGAGTAAATAAACCAATCGATGTCATGCTGGCAACAGCAATCAATAAAGCCAGTACCAGGACTTTTAATTCGCCAGCTTGCCAGTCACGCTTTAATAAACGCGACGCAAGAAGGAAATGATTAAGCATTAAGCACACCATTTTCCAGCACCAGACAGCGATCACACTGAGCAGCTAAATTCTCATCATGCGTGACGATAATCAGTGTGGTATTTTTTTCCTGATTCATTTCAAATAACAGATCAATAATATGCTGACTGTTTTTTTTGTCGAGGTTGCCAGTAGGCTCATCTGCAAATAACAGTGCCGGCTGGGTGACAAATGCCCGTGCTATTGCTACACGTTGCTGCTCGCCTCCCGATAGCTGTTTTGGATAATGCTGCAAGCGTTCTGCCAACCCCACTCGCGACAGCAAAGCCTCAGCATCTTCAGTAGCTGTTTTCTTTGACTGTAATTCTAGTGGCAACATCACATTTTCTAGCGCCGTTAGTCCTGGCAATAATTGAAATGACTGAAAGACAAAACCAACCTTACTGCCGCGTAATGCAGCTCGCCCATCTTCATCCAGCTGATTAAGCTGTTGCCCTGCCAGAATAATCTCACCACTACTGGCCAGGTCCAGCCCTGCCATCAAACCCAGTAAGGTTGATTTTCCTGATCCCGATGCACCAACAATAGCGATTGTCTCACCGGACTTGATTTCAAGGTTAACTCCCTTCAGGATATCCAGCATATTTCCTGCTGTATCATCCAGTGCGGGAACCTGTTTTGTCAGGTTAGTAACAGAAACTATACTATTTGAAGGGACTATCATGTTTCGCTCTTTATTATTCATATTAACTTTAAGCTTTGGCTCACTGGCTCTCGGTGGTACAGCTACTAATAATATACTGGTTTTAGGTGATAGTATCAGTGCTGCCTATGGCATTAACACCGATTCAGGCTGGGTATCTTTATTAAGTTTAAAAATAGCACAGGAAAAAAAGCCCTATCAAGTAATAAATGCCAGCATCAGCGGAGATACTACCATCAATGGACTCAAACGCCTGCCTGCACTGTTAAAAAAATATAAGCCTGCTATTGTCATCATTGAACTTGGTGGCAACGATGGACTGCGCGGTTTATCACTTAAGACTATGGAAAATAATTTAAAACAGATAATTGAATTAAGCCAGAAGGCTGATGCGAAAGCCATTGTAGCCGGAATGAAAATCCCTCCCAACTATGGCAAACGATACACTCTGGCATTTTATAAAGTTTTTAGCGATCTGAATAAAGATTATAATATCGGCTTTATACCTTTTCTTTTAGAAGGCATTGGCGACAAAAAAGAGTTAATGCAAAAGGACGGACTACACCCTGCTCAAGGCGCGCAGAAAATGATTATGGAGATCGTCTGGAAGAAACTAGTATTAATGTTGTAATCATAGCTAATAAACATTTAACAAGAATTTCTGGTCTCTAATTCGAATAACTAAAAAAGAGCCGAAGATCACTTGTTATCGATTAACTCACGTATTCTTTGTAACAATACTTTTGAGTGATAAGGTTTATGCAGTATATTTTTATGCAGAGAATCATCCTCTGTATCAACATGACGGTCATCACTATAACCACTGACCAGCTGAATCTTTATAGCTGGAAACTTTTCCTTCACAATTTCCGCTAACTGAAAACCATCAACTTCCGGCATCACGACATCTGATATCAAGACATCTACCACTTTGTTTTCAAGTAGTGATAATGCTTCTTCCCCGCTATGCGCAACAAACGCTTCATAACCGCTCTCATTTAGGACATGTGCGGCAAGCTCCGCCAGAGCAGGCTCGTCATCAACAACCAATATCGTTTCACTACCCTTTGGATTCTCTAATTTATCAGTATTCGTATCCTGTAAATCAGCTTTCTCTTCATAAAAACGAGGAAAATATATTGCGAACCGGGTTCCATGACCCGGTTCAGAATAAATTTTAATTCTGCCATTACTACGTTCAACCAGACCATAAACCTGACTTAAACCCAGACCTGTTCCTAATTCTCCTTTGGTTGAAAAGAATGGATCGAATATTCTTTCTTTTGTAGCTTTGTCCATACCACAGCCAGTATCAGTGATACTTAGCATGACATACTCACCTTCAGCAACGTCCAAATGATGCGCATCAGCGTTACTGATTATTTGATTACTTGTTTTAAAAATGATTTTTCCATGCTCTTCAATCGCATGCATAGCATTGATACAAATATTCAAAATAGCATCTTCCAGATCACTCAGATCCAGATGAACCATCCACAGATCTTCGCTCAGATCAAACTCTAAACTTATACGTGCCGTCATGGTTTTTTCCAGCATCAGTCTGGAATTCTGTAATACGGTATTTACATTGATTGTTTGATTTTCTACTGACTGAGAACGAGAAAAGGTTAATAGTTTTTTCGTCAGTTTTGCACCACGTTCACCCGCGTGATGGATTTGATCAATATACATCTCAAGATTAGGCTGATCTTTAAGCTGTTCTTTAAGTAATTCGCTGTAGCCAAGAATAATGCCTAGCATATTATTATAATCATGCGCAACGCCACCGGTAAGCTTACCAAGCGCATCCATTTTTTGAGATCGCCTCAATGTTTCTTCCATATGAATTCGCTCAGTAATATCTTCAGCAATTCCCGCTATCCGAACAATCTGACCGCTCTCGTCTTTTATTGGATACGCCCTCGCCTTAATCCAGATTATCTGTCCGTCAGGCCTCTGTACCCGATATTCTCTGAAATCAACACAACCGACAATACTATTAATATTTTCAGGAATATCTTCAATCACTTGCTCACGATCGTCAGGAAAAACAGCCTCCAACCAAATTCGCGGATTTTTATATAAATCATTCGCCTTATAGCCCCATATTTTTTCATAAGCCGGGCTGATATAAAATATTTCATGCCAGTCTGGTGAACCCAGCCAGAAGACCTCATTAATATTTTCTGCCAGCTGTCGAAAACGTTCTTCACTTTCCTGGCGGGCTTCGCGTAGTTGGTACTGCTCAGTGATATCATTAAAAACCAGAACCATACCCAGTATTATATTATTATCAATAATTGGTGCTGCAGAATCGGCTATCTGATGTTCGTCTCCATTTCTGGAAATAAGCGTTGTATGATTACTGAGATGTACTATTGCACCGGTTGTTATGACTTTCTCGACAGGGTTTTCTATCGGTTCACGTGTTGTTGCGTTAATAATTGGAAATACTGTATTTAGTGACTTTCCTTTTGCCTCACTAAATGGCCAGCCAGTCAGATTTTCAGCGACAGGATTCATACGAGCAACATTACCTTCTGTGTCAGTTGTAATGACGGCATCCCCGATACTCTGAAGCGTTACAGAAAGATTTTTTTCCTTTTGTTGTAATGAATCCAGCGTATGACTCAGCTCAGTACTGCTAGTCAGTAAATTCTCCACCATTTTATCAAAAGCAACTGCCAGCTTTCCTATTTCATCGTTACCATGAATCTGTGTTTTTGCTGAATAATCACCATCGGCCAAACATTTAGCTGTAGCTGTAATGCTTTCAAGACGACGGGTAAGCAAAAAACCAACCAGAACACCAATAACTGCAATCACTAACATACCAAACAGCGCTATACTGATACCAAATTCACGAGCATCGCGGTAGGCAGAGACTAATTCCTGATTAGAAAATTCAACCGCGAGCACTCCCAGAAGCCCCGATGCATTTGTTATTTCGACTGTTTTCCAGCTATTGTTTTTATTCTGTTTCAACTCAGGCAGATAATTACCGATATGTTTTACTGATGAGCTGATGATTACAATTTTATTTGCATCAGTAAGAAACAGTTTTGTTATTTCAGTGTTTGCAACCAGATTAATAATATAAGGCTGCAAGTCTGAATATTCTTCAGTAATGAGTGCCGTTTTACTCATACCATTAACCAGCTCTAAAATAGCAAATTCATTGGTATTGATTTGTTTAGTCGTGGCTTCAAACGACTGCCCCAGCGTCAGCTGCAACACTGAAGCCATCATAATAGCTTCAAGAAAAAATATTATAATCGCTATACGGTACTTTAAAGACAAATTAGAAAACATTACTGATTAATCTCTTTAAGAAAATTTCTTACAAGATTGTATTCACTATCAACTATAGGCACGAAACCTTCAGTTTGCATATTCTCCAGCAACCCTTTACCTGTTTCACTATGCTCCCAGGATAAGATAGTTTTTTTAATTTTTACACGATGAACAACGGGCACTCGGGGATGTATAACGAGAGCTAAGTTAGGTATCCCCGGTGACTTCAATATAGTCTTTAGCTTTACCCCCATCACTTTCTCAAAAATTGCTGGTGCAAACGGCGGTGCGACGCAGGCGCTAGCCTTTCCAATAAGTACTTGCTGAAAACATGAATCAACAGATTTAAATGCTTTAAAGGTGAAATCTTTTCTCGGAACAAGACCTTGTTTAATTAAGGCCCTTCTAGCCATATGTACAACCGGCACAAACGCAGGTGGCGTTGCAATGACCTTACCTTTTAGATCATCAACAGATCGTATCGAACTATCATTAAGCGTCATAATTAACGCTACAAAAGGTTCTTTCATTTTAAGCAAAGGGATATACCCCTTTTTATCAACAGCAACCGGATACCAAAAAGGCTGTATTAATGCTATATCATAATTCTCTGATTTTAGTTTAGATAAGAATTTTTTAAAATTTGAAGATGTTCTGAACTTAATCTTATGATTTATACTTTTACTTAATTCATTACTTACCGGAGCGTACACATTATCCATATTAACTGCCGATAAATAAGGGAAGACACCAAAACTGTAGTCTCTATCTCTGTTACTCTCAGCACTCACAAACTGTGAGTAAAAAATAAAAACCGGTATTAACAGGCATATTTGTTTAATTCTGTTCAAGACACCCCCTCAAAACCAGTCTATATAAGACGTAGCAATATTCAGTTAAATTATGAATACAACTGCCTTATTACTTCTGATAAATTAATTATAGCAAGTTTCAGATATTATTCCGTTTAAGTTCCCGTATATCCTCAGCGTTCATTCAGGTATTTAAAGATGATAAGTGTAACACTAATAATTATGATGAGCAGTGCACAGACCAGTAAAGGCACATTCTCACTGAGACTTGCATGAGCAAACCAGAAACTGTTTCCAATAACAGAGAGGATTAACATCCACATAGATATATCATCTGTTAGCTTTGTCTTAAAGGCTTTTATCAGCTGCGGCAAAAAAATAATGGTCGTAAAGACCGATGCCAGCCAGCCAAATAATTCTGTTAAATCCATTAAATAGCCCTTTTCGATATATTATCGATGTTGTTTTTTCTGATTAGCTTTTCGTTGTTGTTTTTCTATACGGTGTTTTTCACTGGCTTCTGCGACTTCTGAACCGATATGTGATTCACCGCGTAGCTTCGACAGTTGCATTTGTTTTTCACGTTCTGCAAAACGCTGCTTCTGCTGATCAGATAATTTATCATGACAATGATGGCAACAGACACCCTGCTCATAATGAGGACTTAGTTTATCTTCTTCCGTAATCGGTAAGCGACAACCATGACACATATCATAACGGCCTTTTTCCAGCTGATGATTCACACTGACGCGATTATCAAAAACATAACACTCACCCTGCCATAAAGAATATTCTTCCGGCACTTCTTCCAGATATTTAAGAATACCACCCTGCAGATGGAAAACTTCTTCATATCCGAGTTCTTTTAAATAAGCCGTTGATTTTTCACAGCGAATACCACCGGTACAAAACATGGCTACCTTTTTATTTTTTTCAGGGCTGTGGTTATGTTTTATATAATCCGGAAACTGGCGAAACGACTGCGTCTGTGGATCGATGGCATTCTTAAACGTTCCGATATTTATTTCATAATCATTACGTGTGTCAATTAAAGTCACATCCGGATCTGAAATTAACTCGTTCCAGTCGGACGGTTTTACATAAGTACCAACCACCTGTTTCGGGTCAATACCTTCAACCCCCATAGTCACAATTTCTTTTTTTAGTTTTACTCTTGTGCGATAAAAAGGCATCTGATCCACATAGGAAACTTTATAACGCAGGTCGGCCAGCTGAGGTTGTGATTTAATCCAGCTGATAATCTGATCAATATCAGTTTGAGTACCGGCAACAGTGCCGTTAATACCTTCTTTAGCCAGTAATAAAGTACCTTTGATTTTATATTGCAGCATCGCCTGATGCAGGCTGTCTTTCATCTGCCTGAAGTTATCAAGCGTAACAAAGTGGTAAAGAGCAGCAACAGTGATTTTTGACATGAAACAAACCTGATTAATAATTAAACAGCATTATAACGTATTGCCAGCCTGTGGTTAATTTTTGCAATTAAATTTCATTTCAGAGCTACTTTCTTAATGACATCTGATAAAATTATAAGGTTATATTGTGATCAGTTCAGTTGATGGGGTATTAAGTGAATAAGAGTTTTCTGACCAATAGCCTGGCCGCTATTATCGTTATCATCGGTTATACAATACAGGACCCGATAGTACTCAGCATCGGCCTGTTTTCGCTTTCCGGTGCGGTGACTAACTGGCTGGCGATTCACATGTTGTTTGAGAAGGTACCGGGATTGTACGGCTCTGGCGTTATTCCAGCTCGGTTTGAAGATTTCAAACTCGGTATTAAAGAGCTGATGATGACGCAGTTTTTTACGCCTGAAAACATCGATCGATTTTTAAAAGGTACCGATGACAGCAACAAAGACCTGCATCTGGCGCCTGTTATTGAAAAAGTCGACTTATCACCTGCTTATGACTCTCTGGTTAAAGTCATTATGGAATCATCATTTGGTGGCATGCTCGGTATGTTCGGTGGTCAGGAGGCGCTGACACCATTAAAGGAGCCCTTTATAGACAATATGAAACTATCTTTAATCGAAATGACAAAAGAAGACAGTTTTCAGCAGCTTTTACGGGACGAACTGGAACAACCCGATGTAATGGATGGCATTCGTCAGCAAATTGAGGATATTGTCGAGAAACGACTGAATGAACTGACACCAAAACAGGTAAAAGAAATTATCCAGCAAATGATCAAAAAACATCTGGGATGGCTGGTTGTCTGGGGTGGTGTATTCGGCGGCCTGATCGGTCTGCTTTCTGCAACTTTATTAAACTAACTTAAAAAGAATTTTTATGAGCAAAGCATTAAAAAACTTCCGCCTGCTGGCAATGATTGAAGGCACTTCGTTACTGGTTCTTGTATTGATTGCCATGCCTTTAAAATACTATGCCGATATGCCACAGGTCGTGCCTGTGGTTGGCATGATTCACGGTCTGTTGTTTATCGCCTTTATGGTATCGTCGCTAAACATAAGCCATAAACTTAACTGGCCAATTTATTTCTGGTTGCTGGTATTCATCTCATCCATCATACCTGCTGGTACTTTTTTAATGGATTTAAAACTTAAAAAAATTAAAACAGATAGTGAACACTAATCACTATTTAATGACTGTATAACACGGCTCATACTTTGAGCCGGGCAGTTTCATTCTCTGTTGCTCAACAAATGCAGACAATAACTGATCCATCGGCTCCATAATTTCACTATCCCCTCTGATTTCAAACTTTCCATATTTTTCTATCGTGCGGATACCTTCATCTTTGACATTACCCGCGACAACCGCCGAAAAAACGCGACGCAAATTAGCAGCCAGCTTATGCACCGGCTGATCTTTTGTCAGCGCCAGACTTTTCATGTTCTCATGCGTGGGTTCAAAGGGCTGCTGAAATTCTTCATCAATTTTTATCAGCCAGTTAAAATAAAATGCATCTCCTTTTTGTTTGCGGAATTCACGCACCTGCTGAAAACCATTATTCATTTCCCGTGCCACAGTATCAGGCTGATCAATAATAATCTGATAAAATTCAGTTGCTTCCTCACCCAGCGTTTCAGCGATAAACTGATCTATCTGCTGGAAATATGCCTGACTACTTTCAGGGCCGGTAAAAATTAATGGGAATGGGATGTGTTTATTTTCCGGGTGCATTAATACACCAAGAATGTATAAAATCTCTTCTGCGGTACCGGCGCCACCGGGAAACACAATAATGCCGTGTCCGGTCCGGACAAATGCTTCCAGACGCTTTTCAATATCCGGCATGATCACCAGATCATTAACAATAGGATTTGGCGACTCCGCTGCAATAATACCGGGCTCGGTAATACCAAGGTACTGACCATCGCTGATTCGCTGTTTTGCATGACCTATTGTTGCCCCCTTCATCGGCCCTTTCATGGCACCGGGACCACAGCCGGTGCAGATATTCAGCCCGCGCAGGCCCATCTGGTAACCGACTTCTTTAGAGTAATCATATTCAATACGACTGATAGAATGACCACCCCAACAGACAACGAGATTCGGGGATTTTAAAGATTTTAAGATATTGGCATTTCTTAGAATGTGAAATACGGCGTTACTGATACCATCGGTGGTATCAAGATCAAAAATACTGCTGGCATTAATTTCATCATTAATAAAGATAACATCACGCAATACTGAAAACAGATGTTCATTAATGCCTTTAATCATTTCGCCATCAACAAAAGCATGTGCCGGTGCCGCCGTCAGTTCCAGTTTGATGCCACGTTCTTTCTGGATAATTTTGATATCAAAACTTTGATAGCGTTCGAGTAGTTTTTTACCGTCATCCAGGGTGCTACCGCTGTTCAGTACAGCGAGAGAGCAGTTACGAAACAGTTCATATAAGCTGCCCTGGCTGGTATCGAGCAGCTTATTAACTTCGATTTTTGAAAGTATATCAAGACTACCCAGCGGGGATATAACGGCATCAACTACTTCATGGTTCATCACTTCAGCCTGTTTTATTTGTTATAGCCTTTTAATAGCCGTTCAATGACTAATACACAAGTTTTTACACTAACTCCATTTGTCAGTGATTTAATTTACTGCGATCTCATTTCTACAAAATCATTCAGATAATCAATAAATAACTCTGCATCAAATGTCAGCGGTAACTGTAATATTTTATTAGCCTCATCATCCAGTATCAAAAGAGTGGGAAAGCCTTTAATAGCGTGTTTTTTCATAAAGGATTTACCTTCTTTGGTTTCATACTCCATGCGGGTAAAAATATAATCTTTGGCAATGGCCTGTTTCACTTTTTCATCCGAAAATACTTTCTGGTCAAGTTTGCGACAGGTTGAACACCAGATAGCCGACATTTCAGCCAGAATGAACTTTTTCTCTTTTTTAGCCTGTACCAATGCAGCTGTTAACTCAGTACTTTTTAACCCGGTAGCTTCCATTGCCTGTCTACCAAGATAACTCTGTACTTCAAAAAACAGATACCATGCTGCTAACATTACAATGATGAATGCTAAAAACTTTTTGATTATTTTTTTACTCATATAAATCGCTTTTCTAATATTTCTAATACAAGATCATCGCGTTTCGGTATTCCAAAACGTGTCTCACCATAAGGAAAAGGTTTAGTGCTTCCGGTTTTATTATAACCATGACGCTGATACCAGCTGATCAGCTCTTTACGGATACTGATAACTAACATCCGCATACTCCCACTGTTCCATTCTTTCTGCACAAAATTTTCTGCCTGATTCAGCAACTTTATACCCAGCCCCGTGGCCTGTCGTTGAGGGTCTACTGCAAACATACCCAGATAAGCTTTGTCAGCGGATTTATTAAGTTGCACTGTAGCAACCAGCTGACCATCATCCTCACACAAAAGGATAGTACTTGCTGATCTTTCTAAAATTTCGATAATTTCCTGACGTTCAGTTCGCTGACCATCAATAAAGTCAGCTTCTGTCGTCCAGCCTGCCCGGCTACTATCACCGCGATACGCAGAGTCAACCAGTGTTACAATTTTGTCAATATCGGCGCTCAGCCCCTGTCTATAAGTCAGCATATATGGTTTTATTAAGTTAGGTTGTTTTTTAATCTATACTAACGAATATCAATATTGTTTTATAGGACTATTTTATTAATGAAACGTTCAGAGCCGAGACAAAAATTAGATAATACCTATCTGACGATTGGCCGTGCTGCTAATGATCATTCATCTGAACATGATGCACATTACCCAATCCAGAATATAAGCCGAGGAGGCATCCGCTTTTGCTGCGATGAGCATTTTGATATTGATGAAAGAGTCAGCCTGTGTCTTTATATCGATGAAAAACTAACCCACCAGGCAACAGGCCGAATTTGTTACCATGATGAAGATAAAGAACATAACAGTTTTTATGGTGTGAGTTTCCTTGATAACTATATCCACTTATAAACTTTAATACCTTTATAAAAAGTATCCCGCAAAAAAAAAGCATATAACAAGTTATATGCTTTTTTGTATTAGATCAGGCTCTGTGATTAAAACTGACCCGATGCACCTGCTCTTAAGATTTTCTTTAACGTGTTATTTACACGCTCAGCTGTCTTCTTCACAACTAACGGCAGAGGGTTTTTGTTAATTACCATATCCAGACTAATCATCATCAGCCAGTGCTGACCTCTGGCATCTTCTACCAAGGCGATTTTACATGGCATATAGGCTGCATATATAGGGTTATAATTTACCATTACACGTGCATCATACGGATTACAGAACTGAAAAATTTCGATTCTACGCGAATCCACACCACGAGCCTTTAACTCCGCCGACAATGGCTGATGCGAAACCAGCTTCATATTCAGGTCAATTGCTTTAGAACGTATTGCATCAATTGCATCTTTAGGTTTAACCCCTTTTGCAAGCGGCAACTTATACAGCTGCTGTTCTATAACATGCACTTCCTCTTTAGCAGCCTGTGCCGCCGAGAAAAACACCGATAAAAAACATATTACTAATACTTTACTGATTTGATTCTTCACTTTTCATACTCACTTGTGTAAACAGCAGACTATAAGAATAGTCGACAATTAAAATTTCACACATTACTTAATCCGTTCAGCAATATGGTCCTCGAACTGACTTGGGTGAACATACTCTTCGGAAATGGCAAAACCTTTTACCGAAACAGGCAGTTCTTTTCCCGGCTTTTCAGCTACCAGAGGGTGCCAGTCAAACAATGGTTTACCCTCGAATAATAGCTTATACGCGCAAGTCGCAGGCATCCATTCGAACTGTTCCGGTTTTTGCAGGCTAACCTGAACACATTCAGGTACCTTCTCAAACCGGTTAGCATAATCCATACAGCGACAGGTCTCTAAGTCTAGTAACTGGCAACTGACATTAGTACGATATACTTCAGCAGTTTCTTCGTCTTCCAGCTTAACCAGACAACACTGACCACAGCCATCACATAATAACTCCCATTCAATATGGTCAAATGCAGCCAGTGGCTTGTTCAGCCAGAATTTATCTGTCATTGAGATGGGGGGAGTTAACAAAATCAGGCGCTATTTTATACCAAACCGATGCAGCATGTTTCTTAATCTCGTTGACTCTGCCTGTAAATGAGCCGTTTCCTGTGCCGTTTCATTAGATGAGACAGCCGTTTGCTCGGCCAGACTACTGATATTAGCGATATTACGGTTAATATCATCCACTACTACCCGCTGCTCTTCTGCTGTAGAGGCAATTTGAGCGTTCATGGAATTAATAGACTGAATAGCACCACTGATCTCAGCCATATTTTCAGCCATATTTTCAATGGCATCCATATTACTTTCAGCACTTTCCTGAGCTTTCAACATAACATCAACGGCTTTTTGCGACTCAACTTGTAAACTTTCGATCATGTCTTGTATTTCCTGAGTAGACTGATGAGTACGACTAGCCAATACCCGCACTTCATCGGCAACCACAGCAAAACCACGGCCTTGCTCACCGGCTCTCGCGGCCTCAATCGCAGCATTTAATGCCAGTAGATTTGTTTGCTCGGCAATGCTACGGATCACATCCAGAACCGAACCTATGCTGTCCGTCTGTGTGGCCAGCTGTCTGATCACATTGGCTCCCTGCTCGGCATCACTCACCATAGACATAATCGATGTAATAGAGTTTGTCGCTACTAAAGCGCCATCATGCGCCAGAGTCTTGGCTTCTGAGGCCGAACTGGCAGCATCGCCAGTGTTTACAACAACCTGCTGCACTGATGCCGACATTTGGTTTATGGCTGTTGCAACCTGCTCGATATCAGAACGCTGTTTGAGAATATGATCATTTGTTTCACCAACCACAGAAGCCGTTACCTTAGAGATATCATCAAGTGCAGCAGAAGCTGCATCGATAGAGAAAACTACCGTACGTATACGCTCTTCCATAAAATGCAGAACCAGACGAAGTTGCCCAAGCTCATCATGCCGGCGAGTAAATACTTCCTGCGCCACTTTATTAGAAAAAATTTGTTCTGTTTTATGAGCGATTCTTTGCCAGGGTCTGGCGATTATTTTTGCCATCACCAGACCGACCACTAAACTGGCAAACAATGCTGTAATCGCTAGCTGAGAACCGCCTTTATATAAAATCAACAAAATGAACGGTAAAAGAGCAACCAGATACGCAAGGTAAATTTTACCCATCAGACCAAACTGGAACAGACTTTTTATACGCTGAAGTAATGACGGGCCTGATTTAATACGTTTATACAGAGCTTCAGCACTCTCAACTGATTTGACATCGGGCTTGACTCGCACCGACTGATACGAAACCACCTGACCATTCTCAGTAATCGGCGTTACAAAAGCGTCAACCCAGTAAAAATCGCCGTTTTTACAACGATTTTTGACAATACCCATCCAGCTATCACCGGCTTTTAAAGTAGCCCACAAATCCGAAAATGCGGCTCCCGGCATATCGGGGTGTCTGACGATATTATGAGACTGGCCAATTAATTCATCTGCTGAATAGCCACTTATATCAATAAAATCCTGATTACAGGAAGTAATAATACCTTTAAGATCTGTCGTCGACACGATATGAACATCGCTTGAATATTGATGTTCTTTTTCTGTGACTGGGAGATTTTGCTTCATATACACATACCCGAGAAATGCCCGTATAACAGATGATGGTTATTATTTACCCGCAAATATCATCGATCTGACTTTAAGTTGGATAAGATAAACTACGAGGTAATTCTTATTTTTTATATATAGACCAGATTTTATTCCTTTGCATGACAAAAACTGGGGATAAATTAGCGTATATAGGGTTTGTTAGAGACAAAGAATCCATAATTGATGGATAAAGATCGTGAAATGATAGATTCAAACTTATCTATTAAGGAGTCTACTTATCTGAGATATCTGTATTATCTGGTATCTGTCTCTGTCTCGATGGCTTAGTAAGAATGAACCACAATCCATACAACATTAGTAAAGCGGTAGGCACCAAAAGCTCCAGTGCCAGTTGTCTAAAAAAAGCCAAATAAACAAAACTACCAGCCATCATTGTCACTGACATTATTTTTGCTGGTAAAGGGATCACTCTATGCTGCTCCCATTGCTGTAAAGGTGGACCAAAAAATTTATGCTGGTATAGCCAGTTGTGAAAACGCGCTGAACTTTTTGAAAAACACCACAAAGCTAGCAACATAAAAGGTGTCGTCGGCACAACAGGCAATATGACACCAACAGCTCCAATAAGAAAAAAAAGCCAGGCGAGGCCAAGATAAAGTAATCTCATATCAAATATTCTGTGCAGATTTAAAAGGCTTTTAAGTCTGAAACCAGCTACATTTCGGCAAACACAAAGCATACATGATGCACAATTAATTGTATAATCTGCATTTCTATTTGCACTAAATACAAAGACAATGACGGACAACAATAAAAACAACACGGGTCAGATTAAAATGACCCAGTATAGCCATGGATCCGGTTGCGGTTGCAAAATTTCACCTCAGTTACTTGATAATATTCTGCAGACCACTCAGCCAGTATTTAATGAGCCGAAACTGCTGGTTGGTAACCAGACTAAAGATGATGCCGCTGTTTATGATTTAGGTAATGGCAGTTCAGTTATCAGTACCACGGATTTTTTTATGCCGATTGTTGATGACCCGTTTGAATTTGGCCAAATAGCGGCAACCAATGCCATCAGCGATATCTACGCAATGGGCGGCGAACCATTAATGGCTATCTCTATTTTTGGCTGGCCAATTGATAAACTCGGCCCTGATATTGCCAGTCAGGTAATTGATGGTGGTCGACATGCCTGTACATT
>Ga0316207_10002384_pt1 | contig 19466 bp, 17 predicted proteins | sample 6weekpyrite_MG_FD_204943 | JGI IMG/M metagenome (GOLD analysis project Ga0316207, IMG submission 204943) | Microbial mat bacterial communities from mineral coupon in-situ incubated in ocean water Damariscotta River, Maine, United States -... | ecosystem: Environmental > Aquatic > Marine >...
ATTATATTATTGGATATTACAGCCAGGTTAGGCCGCATCAACATAACAATGGATTAGCACCTAATCTGGCAGAGAAAAAGTACTGGAATAAATCTTAAATTGTGGCCAAAAATACTTGACCACTACATACTCCCCTCTTAGTAAAAGAGGGGCTGGGGGAGATTTAGCTTTTACCCCCTCTTAGTAAAAGAGGGGCCGGGGGAGATTTAGCTTTTACCCCCTCTTAGTAAAAGAGGGGCCGGGGGAGATTTAGCTTTACCCCTCTCTTAGAAAAAGAGGGGCTGGGGGAGATTTAGCTTTTACCCCCTCTTAGTAAAAGAGGGGCCGGGGGAGATTTAGCTTTTACCCCCTCTTAGTAAAAGAGGGGCCGGGGGAGATTTAGCTTTACCCCTCTCTTAGAAAAAGAGGGGCTGGTGGAGATTTAGCTTTTACTCCCCTCTGAGAAAAAGAGGGGCCGGGGGAGATTTAGCTTTACCCCTCTCTTAGAAAAAGAGGGACTACATCAAATTTAGCTCTATCAGGCTTAATTAGATTTTTGAATAAGCCCATAATTATCAACAGACAACGAATATAAATTAAGTTACGCTTACGAATATGAAGCTCAGCACTCTGGAAACTGTTTTCAATACCCTCAACCATGGGAAAGTAAAGTACCTCGTCGCTGGGGGCATAGCTGTTAATATTCACGGCTACCAACGATTGACTACAGATCTCGATTTGGTAATTCAACTCGATTTATCTAATATAAAAACAGCTTTAGATTGCCTCAAACAACTTGGATACGCCCCAATAATACCCATTAATGCTTATGATTTTGCCGATCCGACAACACGTAAAAACTGGATAGAAACAAAAAATATGCAAGTGCTCTCACTCCAGTCCCTAAAGCACCCCGAAACAACTGTCGACATATTCGTTGACGAACCATTTGATTTTGATATCGAATACAAATCCTCAATAACTGCAAAACTAACACCTGAAATAAGCTTTAACATTGTTAATATACCGACACTTATCCGGATGAAGCTGCAAGCCGGTAGAGCAAAAGACCTGGATGATATTGATCATCTGAAAATAATACTGGAGGACGGCGATGACCGGTAAAATAGAACAAAACTGGGAAAATGCAACCTGGATTGGAAGCCGGCGAGCCATGATCAGGCAATCATTAAAGCTAACGGTACGAGAGCGCCTACAGGCGCTTGAAGATCTCTGCAATGTGGCTGAGAAGCTCGCTACCATCAAAACCAGTAAAAACCGACAGAGACCTGATAGCTGATTCAAGCAAACGACATTACAACCACTGATCCGCTTTTAATTCCCACTCCCACGCATGCCTGATGATCACCCCCAGATCCGCAAACTCAGGCCTCCACCCAAGCTCCTTCTGTAACAAGGTCGAATCCGCCACCAGTCGAGCCGGGTCACCATCACGGCGCTCACCCATCAACACCGTAAAATCACTACCGGTCACTTGCTTGGCAACATCAATTAATTCTTTTATTGAATAACCGGTACCATTACCCATGTTATAAGCTTTCGTTTCACCGCCGGCCACCAGATGCTCCAGCCCCAGTAAATGCGCACTGCACAAGTCATTAATATGAATATAATCCCGGATACAGGTACCGTCCGGCGTATCATAATCAGTACCAAAAATAGTGATATTGTCACGCCGACCGGAAGCAGCCTGTAGCACCAGCGGAATTAAATGCGTTTCCGGAATATGGCGCTCACCCAGCTCACCCTCCGGATCAGCACCCGCTGCATTAAAGTAACGCAGGCTGACAGATTTCAAACCATAAGCGTGATCGAAGTCCCGCAGAATTTGCTCAACCATCAACTTACTGTGACCATAGGGATTAATGGGCTTTTGCGAGTGCGCTTCATCAATCGGGGTGTAATCCGGCTCACCAAAGGTCGCCGCGGTTGATGAAAAAATAAAACACTTAACACCATACTCAACCATTGCATCCAGTAACACCTGGGTATTACTCACGTTATTACGATAATACATAGAAGGTTTTTCAACCGATTCCCCAACCTGTATATAAGATGCAAAGTGCATGACCCCATCGAACTGATTTTGCGTAAACAATCTGTCCAGCAATTTTGCATCCGCAATATCGCCTTTTACAAATTCACCATATTTCACCGCGTCCTCGTAGCCATTGGAAAGGTCATCTAAAGTCGTGACATCATGCCCTGCTTTGCTGAGCATTTTCACCATGTGTGAGCCTATGTAACCTGCACCGCCTACTACCAGTACTTTCATTGTCTTACCTTTATTGTATTTTTGTGATTTTAAATTCTGCAGGTATGATACCGTTTAATTATATTAGTGCAAAAGCGGGCGGCCCAAATGTATGACGAACCATTAGACTCCGGACATCAATCAGAAAGCATCAGGCAAATGCACACCCTCATGTCGGTTGCATTGCGCCAGGTCTTAAACGAAACTCCACAGGATGAGTTTCTCGACTGGGCCCAATCATCCATTCCCAAGCTGGTTCCTTTAATGATGGAAAACATCTCCGAAGTAGAGCGACCTAAAGTGGCTTACTGGATGGGGGTCGATTTATGGAACGCAGCGCCTCAACCCGCAAATCACTTTAAGCCACTGCACATAGAAAAACCCAGTCGCAATTCAGCTTGCCCCTGCGGTTCAGGCTTTAAATATAAACAATGCTGCTCACGCCTGCCCCCTTCTATGAAGTTACCTACAGATAGTTTCTGGCTACTGATGCCCGCCGTTGCCTCAAAAGCAAACATTAATCGCTATATCAAAAGCGGGCAATTACCTGTTAAAGCCATCACGATTATGGCAAACCAGTTTTCAGACATGGGGGACGATGCACAGGTCATTAAATTGCTGGAGCCTTTATTTGAGGGTCAGGCCAGCCGTCTTAATCACAAACAGAGCGGCCTGCTGGATATCTTATGTGACAGTTATAACAACCACTACAAAACTGATAAAAAGAAAAAAGATTTACTCCAGCGCATGTGTCAGCATCCGGACCGCAGCATCCGCGCCGAAGCCTGGCAGCGTGTATCCAGCTGGCGGTTAGACTCCGGTGATTTACCCGCAGCCATGGAGGCTCTTGCCAAAGCCATGCAGGCCGAGCCGGATAACCCAAGCCACTCATTACTGGAACTCACCCTGCTGGTTTCCAGCAAACAGACCGAGCAGGCTAAACAACGCGCGAAATTCTGGCGTCACAAATTAAAACACCTGGAGTTTGAATTACCGGAATTAATGAGCACACTGGAACGCGCCCAGACAGACCCGGCCGGGGCCTTACAATTTACCATGAGTGAGGCGGATGATGACCCACGCCTGATGGAGCTACTGCAGTGGATTGACGATAACCGGGATTTACCCGTCATGGCATATACTTTAGAAAGCCTGAACGCACCGGAGATGGATGAGCCTGAAATAGATGAAGACAACCCATATCCAGACCCCATGCTAAATGCCCACACCCCTGTCCCCAGCGAGTTAATTGCTAATTTAGAAATGCGATGGGATGGCATTAAACCCGTAGATAAACCCTTTGGCACCCAGCTGGAACCCATGTCGGAAACCAGCTTCTGGGACAACATCTTCGATACCGAATGGCTTGATTTTTTACTGACAAACCCGAATGCCATTAACAGCCTGAATATACTCGATGACCTGGTCACCATGATATACATTCACCCGAATAATGACGTCATCTGGGGGCCACTGGGTAAAATTGAATCCCTGTTAGATCGCGCAGATCAAATCCTTCGCCAGCTCGACCTGACCGGCGAGAAAAATATTCCCTGGATTGTAACGGAGAATCGCCCACCCCTGCGCCTGCTAACCCACGATATTAATCTGGCAATTAACCAGGACGAACAACCCCGCGCCATAAAACAGATAAAGCACTATTTACAACTTAACCCAGATGATAATCACGGCTATCGAAGCCTGCTGATCAATCACTACCTGCAAAGCAATGAAAATGAAATGGCCATAGAGCTAGCCGCCAACTACCCAAACGACATGTTAGCAGAAACCCGCTATGGGCTGGTGCTGGCCCTGTATCGCCTGGGGGATTTACAGGGCGCCGAACTCGCCCTGCAAGACGCCTTAGCAGAGCTACCACGGGTGGCTGAATATTTAATAAAAGCAAGGGTGGCACAGCCCGAACTCAGTGAATATGGCATAAGCCACGGCGGTGAAGATCAGGCCTGGTTTTACCGGGAAGAGATGCGTGGGAGTTGGAAGCAGACTGAGGGGGGGCTTGCGTGGTTGAAAAAACAGCTGAAATAGCAGTTTTTTTCAGCCTTTAGTCCCGTCCAATGCCAGCAGGTAGGACCATATATAATAGAAAAATATAGAGTTGTAGATGCCGTCGGTTCCCTCTCTAACAAAGAGGGGCTGGGGGAGATTTTGTTTTTAACTAACGACTAAAGCATAAAAAACTAACAACGTCTTTTACTTTTTACAACTCATTACGTATTACTGACATACTTGAAGTTGCACTTCATAATGTTAACTATTTTATTTGGATACTTGAACATAGTTAAAGATGATAGCAATGATCAGACAATCATTAAAACTAAGCATGCGGGAACGCCTGGAAGGTCTTGAAGAGCTTTGCAAGACAAGCCAGAAGCTAGTCTCAGCAAAAACTAGAAATAATACAAAAAAACAATAGCTGATTTAAACTTACGACTTACGACTTACGACTTCTTTTTGATTCTTCTGGCCATGTATAGCTGCCATGAATACAGCCAGATAAAAAGAAAAGAAATTCACAGAACGAGAACGTTCCAGCATAGGCTCCGATACGTTAAAAGCCATATACGCCACAATCAATACCAAACCTGCCAGGGCCAGGCGCTTAATATCATCTGTTTCGCCATGATTAATGTATTTTACAAATAACCTGGCGGGTACAAAGAATAAAACCATCAAAATAATGAAACCTAGAATACCACCGTTAGCCAGCGCAGAAAAATATTGGCTATGGGGATGAGTGTATATTGCCGCAACTTTATTACGTAAACCTTGATCAAATTGTAACAGAGCCTGCTCTTTATAATGCCCCCAACCCACCCCCAACACAGGATTATCTTGAAACATCTTCCATGAAGCCTTCCACATTTCCAGACGGCTACCAACAGAAGTTGCTCGTTTTTTTGATGTGATTTCACTATCATTATATTGCTGCAAACTAGCAATTGTACGATCAACCTGTCGACTCACGCCAGTTTGAGGTAATAGATATATTAAACCAAGAAAAAAAACAAAAACTACTGCAGATACCATTTTTTGTCGAAGTGAAAATAAAGACTTTATATACCAGAAAAACAACATAACCAGAAAAGGGATCGCTAACCACCCACCACGAGCACCAGATAGTCCACTAGCGAGTACGCCACTTAATAATGCAACAATAGGATATACAACCTGCCACGAAGCTTTTTGCTTAAACCAACCCAGCCCAGCCATAGACATACAACCCAATATCAGTGCAAGATCTCCGAAGATTATAGGATGAGTAATTCCCATAGCACGAATATCGCCGTTCACCCATATCCTGGGAGAACTTGTTAACCAAACATCATAAATAGCAACTCCAGCTGCTACCACTGCGCCAGCTACAAGCCCATACCATATGGAAAAATACTTAACGCCAGTATGCCTCAGATAAATATATACAGGAATAAAAAGCAATATATGTAGATATTTACCTAATATTTTATATATAAAACCAGCATTAAGCATAATGAACAGAGAAGCCAGAAAAAATAGCGTCACTGAAAAATAAAGCCAGACCTCATCACGGTTAGCTCTTAATGATTGATTCCTGTGTATAAATAAATAAACTAATCCTACTAAAGAAAACAGACCAAATATCAGCCCGTTAACCTTAGGTACAGACAAAACAGTAGCAGGATAGATAATAAGAGCAGCGTTAATAAATACAGTAGAAAAACTATATTGTTCATCGCCAAAAAGAGTGCGCGCTTTTTTTAAATTCATATATGAGTTATTTAGCCAGATTTTGATCAATACACAGCATTATCACACCAAAAAACACAAAATTAATAGCTAAAGCTGCTGATTACAAGTTACGACTTAGTTCTAATTTTAAAATGCATTCTTATGCACAAAACCTTTAAAAAGTGTCATCCAGATAATTTTTAAATCGAACCATAAAGACCAATGCTCAATATAATACAGATCATGCTCAACACGGTTTTTCATCTTAACTAATGTATCCGTCTCACCTCGAAATCCATTAACCTGAGCCCAACCGGTAATACCCGGTTTAACCATATGTCGAAGCATATATTGATCAACCTGGTCTTTATATTGCTCATTATGCTCAATCGCATGAGGTCGCGGCCCTACAATAGACATACGACCCTGCAAAACATTATAAAATTGTGGTAACTCATCCAAACTGGTTCTACGTAGAAAAGCTCCTAGTTTTGTAATACGAGAATCACCTTTACGTGCCTGCGTTATCTTTCCATCAAACTCACTGTGCACTTTCATGGTTCGAAATTTATAAACATTAATAACATTACCATCCCAACCATGGCGTTTTTGTTTAAACAGAACTGGCCCTTTTGAGCTCACTTTTATTGCGAGGGAAATTAAAAGAAGCAACGGGCTAATCAAAACCAATATCAGCAATGCTAAAATACGATCCTCTAAAGCCTTAACTAACTGATTACTCCCACCCATTGGGGTGTCTGAAAGGTTAACAGCCGGTAGACCAACTATTTCTGTCATGGAGTGATTAAGCAACTGAAACCCAAAAATATCTGGAATCAGCTTAATATTAACTGTTTGATGCCGAAGCGCATAAAGTATATCTTTAACTCGCTGCTCGGCACGCAAAGGTAAAGCAATCCAGACCTCATCTATCCGGTTTTTCTCCAAATATGCCTCAATTTCGTTAGCGCCCCCTATAACTTTGTAACCATTAACCAACGAATCAATATTCCTGTAGGCATCATCAAACAAGGCTTCTATCTTAAAACCACTCCATGGCGAGCTTGTTGTATGCAAAATAAGCTTTTTACCAAGATCACCTGCACCAAAGATTACTACACGTCGGTAATTTCTACCCTGTTTGCGCTGATGCTGCAGAAAGCCATAAATACACAAACGAAATGCCAATAAAAACACAAGACCTAATACCATCCACCAACCCAACCAGAGCCGAGAGTATTCGGATGAAATTTTGAGGCTAAATAAGATAATAATCATTAATAATACAACAGAAAACCAGGCAAGAATTATTGCCCTGGCCTGTTTGGTAAGGCTTTGCCCCCGCCAGGAGCCATAAAGATTAAACAAGGGAAACACCAAAATGGTGCACAGCAACGAGAATAAGATTAGAAATCGATAATCTATGGGTAAATGCAGCTCATTAAATGAAAATCTTATACCATATGCTATTACAGACGCAATAATAACCACCAAAGGGTCAGCAATCCTTGCAAATAAACTTATAAAGCCCGAAAAATTTTTAAAAACTGATTTACCAAACACGATGTATATCTACTATTAGAGTTTTATGTATTATAGTACATTTTTGCGTATTAATAATTAAGATAATTCGTACTAGTGGAACATATCAATTTAAAACACTAATTAATATGCTATTTATGGTATCCGTAGCCATTCGAGTATATATATACAAGCAACTGAATATGATCTCTTTATTCAAACAAAACGAGCATATTGATAAAAACTTACACTCAATAAAAAACAACAATTCCCCATGTGTCAGGATACCTTTCGCCTCAATTAAAAACTAAAAATGAGGGCGAATAGGATGAAAAGATGCGTAAAACATATTCAGAAGAATTCAAAGAGTCAGTCATTGAAAAAATGATGCCACCTAATCCGGTACCGGTATTACAAATTTGTAGAGAAACAGGGGTGTCTGATGTTACTCTGTACAAATGGCGAAAAGACTACAGAAATAGAGGAATTGCAGTGCCTTCTGACCAGAATAATTCAAATAATTGGACAGCAGAGGATAAGCTGGCAGCCATTATTGAAACTGCCTCATTTAATGAAATTGAATTAAGTGAGTATTGCCGCACAAAAGGGTTGTATGTAGAGGATATTCAACAATGGAAAATCTCTGCCATATCAGGCTGCCAACAGGATAAACAGTTAAAAAAGGGAAAGCAAGCCAGTCTGCAGACAGATAAAAAAGAAATAAAACGGCTTAAATCTGAACTGAGGCGAAAAGAAAAAGCCCTGGCAGAAACGGCGGCTCTTTTGGTGCTATCAAAAAAGTGCGAAGCCATCTGGGGGGGAGACGAGGAAGATTGATTTCTTCTGAGAATCGTCAGATGGCAATTGAATTCATAACAGAAGCAACATCCAATGGCGCCCGACAAAAGCAGGCATGTGAAATTATTGGCATTAGCGTTAGAACATTACAAAATTGGCGCAAATCCGGCAAAATGGATAGTCGTCAAACGGTTAAAAAAATACCGGCAAATAAACTGAGCCACGAAGAACGAGAGAAGATACTGGCTATTTGTAATAGCGAAGAATTTAGAAGTCAGCCACCCAAACAGATTGTGCCCAGATTAGCCGATAGAGGTGTATACATAGCATCTGAGAGCAGTTTCTATCGTATTCTGCGAGATGCCGGTCAATCACAACATAGAGGTCGCACTGCGTGCCCGGCATCCAGAAAAAGGCCTGAAACGTATACTGCGGATGCGGCCAATCAGGTGTGGAGCTGGGATATTACTTATCTTGCCAGCCAGATTAAAGGACAGTTTTTCTATCTGTATTTATTTATGGATATTTATAGCCGAAAAATTGTTGGCTGGGAAGTTTATGAAAATGAATCGTCTGAACAGGCAGCGGAGGTGTTACGAAAAACCCGTCTTGCTGAAGCAATCACATTTAACAAGGAAGTCATTTTGCACTCTGACAATGGCAGCCCAATGAAGGGTGCAACCATGCTGGCAACTATGCAAAAACTGGGTATTGTTCCTTCGTTTAGTAGGCCGTCAGTAAGTAATGATAATCCATTTTCAGAATCATTATTCAAGACATTAAAGTATGCTCCATCTTACCCCTCAAAGCCATTTGAAAGTCTTGAAGAGGCAAGAAAATGGGTGAGTCAATTTGTACATTGGTACAATGGCAGTCACCGGCATAGTGGGTTGAAATTTGTAACACCTGCGCAACGTCATAATGGTGAAGATATTGAAATTTTAAAACAGCGAAAGCGTGTTTATGAGGATGCAAAAAAACAATGCCCTGGTCGTTGGTCAGGTGAAACCAGAAACTGGAATCATGAAGCTGTCGTCATGCTCAATCCGGTTAACGAGTCAGTGCAGAATATTGAGCCTAAGAAAGTGGCTTAAAAATGATGTTAGGCGAAAAGTATGTTGACACCTACCGAATTGCTACAAACTAACTCTATTTTTTTATTTCACGAACAATAAGCGGTAACAACCCCCAGGACTCTACGAAATACCTTCTAAATAACCGCCTTGGTTGCTGCAAAAAACGATATAACCACTCCAACTTCATATATTGCCAAATCCTTGGGGCTCTTTTCTGTTTTCCAGTAATAAAATCTATTGATGCACCAATACAAAATGCAAAACAATCAAAATTCACTCTTTGTTTTAATCTACAGGCCAAGAGCTCCTGCCTTGGAAACCCTAAAGCTAAAAACAAATACACTGGTTCTGTACCTATTATTCTATTTATCGTTATTTCGATCTCATTCTCATTATTAATAAAACCCATTGGTGGCTCATAATGAAACAGGTTAGTCAAACCATATTTATCCCTGATAATTTGTATATCTTCGTTTGTAGATCCTACCACCATTATTTTTTCAGAACGATTAATACCTTTTTCAAACATGTATTTTGTTAGATCACTCCCTGGTATCACATTTTTAATTAAGGTATTAACAAAACGAGAAATCAACTGTAAAACCCTACTATCACAGAGGCAAATATTCGCCTGCTTATAACACCCCATTAACTCCTTATTTTTATTCAACTCAACTACATGTTGCACATTGGGAGTAACAACAAAATTAAACCCCTTATTATTGTGTATTCTAGAATCAATCATATCTATATCTATATCATCAATTATCAATGAAAAGATATCATTTACCGAGTATTTAGAAAAGCTCATACATATTACCAATTAAAAACTTTTATTTAAATATATCTCATATAATTTTTTTGTGACTTCAATATTATCCATTCCTAAAGTTATTAATTTATTCCTACCATTCGTACGACCTGCATTTAACCAATAAATAATTTTTTCTTTAAAATCCGATGTTTTCACATCAATAACAGAACCAGTGAATCCATCACCAAAATACATTTCTGCATTTCCAACATCAAAAGTTATAACAGGTAAATTACATGCCATCGCCTCTTTGAAAACCATACCATCAGATTCGAATTTACTAAATGAGACCAAAATATTTACAGCACTCATATAAGTACTCATCTCAGAATACTCTATACCACCCCCCCAAATAACTTCAATTTTCTTATTACTTACGAATTGTTTTTCTTTTTTTAAAAAATCAATTAAAAACTTAGCATTTTTTTCCTTGCGATTAGGTGAGCCTGGAAAAAGTAAGTAATTTATTTCAGAGCTTAAACCTAACCTTGTTCTGGCCGCATGCGAATCCATTTCATTAAAAACATCCATATTAATACCACTAGGCAAAAAATGTTTTTTACTATGTACAGATAAATCATACATTTTTTTGTTGACAAAAATAACAGTGTCTGAAAACTTAATTGCTAGCCTTATTAATTTAGACTTGAATGAATTGGTTTGTAACTCTCCTTCATGAACAGTATAAACCACCCTACAATAAGGGCATAACTTTGATATAAAGGTACATAAAAAATGATGACTATGTACTAGCTTGAAATTCTTTCTAATTGCATATACTGGAAACAAAAAAAACCATTTAAAATAGCTAAGAGTGCTTCCACCATTAGATATTGCACCTTTAATATGACAAACTGTGACATTTACACCAAACTGTTTAATTAGTTGGTCAACCTGCTCCTTCACGAAAACACCTCGCCATGCCACATCACCTTTAGATGGATACATATTTGTTAATACTGTAAGACTAATATCTTCTTTCATTAGTGAAATGGTCTTTTAAATTTTAAGTTGTAATTAGGATTACATTTACGTCCCTTTATAAATTTTGCTGGTGCGCCACCAACCACAGTAAAAGGCTCAACATCTTTAGTTACCACACTACCAGCAGCAACCACTGCACCTTCACCAACTTTCACACCTGGTAAAATAATCGAATAAGCTCCAATAACAACATAATCGTTGACAACAACTTTTTTTGCAATAGTTTCATAACTATCAGAATCAGTTAAATGCTGTTCAGTGAAAATTTTCACCCCAAATGAAATATCCACGTTGTTCCCAATATCCAATATTCCTCTTCCATCTAAAAAAGAATCAAAATGAATTATAGAACAATTACCCACATTAATTTTCCAGGGTGAAAACATAACGACATTCATATGGATATTAGCATCACCCAATTTCATCCCATAAACATATTTCAAGATAAAATGTCTGATAAAAAAAAATGGAATTTTATTAAAAATATGATTCCACAATGCCATATACAAATACCCTAGCATGTAAATAAAACCACCTATGTATTGATTTTTGGTAAGACTATGTAAAAAATCAAACATAATATTGCTACTTTCTAATCCAGTAATTACCTATAGCAAGAAATTCCAACCTGGATCTATCAATAACTTCAAACGCATGCTCTGGTGTATGAACGAGAGGTAATCCATGTAAATTCAATGATGTATTAAGCAAACCACCAATACCAGTTAGTTTCTTAAATTCGTTAAGCAATTTCCAATATGACTCATTATGTTCTTTCGTTACCAACTGTGGTCTTACTGTTTTATCGTAAGGATGTATCCCCCCAGATAATTCCTTAGATGCAACTTCTTTAGTATCATAAGTCATAATCATATAATACGGATTATTTTTATTGTTCATTTTAACATAACGCTCGATATCTGTATCTAATATAGAACTAGCAAATGGCATCCAAAAATCTCGATTTTTAATGAGCTCGTTGATTGTCTTAATTACATCACTTGTTGAAGGATTGCCAAGAATCGCACGATTACCAAGTGATCGGGCGCCAAACTCTTCTCTTCCATTAAATCTTGCAACAACATGTCCTTCACTTAGCGTTTTTGCAACAACAGCTTCTATATTCTCAACATATTCAATCACATAATTATTTTTAAACTCATAATTATCATATGCTACTTTAATTTGCTCATTAGACCATTCGAGCCCAAAATTAACACCCTTTAGCTTATCTATCTTTTTATAGTCATCATGTTTAGCAAAATAATTATACGCGACTCCTATAGCATTTGACTCATCACCACATGAAGGATAGACAAACACTTCTTCAACCTCATCAATCTCCATTATCAATTTATTTGCTTTAACGTTCATAAAAGTTCCACCACTTAATGCAACTTTTTTAATACCCGTTGAACGGATAGCAGATTTGACCCAGCTTACTAAAAATTCCTCTATGAAAACCTGAAGACCAGCCATTAGATGATCAAACCTTTTGAGATACATAAAGTCTTTAAAATAGTCTAGAGATTCATAAATTGAGGTGCCTGCAGTAAATTCCCAAGTCAGGCCATCATCGGACACTTTAAACATTTGATGAAATTCATCAGCAACAATTCTAGCTCCTTTTACATCGGCATATGGCGCCATGCCCATGATTTTATATTCATGTTCAAGCGGAACCATTCCCGTTAAAAAAGTAAACATCGCATACAATAAACCAATAGAATTATTCTCATGAATTTTATTTATAAGCTCGAGCTTGCCACTCTTACCGATAGATACAGTAGCACAAACTCTATCGCCAGCACCGTCATTAGTAAGCACTAATACTTCATTTTTATAATCACCTAATCCATAATATGCGGATGAGGCATGAGCCTCATGATGATTAACAAAGTGAACTTTATCTTTAGAGCAGCCTAATTCTACCAAATTATTAATTCTTACATCATTATTCATATCCTTATAAAAAGCATCTACAAACTTAATTTTTTTAAGATTGGATTTAAATTTATTCTTTGATGATGATAATGCCTTAAATGCTTCCACCCGTTCTAGTCTTGACATAGACTTTGGTTGATGCCCTCCATTTAAAACAACAGCATCAATATCATTAAATGCAATAGATTCTACCTGAAGAATATTTTCAACAGCTAACAGAGGAAACCCATCATAATTTTTTTCATGACGCAAGCGCTCTTCTTGAATCACCCACTTAATTTTACCATCCTCAAATAAACAAGCAGTAGCATTATGCCCATCATGTATACCTAAAATTCTCATACTAAATACCTTAATATTTCATCGATTCAATCATTAATAAAATTAAACTTAAAAAAGATTCGACAATTAAACAAAACCTCATAGCCAATTTATTATCTTGAACAACTAATTTAAAAACTCATCCACTACAATTTTTTACCTTAACCCACTGACAACCCATCTTAATCATATTGTTTCTACCATAAAGCATCAACAAATTCATTGCATAAAAAACCGTATACATACCATTCTGAAAAACAGGATCAGTAACAGACAACAATATAGTAAACCAGGTAATTAAACTAAAAATTGTATAATTATAGCCATCCAAATATCTTTTATTCAATCTAAAAAAATAAAACACAAAAACACACAAAATAACAACACCAATAAATCCATTTTCAGCCATAATTGACGCAAGCCCACTATCGTATATGGCTGTATTATCTTTAAAAACACCATCGTGAATATATATACTTTCAGGCATGCCTACATACTCATAAACAGCCAAAGTATTATATTGACTTATAACCGTACCGTATGTACCCGCACCGACTCCAAAAGGAAAAAACTCAACAAATAAAGACATTCCATAAAAAAACACCAAACCTCTTACATATCCGTGTTCATCGTGAAAAAAATTACTAATATTTTCAAATGAATCTGAGTACATTTGAGTATCAGATATCAGCTTTATAAAAACCGCAATAAACAAAACTGTTAACATCACAAATAATACCCTGGATTCTAATCGTGCCTCTTTAATTCCTGAATAAAATAAAGGAATCATAAACAGCAGCCCCTTCCTAACTGTCAAAAAAAATGCCAACAAAAAATCTATCACAAAGAATATATAAAACTTTTTAATTACCCCTTTCACATGTACAAGCTGTTTCTTAAAATGCAATAAGAATAGTGTGGAAAAAAACAAGACGAAAAAATATGCATTCTGACCGACATCTGAAAACCAGCCGGCCGGCCGTAAAAAACCGTATCTGTACTCAACCTTATAGCCTAGAATTTCATTCCACCCATCGCCTAGAACAACATTTAATAACAAACCCAACAGAAACAAAAAAACTAATAAATAATAAAAAAAATAACACTTATTAGAAATATTTATTTTTCTAATTAATATAACAAAAGCCAATGAAACAACAAATATCTTGATATTTATAAATGATTGTATCAGCACAAATTTTAAACTTAATTCGAATGGCGAATTCAAATAATTAATGTATTGATAACCCACATACATCGCAAGAAAAAAGAAAACCTTGCTCACAACTCCAGCATACATTTCTTTCACGACTGTCAGTACAATTACACCTACAGATAAAACCAACGTAATTTCATCTATATATTTCAAAAACGACTGCTTAAAAAAACCCTGATTAAAAGTAAGAAAAAATAAAAAAAGGTAAATAGCCACAAGAACTACATCATAATAAGATTTACTTATGCTCCGCATATCTACCTCTCACCGTTTCTTCTATATCGTATAGAAGAAATGTACTTAAATTAGCATTACACTTCAAACCCACTTGCTAAATACCACAATAACAGAAGCCTTCAAAAACTTTAGCATATTGTTAGCTTTTTAAAACAGATCTGATATGTTTTTTATCACAAGATCTCTAAGCTTACTATTTTCGCTAACTAGCCCCTTTTGAATTTCATCATATTTCTCAATTAATGTTTCAAATTTATTTTTCAATAAATCTAATTCATCTAATTCAACCACTAACGATCCCATACCAATTAATTCCATATACGCACGAATTTTATGTTGTGTATTAATCATAATCGTTGGGACACCTGCACTCGTTGCCAGAATACCAACGTGCATACGTGTACTAATAAACATGAATAAGTTCTTTTGCATACCCTGATAAACATCAGGATGGATCGCCTTATTAGGTAAAATAGCAACATTATAACCTCTTGCTATCAATAGTGATTTAGCTTCAAGACTTAATCTATAATCAGCACTAACTGAATCATGCTCATAATTCGATGGCATCAGCAAAATTTGATAGTCTTCTACCTCAAAAAATAACGCAATTTTTTCTACTAAAATAGTCAAGTAGTTGTTATCATGCCCCATCTCATCTTTTGGCACCTCTGAAACTGTTAAACCGATTACTTTTTTTTCAGCTACAATACCAGGCAATAAAACTGGCTTAGATTCCTGTGTAACTGCTACATCAGGACAAAATAAAACTTTTACTTTATTACCTCTCCATAGCTTCCTTGCAGTGTCAACTGATCGATTGTCTCTCGCAACAATAACTACTGCATTACCTAAAAATACACGTAATAAAAATTTTGATAATGGCTTATAAATCGGTCCAATACTTTGCGGAAAAAGAACAAACTTTTTACCTCTAATAATTGCCAAGTGATAAGTTAATAGCCTTTGATACATTTGAGGAAAATAATGATCATTAATTGTTTCACCAGATAATGATACAACTACATCAGACCTTTCAATAGCATTAATCAAATCACGAAAGCGCTTTCCCCATGGGAACCGTAATTTCCCTCTAAAAACAACCGTATTCATAAGCTCTACGACATAAAAGAACATTAATTCTATAGCAAATTTTAATTTTTTAAGGCTTGAACCAGCATAATCAGAGAATACATCTTCTATTAATACGGGGAAGCGTGAAATATTTGGCTTAATATCTGCAGTAATAACTTCTACATCATCAGCAATATAGGACTTACACAATTTGTATGTATTATCTATTAACGCCCCATTACCAACATGGATCGTGCTGAGTGAATCAATCATCAGTACTTTTTTAAAATTCACTTATATTACCTTCTTAGTCTTCATATTTCTGTATAAACTTCATTCAACGGTCGCCTTTCTGAAGCACAAACCTTAATCTCATCTTTTGGATAACCTACTGCCAACATCATCATAATAGTATGCGCTGGATTGATATTAATAATTTTTCTAAACTTCAAGTCAGCCTGAGCAGTACGACTCCAATTCAAACAACAAGACGACAAGCCTAATGAATGAAACGCCATAACTAATGACATAGAGAGTATCCCACCATCAATCCAATGTTGATACCTTTCTCCCGCACTATCAAATGCTTTTAAATCTATCGTAATCAAAAGCAAACAAGGCACCTCTTTCTCAAAGCCAGTACACCCCCCTTGAAATTCAAGGGCTTCAACTATCTTAACTTCATCCATTATATTATAGACATGCCAAGCCTGCCTATTGCATACAGAAGGAGCCTTCATTGAAAGATGGATAGCTCTTTCGATAATTTTAGAATCTACTTTTTGTTTCGAAAAATCTCTTACTGTATATCGTGATAAAAAAAAGTGCTCAGGATCATTTAGTGCATGTTTTTTAAAATATTCAGGCGTCAAGGTTACCGTACCGCCACCTGAGACCCTGAATTGCTCATATTCAGCTAGCAAAGATTTAATTTTTTCACTATTTATATCTGCCGATTGACTTGTATCCAAATGATAAAACTCATCAAGAACATTTGCAGCAATTTTATCTTGATAACCAACATTTTTATATCTAATAGCATTATCTAGTAGCTTTATAAGATCCTCGGCAGTATTCCAGCCAGCGCCTTCACGTCTATACCTATAACTTAAACTTTTTTCTAAGCTATGGTATATCTTAACCGCTTTATAATTTCGCTTTACCTCATCTTTATAATCAGGATACCAGCCACTATACAAATAAAATCGCATCAAATCATACAAAAACCCTATAAATACATTAATAACGTCTCTAAATGGACGCAATAATTTTTTTATCGATTCTTTTGTTCCCATATACACCTCAATTAATCAACCTAAAAGCTCTAGATTTTAGCCTATAATCTTTTTCTGGAAACCACATAGCAGACAACCAATAGTGCCACTCACACAGCAATGTCAACAACATCAAAACTTAATAAATACAGTATAAAGCTTGCGAGAGATTCAAGCATTTCTTAGAAAAAAAGATTGACAAACATATACCCAGATGAAAACTTCAATGAAGCTTACCATAACATTACTATGTTATGATGCACCTTGACTGTCTTTATTGATGACCGATACCGGTTCGAACTCCAGACGACTTATATACCGACGTTTGAATCGATTCCATCGGCTCTATAGCCTAATGACATTCAGCATCATACAAAATGCGATTATTGTCACAAGATACTTGGAATATAACCTGAAGGCCTGTTTACCCAAAGCCAAGAAAAAAATCATTCAAGATCTCAAAATTCCAAATTAACCCTACCAAAAAAGCCATAAGTAGAATTTCTACCAACATAAATTATACATTAATTCCTGCACAAAGAGAACAATAGCTTTTGAGCAGCTCTTTAGCTTAATAACATTGAACTTAAGTTACCATCGATTTATCGATTAGGCTGATTTACACGATGGAGCAGATTAACTACCTGTATACGCCTCAGGCAAGATAAGTTAGATTTACACTCAAAAGAAATATATACTTGCGAAAATCATAGGACCATTTCAAGTAGCTGGGAAGTAAGAATGAAAAAAACTAACCTCTTAAACTATCGAGAATTCAATCAGTTCAAATTATCACGCAGAGAGTTTTGTATAAGCTCAGTGATACTTGCTTTTTCAGGCCCTCTGAATTCAGCTCCTTCCACACAATCCACCCTGATAATGAATATCATTAACACTATGGGCTTAGATGCCAGCATTGAAAGAGTTGGAGAATGGATGAGAAATAATTTGCCTACCGATAAATCGACACAATTAGTTAATGAAGCCGCACAACGTTTAAGCTCATCCTCTGCACTATCCAAAAGCAATATAATAGAAATGATATCTAGTGATTATTCACAAAGACGCACAGTCGATATTTTGAGCATCAGATTTTCAACAATAGAAGCTGCTCTGTGCATTACTGCCAGCACCTTTACTAGTAAAAATTGGGTTAAATGATGACATTAGAAAACTTTCATGATGCTAACAATGAAAACGTAGCTAATAAGCTGAAAACTTCAGTTTGTATCATAGGGGCTGGTGCAGCTGGGATTACCCTGGCTAAAAACCTAACAGATGTTGACGATGTATTATTGATTGAATCCGGTGATTTTGAAATTGATGGAGGTACACAGGCTTTATATTCAGGTTCAAATATTGGACTTCCTTATTTTGATTTATTAGGGTGTCGATTGAGATATTTTGGAGGAACTACCAATCATTGGGGAGGGTACTGTAGGCCTAATGATCCTATTGACTATGAAGGTCGTGAGGAAATAGCACTACCTGAGTGGCCTATTAATGAAAATGATCTAGAAACTTATATAACACGGGCAGCTGAAGAATTAGATCTTAATACCGAATTCTACAATCCTGAATTATTGTTATCAGCAAAGGGTGCGCCAACTGATGAATTGCTTGAGCGAGTATCTTCAGATTTTTATACTAAAATATTTCAGAGCACTAAACGCCTAAGATTCTCACAAATTTATCGCGATGAACTATCCAAACAGAATAACCTGCGGGTTTATCTAAACCTAAATGCTATACACATCCAACTTTCATCTAACGCCAGTCGCGTAAATTTTATACGGTGCAAAACATTGAAAGGTAAGATAATAACGATTGAGGCTAAGAATTTTATTTTAGCTTCTCATGGCATTGAAAATGCACGGCTCCTGTTAAACTCGAATGATGTTCAACATGAAGGTGCTGGCAATCAATATGATCATGTTGGCCGTTATTTTATGGACCATGTCCATATATCAGCCTCAAAACTCATTCCATCAAATAAATTCCCTAACATATACAATAGTGTTGCCTCAAGAAATTTTGACTTAAATGCAAACCTCAGCTTTACTGATGACTATCTTCGTAAGACCGGTATTTTACAATACTATGTAGTGGCATACTAATTTTGGCCACCTAACAAGAGGTGATATTATACACCTCATTAACGATAGGTGAGCATGTGATCAGAAAAACTAGAAGAACATTTACCCCCGAATTCAGGCTAGAGGTAGCC
>Ga0316207_10002385_pt1 | contig 19464 bp, 16 predicted proteins | sample 6weekpyrite_MG_FD_204943 | JGI IMG/M metagenome (GOLD analysis project Ga0316207, IMG submission 204943) | Microbial mat bacterial communities from mineral coupon in-situ incubated in ocean water Damariscotta River, Maine, United States -... | ecosystem: Environmental > Aquatic > Marine >...
CGAAGTGAAACAAGCACGGATGGATCTTCACCATAAAGATTTGGCATGGAATAAATGCCACCCACTATCAACACTACAACAAGTAGCAGGTATTTCCATAAAGGATACTGGTTAATCATTCTTATTGCCCGATGTTTTTATTTTAAGCCATTAAAATTAGCGATTTTATTAACCGCACGTCATTCCCGCCATTAACAGGCAAAAATGATGAAACGTAGTTCAACTATTCTGTTCTTTAATTGTGCCTTTAGGCATAAGCGAACCAACCGCGGCTTTTTGAACGGTGATGGTTACATTATTAGCCACTTCCAGAATGACAAAACTTTCAGATACTTTGGTAATCTTGCCAAGGATGCCGCCCTGAGTTAAAACCTCATCCCCTTTACTTAAGGCTGCAACCATGGCTTTCTGCTCTTTAGCACGTTTACTTTGTGGACGAATCAAAAAGAAATAAAACAGTACCAGTAAACCAATTGGAAAAAGTAAGGCCGTTATAGGGTCACCCTGTGACGCCGCTGCACCACCTTCAGCCAATGCATCTGATATAAAAAAACTCATAAACTTCTCCACCCCCAAAGGGTTATATAATGTGTAATATTAAATTGCGCGGTATTATGCCATTTTGATGGCTTAACGTCAGCTGAGATTTCACTCAGCAAACCGCTAAACTCAACTTTTGTCCTACAAGGTTTTAATCGATCCCACCTTTTCGTGCCGCGTAGAAGTCCTTTACATAGGTATCGAATCGGTCTTCTTCAATGGCCAGGCGAATATCTTTCATTAATTGTTGATAATAATGCAGGTTATGGATGGTATTTAAGCGTGAGCTGAGAATTTCCTTGCACTTATCAAGGTGCCGTAAATAACTCCGAGTGTAGTTTCTACAGGTATAACAGGTGCATTTCTCATCAACCGGACGAATATCATCTTTATATTTAGCATTACGAATTTTAACAATGCCCGTTGAGGTATATAAAAAACCGGTTCGGGCATTGCGCGTAGGCATCACACAATCAAACATGTCAATGCCACGGCGCACGGATTCAACTATGTCTTCCGGCGTGCCGACCCCCATCAGGTAGCGTGGCTTATCCTGTGGCAGTAACGGCGTGGTCACCTCCAGCACTTTATTACGCTCTTCTTTCGGCTCACCAACGGATAGACCTCCGATGGCATATCCATCAAAGCTAATTTTCACCAGCTCATTTGCCGAGTGTTCACGTAAATGTTCATGCATACCACCCTGAACAATCGCAAATAAGGCAGAGTCATTACCCTCATGCGCTTTCTTACTGCGATCTGCCCAACGTAAAGACAACTCCATAGAATCTTTGGCTTCCTTTTCGGTGGCTGGATAGGGAGTACACTCATCAAATATCATCACAATATCCGAGCCTAAATCACGCTGCACCTGCATTGAGCTTTCTGGTGTGAGCATGACTTTTTTACCATCGACGGGCGAATTAAAACTAACCCCTTCTTCGCTTATCTTGCGCAGTTTGGCCAGGCTAAAAACCTGAAAACCACCGGAGTCGGTTAAAATGGGTTTATCCCAGTGCATGAAATCATGCAAATCCCCATGCTGTTTAATAATCTCTGTACCCGGGCGTAACATCAGGTGAAATGTATTACCCAGTATTATTTCCGCCCCCAGCTCTTTAAGCTCTTCAGGTGTCATGGCTTTAACCGTGCCATAGGTACCCACGGGCATAAACGCCGGAGTTTCAATAGTCCCACGGGGGAATATAATCTGGCCCCGTCGAGGACCAATTTCACCTTTCTTTAATTTGAATTGCATCAATGACATACGTAAACTTTTTAATGTAAATTAACCTGTTTATAACTATGTTTGTTTTTAGAAGCCATAAGTCTTAAGTCAAAGCAGCTCTGCCTTTGGGAGACTTTTTACTACTCAGGACTGATGACTGTATTTTCAAGAAACATCGCATCACCATAACTGAAAAATCGATACTTCTGCTCAACCGCGTGCCGGTATGCATCCATCATTAACTTATGTCCTGAGAACGCGCTGACCAGCATCAACAAGGTTGACTGGGGTAGATGAAAGTTGGTTACCATCGCATCCACCACCTTAAATTCATAACCGGGATAAATGAAAATCTGGCTATCACCATGAAACTCGGCCAGTGCACCCTTCATAGCAGCAGATTCGAGGCTTCTAACAGCCGTAGTTCCCACTGCAATAACTCGCCCGCCCCTGGCTTTAGTCTGTAATATCTGCTCCACCACTGAGGCCTCAACATCAATATACTCAGCGTGCATATGATGATCTTTAATTTCATCAACCCTGACCGGTTGAAACGTGCCTGCACCAACATGTAACGTTACAAAAACTGACTTAATGCCTCTGGCAGCAAATTGGTCAAGCATTGCCTGATCAAAATGCAAGCCCGCTGTGGGTGCAGCAACCGCACCCGCATGCTTTGCATAAACAGTCTGATAACGTTGTTGATCAGCTTTATCATCAGCCCGTTCAATATAAGGGGGTAAAGGCATATGCCCATACTGTTCCAGTAAATCAAACACCCCCACATCACCTTCAAAGCGGAGTTTGAACAGCTCACCAACCCGCTCAAGCATAGTTGCCTGAATCAGCTGCTCAAGAATCAAACCCACCCCGGCCTTTGGTGATTTACTGGCCCTGATGTGTGCGAGCAAATGATGATCATCTAAAACACGCTCCACCAGCACCTCAACCTTACCACCGGTGTCTTTCACGCCATGTAAACGTGCCGGAATCACTTTTGTATTATTAAATACCAGTAAGTCTTCCGCTGTTAGCAAATCAGGTAATTCAGAAAATTGTCGATCGGTTATCTTCTCACCACATAAATGCATTAACCGACTAGCAGTTCTTTCTTCCAGCGGGTATTGAGCAATTAGCTCTTCAGGTAGGTCAAAATCAAAATCAGCAGTTCGCATGGCGCGGGATTTTAACATAATCTTAAAAGCCGGGAGAGCTGAAAATGACTAAATTTTCCATGACCAGACAATGACGATGGGATAATACATACTGCTTAAAGAAGAGAAGGCCTGAGATTTAAGTCTATGGTTTTACTTAATAAACAATCCCGCATAAAAGCTAAATCTACCAGGATAGCTATAGATATAGAAATTTCTTTAAGATCAACAGTATAAATTTAAAAAGCAAGGCCTTATGAAGGCAAAAACTCTATCGGATAAGTAACCGTAATTGTCTCTACCTTTTTAGCACCAAATTTAAACTGTTTAACTCGACTTATAAGTCGTTTTTCCAGTTTACTATCACCTAACTCACTGGAAACAACCTTAACTTTAACCACATTTCCAGCTGGAGCAATGGTTATCTGTAGTACAATTTTTCCTTTCAGGCCAGGGTTTTTACGACGCGCTCGATTATATATTGTATATAATTTGCTCTTATTCTGATCAAATACAATGGTAATATCTTCTTCAGCGCGCACATCACCGCTTCGAGATTTGCGCTTACGTTTAGCATCTCGTGCCTTAGCCAACTCACCACTTGTTAACAGGGATTGCTTAACCAGTGTTATATCACGCTTAGATAGCTTTGTACTGCCAACGCTAGTTGCGTACTCACTTGAATTCACACCACCACTGCCCTTGCCGGCATCTGCGGTTAACAGGGAGCTATTATGCCCCGCAACTTTATTCGCAGAGGCTGAGCTTGTGTTAACTTTGCCCCCTACCATTGCGCTTACATCAGAGGTATCCATTAAATCTGCGAGTTCATTTCCAAGCGCTAACAAACCTGAATCAGCTGCTTTATCACGCGCTTTCTTTTGCGTTTTTGTTAAAGGTTTTAGCTTATCTTTTTTCTTGGTTATCTTTTTAACTTTAGGTTTAGGTTTTACCTTTGGTTTAGGTTTAGGCTTGGGTTTAGGTTTGACTACTTTAGGCTTAGGTTTTTCTTTTTTTTCAAGAATAAAATTAGCAATACGTTCAGGTACAACCACACGCGCTTCACGGTCTGGCTTAGGCACATGAATTGATGTCATCACAACTGCAAACAATAATGCGATAGCAACCGTAATGGCAGTAATTAACTTAAACAGCGAATCACGTGCACCTGCTGGATGCCAGTCTAATGCTAGTTGGTCATAATTAACTGCAGACACTAGCCATTCTCTCCTGATGCTGCTTTTTGCATTGCTGCAAAGGCTATTTTTGTATAATTGGCTTCTCGGCAGGTCGCTAATATTTTTCTTAGTAGCTCATATGGAATATTTTCATCTCCCATAATAGTTACGGCTTTACCTTTAAGTTTGCCGTCGGGTGTCTTTAGCACTCGAGATTTTGACGCTTGAAAAACCAGTTCTTTTTCAAGCTCAGCAATGAGTGGAGAAAGCTCTTGCATAACGTTATTTATAACAGCAACTTCTCTACCCTGAACCAGAATACTTCTTTGCGTTACAGAAATAATTAATGTTTCTTTTGGTGCTTTGGTTGCAATTGAGGTAGGCAGGTGAATATCTTTTTTCTTTGGTAACTGATGTACATTAGACGAACTAACCAGTAAAAAGAAAACCAGTATGGTAAATATATCCATTAAAGAAACCAGGTTTAAAGCCGGTTGTTTACGACGAGCATGGTGACGCTCCATTCTCTTAGCACGACGCGATTTATTCATCATTTTGAAATCACCCCATCATTTGTTGCTGGTAGCGTGGCTTCTGGCGTATCTGCTGTCGGTGTAGCAGCTTCGGTTAATTCCGGTGCATCACCAATAGACACATTTGGAAATAACTCTACTGTTTCAACATCGGTAACTTGAACTATATCCGCATAACGAACCCTGTCCATAACTTTAATCAGGGTTTTATAATTAATTTTAGGCTCAAGTAATAATGTTATACTTTGTTCTTCTGGAAATCGTGATTTAATTTCAACTAAAATATCTGTAAATATTTTCCAGTTAGTCTTAGCTTCAGAGCGTGGAAAATATTTAATCCGCCCCAGGTTTGAATCTCTTATTTCGAAACTATTTTTTCTTACTACTAGTTCGAGTTGTAACTTAATTTTTTCTTCCTGCCTGGCAATTGCATTTTTAGAAGGCAAATTAAGTTCAAGAACCGTCACACGAGAAAATACCGCGGTTATTAAAAGAAACGGTATTAAAATAACCATCAAATTTAAAAACGCTGTTATATTTAATTCAACATCGTCGCGGATGTGTTTTCGCCTGACCAGTTTCATTCTGTATCTCTTATACCATATTTTATATGATGTAAATTAAACCCCAAAAAGCCATTAAGACTAATCTTTTGCAATCAGGTTTAAACACTTAACAGCAGCCATCTCGATATTATCAACCAGACGAGCTGTTTTAGTAACAAGATAAGAATGTATCAGGATAAGTGGAATTGCCGCTACCAGACCAAATGCAGTGGTATTCATCGCCACAGATATACTCGCTGATAATAAGTCTGCTTTTTCAGCGGGGTCAGCTGATGCAACAGCGGTAAATGCATCTATCAAACCAATAATAGTCCCCAAAAGACCAAGTAAGGTTGCAATATTTGCATAGGTTGCCAGGTAATGTGTTCTTTGTTCAAGTTCCGGCATAACTTCCATCATGCCCTCTTCCATTGCAGACTCGATACTATCGCGGGGTGAATCTGTATGTTTACGAGCAAATCCATAATTTAGCATAGTAGCTAAAGGTGTTTTTACCGTTTCCGTCAATTTCATTGCACGCGTATAATCTTCAGCTTTTAGCATAGGCACTAGCTGTTCCCATACTTTTCTGGTTCTACCCTGAGTTTTGGTGATATAGAGAAAACGCTCAATTGCGATTGCCAGGCCAACTGCCAATACCACCAAGATGATATACATAAACGTACCACCGTCTTGAAAAAAGCCTACAAAGCCCATGAGAAACCCCTTTGAAATAAAATTTTTGCTAATTCTATAGCGTTTTACAGAATCGGCAAACTATTAATTACTGTTTAAGTTAACTACATCTATAATTACTAGCGACTTAAGCAGCAATTTAGAATGTTAAATAATTATGATGATAATGAGTTGAGGTCAATCAAAACTTCACTCGTCAACATCCGAATTTTTAAAGAATGCTATGGTTTTCATAAACACGGAAGATGAATCACCGGTTGGCTGCTCAGCATTATCTTCAATTTTACGACCATTAAATTCTTCATCTATTTTATCAATTAAAATTTTACGTTGTAACCGGTACTCATCAAAGCGAATATGATTTTGATAATAATCTTTTGACAGGTCTCTTAATTTAGCTGAATAGCTTATATCCCCCATAATCATTATCTCAATTCCCTCAATACTCTAAACCCAGTTGCATTATCGGCTAAACCTTTATGAGAATTTGTGGTTGTAATATCACAATCCTCCATTGTCTGCACAAATGAACCACCTACGGCAACAAGTTTACGACCTTTACCATAAACCCATTCCTGAACATTACCCACGTAATTAACTAGTCCCCAACCATTTTGTTTGCCTATTTTAGCTTGCACCAGTTTGCCACCCTTTTCTATACCTCGGGTATTTAATTTACAGTTTCTGTTTGCGTCAAGTTTCTTACGTCTGGATTTAGCGGCATAAACCCATTCGTTTTTAGTTGGTAAACGATATTTCTGGCCCGATTGTTTGCTTAACCATTTCAAGTATAATTTAACTACTTTAAAAGCTACATTAGATACAGGCAGTTGCGCATCAAGTCCTTTAATAGATTTACAGCTCGATGATGCATTACAAAATTGATTAAGCTCATCAATGGAAACCTCATATTTACCTATTGCGAATGTTCTTAATTTTTTATTCCCGGGCACCACTACTAGTACAGGCCCATTACCTGCATTCTTCATTTTATCTTTACAAATCGCGCGTTTTCCTCGTGCGCCTAGTCCTGCAAGCGATTTATCACATGGGTCACGCGCTGAAATATGTATAGAAGCAAGTAGTTTACTTGATTTAAAAATACGTAAACTGTGTTTTTGAGCTTCTCTAGCTCGCTCAGGAAACGACTTTCCTGTTTGTTTAATACAGATGGCTAATTTACTAATAAGATTATTCTTTAAACCTTCATATCGGCTACTATCAAGCCCCCTTAATTTATCAATAGCCGTTTCAAAATTACGCATATTAAGACGTCCCTGACACTTAAGTTGAGTATTAACGTTACTTAAGGCCACATCAAATAATACTACCTGCTTTTTCTTAACCACGGCTTCTTTCTTTTTGATCGCACGTTTTTCCTGTTGGGCGATCTTTTTAGCCTGGTCTTTTTTAGCTTTCTCAGCTTTTCTAACTTTATTGCGCTCTAATGCTGATGCAATTTCATTAATTTTAAGATTCAGAACATTGTGGTCATCTGTATAACGCTTAGCGTTTTCAATTAAGTGTTTTGCCCTGCTATATTTATAACTTTTAATCGCTTTATTAATTTCTTTTAAATACAATTCATAAGCAAGTGTTTTCTGATTATCTACCCAGGGGTCTTCACCCTTAGTTAAAATAAATAAATCTTTAATATCTTTCCAGATTGAAGCTTCCCATGGATCAGTAAAAGTTGGATTTTTTAAAAGCGCTACTAAATCCTCCTTATAAAAATCTATTTTTATTTTTAACTCAAGCTCATTTCTTATATCAAACTCAGAATAAGGATCTACTGCTTTTTCCTGTATAAATAGAAAATACCCTGTAATTGCGACAGATAGTAACAAAGCCATTATAGTCGCTAGTCGATTTGTTGCTTTAATCTTGGGCGATATCGCCTCAACAAACTTATCTACACTTTCAATTCTGTCATTACGTCTGAAAGCAATGGCTTTTTCAATAGCTTGCCATTGATATTTCTTTATATTAGTAATTCGCTTAGGTTTTAATTTTTGTCTTTCTGCTTCATCTGCCGGTACTTTATTATACGGATGAGAGCCTGTAAATAATTCATAAGCTACACAACCAAGTGCATAAATATCATCGCGGGTATCAGGTTCTGCCCCTTCTAGCATTTCAAGACTTGCATATGCAGGGGTTAAAGCACCCAGATTTCCCGCATCAAATACGGTTTTATCTTCGGGATTGTCATCCATATGTTCAACTTTAGATACCGCACGGGCGATACCAAAATCAAATACTTTAGCTAAGCCTCTCTGGGTTACAAATACATTACCTGGTTTAAAATCTGAATGAATAATTTTTTCTGCATGCGCGTGGGATAAAGCTGAAGACATTCCTCTAATAATTTCCCAGGCATCATCAGTTGGTAGTCCGGTTGATTTATATTGCCTGATCAGCTGATCTAGTGGATGCCCATCCATGAACTCCATAGTCATGAAAACCGTATCACCATCACGGTCGAAATCGAATACATTCACAATATTCGGATGGGCAATTCTTTGGGATTTTCTTGATTCTCGCTGCAATGAAATAAACGCTTCAGGATGCGCCTTAAACTCTTCACTCAAAACTTTTATTGCAACATATGGATCTCGATCCTGGGCCTCCACTTTAAGCAGGTCTTTTGCTTTATATACTATACCCATACCACCTGAGCCTAAAACATTCTCAAGTACGAATCGATCTTTTAATATTCCATGTTCACCAATTTCTACAGCTGAAGCTAAAAATTTTCCCGTGGACATTGATGCTTCAAGTCCCCCAGAAATTTCTTTTGTATTTACAGCAGGAGAAACTCGCGGTCTACTATCAAGTGGTGTTAAATTAGGATTAAATCGAGTTACATCATCAGAAGCAGATACGGATTTTTTTCTGGGTGCTACCCTGGTTTTATCATCCACTATTCCCACAGAAGAATTTGAAGCCGAATTTCCTGCTGGCGCTATCCGCGTTTTATCATTTACCCCCCCCTGATTAACTGAACTGTTTACAGGCGCTACACGTGTCGCATCCTCAGCGCTTAACGATTTATTTGCAGGCGTTTTAATTTTTGTTTTATCTGAGTTTTTATCACTCATATTGAGTCACACTATTCCTGCAAATTTACTTGAGTTGAATACGCAGCATCTGCTTCACCTTTTACTAATATCACTGACACATTGTCATTCGCACCATTATCAAGTGCTTTTTGAATTAAGGTATCTACTGCTTCTGTTAATGGTAGACTGGAAAGTGTCTGACTCATTTCTTCCTTAGGCACCATATTATAAAGACCATCACTGCAAAGTAAAAATGTATCCCCCAATTGAACACTGAATACATTGATATCTATATACACTTCAGGACTTGCTCCAATTGCCCGGGTAATGACATTGGAATCAGGGTGAATTTCAGCTTCTTCAGGGGTTAAAAAACCTTGTTGAACAAGCTCTTCAACCTGGCTATGATCACGTGATAACTGTATAAAATCGTTATTTCGAAAACGATATAAACGGGAATCTCCCGCCCATAAACAAATTCCTACATGACCTTTTATCGCTAATGAAACAACTGTACTACCAAGCGTTCGCCCATCAAGCATAATATCTGCATACTCAAGTATGCGATGATTAACATCTATCAGGCTATCTTCAACACTATCTATAAATTCATTAAGTGAAGACTTATTGGTAATTTCGCCCAGGGATTTCACGATCATATTGCTCGCGACATTACCTGCTTCATAGCCTCCCATTCCATCAGCAACAGCCCAAAGCTGTAGCTCAGGCAATGAGATTATAGAATCTTCATTGACATGTCTCACCAGGCCTACATTCGTATCTTCAGCTGAACTCCAACGAATTGGACGTCTGATTGTTGTTTCGCTCATAAATCAGTATCTATTTTAAACTTGTTGTACATTATAGGGTATTTTCCAGTCTCGTTGTTGCCACTGACCATCCAGCATCGAAGCAATACCTGCTATTGGAGGTAAACCCTGGCAACTAAATAACATAGGGCTAATTAACTGAGAACCCGATGTTTGCCAAAAACTGAAACTTGATAAACCCGTGGTTAATGACGCATTAAGGATATAAGGTAATGCCGTATGGATTTGATCAGGATTAGAATTTAAACCTAATAACATTGGCCCCATTTCCCCTAAATTAAAAGTGGGCTGATAGCTTTCTGAAATTCTCACTCCAACTTCAGAAGCCGCAGATATTAAAGCATCCGCATCGATACTTCCATCTAGTGCACTTAAACATTGCGCCTCTAATTCATCAAACCAGTTGCCCTGATCAAGCATAAATTTAATCGGGTTAACATTTGAATCAAATGGTTTTACCAAACTAATTGGGAAATATCGGCCTACCCTGTCTACACTTGGCATCATTAATCCGGCCCACATATTACTATCAATAACACCTGGGGATAAAACAAATCGCCAGATAGGGCTGGTTAAATAAATATTTAGCCAGTCATCTCCCATTTGCTCCTGGGAACCAGATATAAAATGCTGCAGCCATTCATCCCATGGCGTTATAAATGATGAATTTAAATTACGAAATATAAAATCACCATAAGCAGGTAATTTACCATAAAGCCCTATTTGTAAATCAGATATCATAGTGATAGATCTCTAAATCGAACTCGGGCATCTGAAAGCCCCAAGTAAATTTTTACTAAATGGATTATTGATACTTTTAGCTTTTATCAAATATTTCATATTATGTTTTATTTTAGTGATTTTATTTTTTCCTTTGTTTCTATTATCAACTAGCTCTGTCACAGCATAGGTCACTAGATAAACATTTGACTTTCTGGTTTTTTTTAACCTTGATCTATCCTGTAATTTAAACCAGGCCCAGGGGCCATCAAATGTTTTTTCATGACGATCTTCATCAACATCTTCAAAAACAATTCGCACCCGTTTATTTTCATCTTCACCAGACCAGTTTAAATCTTTCCAGAATTTAGGGCCGTGATTATAACTTATGCGTTGATTACCGACTTCGAGTAAAAAGCGTGCATCCTTTTTATCCAGGCGATATGGTTTTAATTGAAACGAAACACTGGGTACTTCTGGGTTTTTCCTAAAGAACACATTCTTAATTGTTTGTGCCCGTTGAATTTGTTTTAAGGTAGCTGCGCTTAAACCCAATGAATGATTATCAACAACTCGATTAACAAAACCCTTACGCGTATTAATAAAAGGTTTTATTAATTCAGAATAGAATTTATCCATAGTACCCGCAGGTTTAAAAAATTCACTAAAATCAAATAATGCCAACTCGTCACTAGATGAACGCTTGAGCGGATAACGTCCGGCTAAAGCCCGTGAATATGAACTGTAAACCTGGTTATTCCACTCAGCATTAACATATTGATGGGCTGAAGCAAGAATAATTTTCCATGTTTCATCAGAAATAGAAATCAGCCAGCGCTTAACAGGGTCTGGGGTTTTCTTTGAAAAACTTCGCAATGAAGTAATTGCATTACCGGCACCACTTAAATAACGCGCTTTAGCAACTTGATAAGCCTGCTTATTTGGGTCAGGGGCAACCGATATTTCACCCAGAAAATCCTGCAACTGCTGAACTTTCTGCACTATTGATGTTACAGGTGCAGGTTTTTTCCCACTCTCCCTCAGTAGTACATTCATATCTCTAAATTGCTGATCAACTTTAGTGCCCTTAAACTTGTCTGCCATAAAGCCTGTAACTGAACCCGCTTTACCTTCTCCGTGATCATCATTCACATTCTGCATGAGTTGGGATGATAACTGGGTATTATTTGCACTCACCTGCAAAATAGAGAGTAAGGGCGAATAAACAGGATCTGTAAAACTGGCCAGCACTTCACCCGCCTGCTTAATGCTTTTAAATTTCTCAATTTTTAGTGTTTCAAAAACTTTTTTCCAATGCGAAATATAGTCAGCCATATACAGGCCTTTCACTTTTTCGCTAATTTCATCTAAATCGTCCTTAACGAAATCGACTCTGGCATTTTCATCATCAGACAAAACCCAACGCTCATTAACAATGTCAGCTATCACTGGTGAATCAGTTGACAGATCAATAGCTTCATAGCCCTCTTTAGTAAACATATAAGGAAGGAGTAAAGATTGTTCAACTAAGGGTGAAATTATAAAAGCCTCTCGAACGGCTTCTCCAAACATATTTAACACATCAATTTTCTGGTTAAGCTCGGGCTTGGTTCTAATGCGGCTGTAAATACGCTTATGCACCGGCACGCGTAAAAGTGTATTTCGAGTTTGACTGACGATTCGACTATTTAGCTTTGTTGATTTTAATTCAAGATTTAATAATGCCTTTAAGTGCAATTCAAGCTCTTTACGCCTTGATGCTTCACCCTGCATATTTTGAGTCCAGTCTGTAATAAACCAGTCTGAAATTAATTGCTTATCCATGTATTCAATTTTATTGAACATTAAATAAGTTCTAAAGGTATTATACAGATCACCTCCTTGATGACCTTTTTGAATTTGCTTTTCAAGATAATTAATAATACGAGGCAGGAATAACTCTTTTAGCTGGGCCTCATAGGCATCATTAGCTGAATCATCAACATTAGCGTCATATAACCCCATACCCGATAGCCATGGATGCTCATCCTGATCATATACAATACTTGCCTTTGCCAATGCATTAAGTGTTGGTAAAACGACTCTGAGGTCTTTATTCCACAAACTAAGGCGTTTGTTTTCTGATTTAAACTCTGCAATATAGGTTGAAACTTCAGACATAAACAAATTATGCCGAGTGATACTACTAGCCCATACCGTTAATAAAGCGATAGTTAGTATCGCAATTCCAGCATAAGCCGAGCGTTGAGCCCATTTAATTATTATTTCAAATTTACGATTTGAACCAACCAGTTCAGACTCAGGAAAAATAACTTCACGGAATAAATTACCCAGAAAAAAACTTTTACCCTGTCCATGTTGAAGCTGAACATTTTCGCGAGCAAAACCAAAGTTTGATGACACAGATGACATCATACGATCAATAGGCGTCCCATCCTGGGTGCCACTGGTGAAATAGATACCGCGCAAATAGGGTTGAAACTGGTAGCGATTTTTAACAAAAGTCTGTTTAACAAAACTATCAATAACATTTTTAAGATTTTCAACCTGTTGTGGAAAACCCTGTATTGCCGCACGTCGACTCACGTCCCGTTCAGAATGTATACGTGATAACTCTCGCGAATAAAGACGCTCTAATAGCTTTTGGTACTCTGTTTCAAGATAATTAAAATCCGGGCTCTGTGTCGGTTTAGGTGCATTAGGTAATGTTGTACCCCAAACTTGCTCCCTATCCTCCTTACTTAAATCCTCAAAATATTCACTAAAGCCTGAAACTAAATCAGATTTAGTAAACATCAAATAAATTGGAAAACGTATTTCAAGCTTATCCATTAATTCATCAATACGCGTTCTTATAGTTTTGGCATGCTGTACCCGTTCCTCTTCAGTTTGTAATAAGAGATCATGAATACTAATCGCAATAATTGCGCCGTTAATTGGGCGACGACGCCTATTTCTTTTAAGTAACTGAAGAAAACCCTCCCAGGCATTACTATCGACTACTTTATGACTATCCTGGGTTGTATAACGGCCAGCAGTATCAATTAACACGGCTTCATTAGTAAACCACCAGTCACAATTTCGAGTACCACCAATACCCTGAAGAGCACCTTTTCCAAATTGTTCAGCGAGGGGAAAATCCAGGCTTGAATTAACTAACGCAGTTGTTTTACCCGAACCAGGCGGGCCAATAATAATATACCAGGGCAATTCGTATAATGCCTTTTTACTACCTTTACCTTTGAACTTTAATTTTTTTAATGTTGATAATGCTTCCGAGAATCGTTGATTCATTTGTTGCATTTCTTCTGATGATTGATCTGCTGATCCATCAAGTACTAATGACTCCTGGTTTTCTTCCAAATCCCCAAGCAGCTCATCATTTTGTTTTTTATTCGTCAATTGAATGCGTAAATTATTCAAACCCCATAAAACCACTATAATAATAATAGCGACGAGACGTGCGACGGCACTTCCTAGAGGGGCTGTATTATCTTCACCAAACTTTATCAATGGACCTGCAAACCAGATGACAATTGAAAGAGCCAACAAGCCGATGATTGAAATGACAATTTTATTTTTAAAAAATTCTATAATTTTTTTCATGTGTTAATTAACTATTATTATTTTATAATTTGTTTGATTAAGTGTGTTTAGTTAGAGCATAGTTATGCATTTTTACAGAACTACTTTGCTGGCGTTTTTCGAGCAATCGTTCGCATGTCAGCTATCTCATCTAACTGCTCTACAACTAATGATGATGACTCATAAAGCCACACTCTAAAGCCGGAATAACTAAGAAATAAAACCGCACCGACCATACTGGCGATTACCCACATGGGTATATAACTCGCAAGTGAATTTCTGGTCTTGCCCAGACCCTGCCAGCTTGGTGACAGCGATCGTTCATATTCACCTCTCTGACGGCGAATTATGGTAAATAAATCATCACGCATCTGTTCGATAATATCTCTACCACGATGAATGACTCTATATTTTCCCTCAAAACCTAAACTTAAAAATATATACATCATTTCCAGAATATATAAATTTTCAGCAGGTTGTTCTTTCATCCGATCAAGAATAAGAAAAAACTTCTCTCCACCGGATGTTTCATTGTGAAAAACACTCAACAATGTTCTTTGTGGCCAGGCACTTTCACAACCCCAGGGTGTGTTAAGAACGGCTTCATCCAGCGCAGCACATACGGCATAGCGTGCAGATAAAACAATTTCTGGCTTTATACCGGTTTGTTTAGCGGTGCTTTCAAAAGTTTTAATTTCATTAACCAGCCGTTGATGCAAGCCACCCACATCAGGATGTGAAACCGATGCCCGTGTTTTTTCAAAAACAGCAATAAGGGTAGAAGTGGCATTAACCAGAGGGTTAAGGCCATTGGTGGTATTAAAGTAAGCATTGGCAGATCCATGGGCAGCTTGAACGGGTGCCTGCTGTTGCGCCTGATAGGCTGGTGCAACTGGTTGCTGTGGCGCGGGCTGCTGAATTGGGGCTTGTTGCACAGGTGCTTGCGCAGGAGGTTGTTGCGCTGGTGGTTGCTGTGCCCCACCTCGCCCACCCGGCATTGGCCTGATAACGGTTCTATCACCATCAACAGATGGTTGCTTAAATACTGTTTTGTCAAATTCATCAGATGACATAAGTGCTCCGAATATAAATGCTTATAGCCTTTTTGAATCGTCTTTCTATACGACTTATTAAAATGAATTTGATTAGTTTCATGTAACCAGATTCGTCCAATTCACTGGGTTATCTACAGGGTCAGGTGCATTGTTACTATATTATCTACTGACGTACGGCCCAAAACTCAAGTTCAAGCCCTGGAAAATCTCCACCTACATGCAATGCAAAACCACCCGAGTGTTTTAACTCATTCCAGAAATCACTCTGTGGCTCTAACTGAAAATAAGTATAACCTGAATGATAAGGAATTTGACGAGGTGCAACAGGCAGCGGTTTTAAACCGATACCTGGCATAGCTGCATTAACTAATTGTCGTATCCGTTCAACTGGTCCAATTTTAATCTGAGCCGGTAAATGTGCACGTAAAGCCTCTTCAGGCACATCTGCTCGTACTGAAAGTATAAACATGGCAGTGCCAATAAGTGATCTATCCGCAATTTCTGCAACGCGAATACCATATTTTTTCTCAACCAGTTTGAGTGAAATGGCTGTTTGTTCATAAACCATACTGAGGCAGTTTCTCAACTCAGCAATAACGGGTGTAAACGTAAGCTGCAAATCATCATGCAAATAAGGTGGAAATACTGGGGCACGTTTATTTTTGCTCACAAAAGTCGATAATTCACCCACCATTTGTACGGATTCAGCAAATAAGTCAACCGGGTGTAAACCATTCATCTTAGAAAGATGATTTGTCATGGGCTCTATTCTATTAATTAATTGCAACATCATATAGTCAGCAATTTCTGCCGTGCCACCTCGATTAGTATCCGCTAGTCGAGCGGCAATGGCTTCGCCCCTATGATGCAATAAACCGATAACTTCAGTTAAATAACCCGCTAATTTTGGCGATTTTTTACAATCAAGGCAGGTTGCAATATAACTTTCATCAAGTAAAACATTTTTGTCTTCTCTCGATTCTGCAATTCGAATTAGGCCAACACAGGCATAACCACTCAAATCATCTGACTCCAACATCAAACGAAAACGTAGTTTGCCTACATTCAGTGAAATATTATCTCCAGACTCATTAGAAATATCACGGGTTTCCTGCTCAAAACTATAGTAACGAGCCAGACCCTGTGAATTTTCCTGTTCGATAACATCTACGGCTCCTGGACGCTTAACGGGTACACAAATATAAACAATTGCATTATGCGTGTTTTCAGGAACTTCTAAAACGGGTGGTGGCTCATCGACATCAGGAAAACTAAAGGGGGTTCCATCAGGAAAAACACCTTTGCCTTTTGTAACAGACACTTTACCCAGGCTGAGTAACTGCTGGTCAATTTCAAATTCATGCATGCCCCAGGCATACGCACCATAAGCAGAACATTTACCCTGTAACAGGCGCTCAAAATAACGTTCCTGTTGTTGGAAATGCTGCGGATTCAGAAACATGCCTTCCGACCAGACAACTTTACTATCTAATGACATTTTTTTTTCGCCAGTAATTTTTATGTATTTGATTCATTAACAACTTACCAATTGTTCAAAAGATGATGATTTATTGATAAATAATTTCCATTTTCTTAATAATTTGTGAGCGTATAATTTCACTACAGAACAGAATAAACGATATATTTATCAGAATAATTTCTTTAATTTATCCGCTGATCCCTGAGCTTCTTCAGCTGCTCCCTGTGCGCCTTCTACACCTTTCATTGATTTATCTGCAGTTTCCATAAAGTCACTACCATCATCAATCTCTTCATCAACTTTTTCATCAAAAATTAACTCATTACCAGCAACACGAATCACAACGGAATTTCTAAATACATTATTTGCGACAACAGGAATAATAAGTTTAAATTTCGATTCTTTAAACTCTAAAAATTCTCCATATAGGGCAACATAATGCGTTTTTTTAGATAATACAAAATGCTCTGTTCGACTTTCACCAGGTTTAAAATGTTTTAATTTATGAACAGCAAGCATATCAGCACCAAGCACTTCCTTATCACGCTCATAAATTTCAATGAAGTCCGCTTTCTTCATCATTTTCTTGGCTTTTAATTCATACATCCGAATAAATAGCGGAGAGGCTTTACCGAGTTCATCAGGATTGATATCCGCATCTATTTCAAAATCTATCTGTAAATCAGTATCTAAACCAAAATAGCCTCCAACTGCACCATTCATAGACTGACATGCACTAAGCCCTACTAATAGCACTGAAAATACCACTACTTTAAAAAAATAAAATTGTTTCATAAAAGCCCTATTTATTAGTTTTAATATTTTGTGTTTTTCTTGCAACCGTCAATTTGTGTAATTGATCTTCATATGCCTGAACAAACTCATCACCAAAAAGAAACTGAAAAGAATTATCAATATCACCCGCAAGCTCATTATAATATTCAAGATATAATTCCCAGTTTTTTGCTTTTTGACTGGCTGGAATTATGCTGTTCTTTTTCTGCTTTACAAACCGTTGCTCTAATAAAACAGGGTCGAACCTTTCTATTACCCCCTTAAAAGCAGCACGTATACCGGCCAATATAGCAACTTGATGCTCTGCAATTCCATCAAAACTTTCTTTTACCGCTGCAACCGGTTTTTTATATGCATTTCCCTGCTTTATAAACATGTTTTCCAATGCATCATCAACGTTAGCAGAGAACTTAAGCGGATTATTCTCTACTGGTTGAATAGTTGTTACATTCATACGAAATTCATTTTTTATAGTGCTGCGAGAACCTAACACCTGCATCATTCCACTGATCATTTCCCGAACAACTTCACCTACCAACTGGTTTATCTGGATAATTTCCGCATCAACTAAATTTTTATTCTGTAAGCCCATGGCTTCAATCAAAGTTGTATCAACACTGACTGAAGCCTGGGCCTGACCCCCACGCTGCTGAGCTTTCATTTGCTCTTTTAATATTTCGAGTTCAGCCTGTATTTTTTTATTTGCCTTTATCTGCGCCAACATGGCAGCGGTAGTTTGTGAGTCTATCTGCCCTACAGCCTGTTGTTGCACAGGTTTTTCAATCTGTGGCTCTATGGGTGGTGCAACGGGTTTAGTAGCAACATGTGGAGCCGGGGCGCTAGCCTGTTGTGCTGGCTTAGGTACTACCGGCGGCTGTGTTAACGGCATTGAAGGTTGAACCGGTGCCGAATTAGGTGATGGGGTATGCGCTGCTGGCGATGGGGACGGCATTAGATCATCATCCCAGTCATCGGGAATTCCACCGCCACTGTACTCGCTAACCGAGTTTGGCCAGGATACCTGCTGAGCTAATGGGTCAGCCTGATCTGAATGTGTAGGCCCACCACCAAAAGGGTCACTCGCGGGTGATGCCTGAAACGGGTTTGAACCAGCAGATGATAAATTGTCAAACCCCCCTGATATATCCTGTGAAGAATTCTGTGCCCCACCCTGTGCTTTATCCAGGGCTGCTAATGGATCAGTTTCTTCAGTCGTTGTGCTGAATAAAGCATCAGAATCAGAACTCGAAACAACCCCGCCGCCAAATGGATTGGCATCGCTCTGGCCAAAACCATCATTAGAACTGGCAGGTGAGAAGAGATCATCATCCGGTATTTGTCCCATTGAGGGTGCACTTGAAGCGAATGGATCAGACAATGCGCCTTGCATAGCTGAATTTATGCTGACTGAAAACTCATAATCACCTAAGACAAAAACATTACCCTCATTAATGGGTAACTTAACACCCTTTCCCATTGGATTTACAGAACCATTAAAAAAAGTACCGTTGGTACTCATGTCTGTAATATAAAACTGCCCACCTTCACTACTAAGCCGACAATGACAGGAAGATAAAAACCGTTCGGGATCATCTAACACCCAGGTATTACTAGCTCCACGGCCGAATGTGCCGCCCTGCTCGTCGAAGGTCTTTGTCGATTCTGTAACATTTACTGACTCGGGTGCATTTGTAATGGTAACTATTATTGGCATCTATAACATCGTCCTGACAATCAACTAACCGGGTTATTATTACGTATATTAACGTGTTCTGGAGATTATTAAGTTTTACTTTAAGTATTTTGACGTAAAATTTAACTCTCGCAAATAGCTAAGTGTAGCCTTTCAAAAGTAAAGCACCAGAGCAACCGTACAATATTACCCATAGATTACCTATCTTCCAAGCATATGACGTGATTTCTTAATAATTTATTTAACTTTACGACATAAATTGCATCTTAGCTTTACATAAGCTTTTCAATACCTTATAACTGTACAGCTTATTAACGCCGACAAAGGCAGAACATTAACCTTTGCTAATAGAAATTGCAAAAATGTATAA
>Ga0316207_10002386_pt1 | contig 19464 bp, 18 predicted proteins | sample 6weekpyrite_MG_FD_204943 | JGI IMG/M metagenome (GOLD analysis project Ga0316207, IMG submission 204943) | Microbial mat bacterial communities from mineral coupon in-situ incubated in ocean water Damariscotta River, Maine, United States -... | ecosystem: Environmental > Aquatic > Marine >...
GTAAATGCTTGTTTTATTAGTAAAGAAAAGAGGGAGGGAAGTACATAGTGTTTTTACAAACTCGTAATAAAGAACAAGCAGTATGAACCCATATTGTTAAAATCATATTAAATATTTGGTCAATATTTAGTTAAGGTTATAAGCATAATTTGAAATAAATGCTTAGGCTTTTGAAAACTATTTTTGTAAGGAAAATTGCAACAATATGCTATGTACTCAATGAAATAGTACTGAAAAATAATTTTAATGTCAATAATATGTGATTGATATTCTATTGATTTTTGTGGGTGTCTACAGACTTTAGCATTAAAAAGATGAGATATTGATTGAGTGAAACACCTGCTTCTTTAGCCTGTTCTTCTAGATTGTCTCTTAACTTTCTTGGAATTTGTATTTGCAATTTTACGCTTTCTAATCTTTCTGGCATACCTTGACCTTTCTTGTGTTTTAAAATTATACATAAATGCTAATTAATAATGAATTATTTTTAAAAAGATAAATGTTGTGACAAGGGCCGAGTTGAAATGTTAAAGATATCTTATCGGTTTCTCATATGTTAGGACGTAGTGATACTTCTATGACATTTCAGATGTATGCTAAATACAGAAAGCAAAAAGATAAGAAAAGAGCTACGTTCTTAAAGGGAATAGTATAGTCACAAATGGGCACAACCGTTATAAGTTAATGTTGGATGATTCGTATTTTAGGGGTTTAAATTGAAGTGGCTCCGGATACTGGAGCTGAATAAGTAGACTATGTATACTTTTGTAAAGTTGTGTAAATAACCCTGTATTGGTACCTTATATTGGCATTTTTATAAGAATTTAATTTGTAAAGTTTGCTATAATTATATCAAGTTATTTAATTTATGGTTACCATATTAGTTACCATATTGATAGGTTGATGCATGGTAGAAAAAAGAATACGATCAAAGAGATACACTGGGGTCTATAGTCTAAAACAGAAGAACGGGGATATTAGCTACAGCATACTTTATAAAAATTCTGATGGTAAAAACCAACGTGAAGCAGTAGGTCTTAAAAGCCAAGGTATTACAGAAGTCTTTGCAAACAATAAACGTATAGAACGTATCAATGCCATCAAGCATGGGGAAGATCCATTAGCGCATAAGAAAAAATCAGCCTTCCAGTTTCAAGATGTATGGGAGTTCTATGTCTTAAATAAAGCGCTTAGTAATACTATCAGAGAAGATTATCGTGGAAGATGGAAAAAGCATATGTCACAAGACTTTAGTGACGGTGTGACGATGGATAAGTTAATTGCTTTTAGAAGAAGACTAGAGAATCAAGAGAAGCCTTTATCTGCTCGCACGATTGATATGATGATTGGCATGATAGGCTCTGCTATCAGATATTGGAACTCAAGACCAGAACATAAGATAAAAGTACATGATGCAGTGTCAGATCTAAGAGCTTATGATAGAGATCATGTGACTAAGAAAGATAAACGTACACGTAAAGTGAAACGTGATAGATTCCTAGAAGTTGATGAGATAAAAGAGCTAAAGGAAGCTATTACAGATCTACACGCAGAATTATCATTGTTTGTTTCGCTAGCGTTATCAACTGGAGCAAGACTTGGAGCTATTATGAAGATCAAAGCCAAAGATATCTCAGGGAATAAAATAACGCTTGTTGATGAAAAAGATGGGCATGAACGTTATACTGCTTACCTTGACGAAGAGACACTTTCCAAACTAGAGTTAGTATTACCGACTTTAAAACCTAATGATCTGATCTTTACCCTAACAAAAACCTCTTTACAAAAAAGACTACAGCGTATCTTGAATAAACTGTTCAATGAAGGACTACAAACCGATGATAGGGTTAACCGTGTTGTCGTACATACACTAAGACATACATTTGCTTCTCATCTTGTGATGAAGGGTACACCTCTTGTCATCGTGCAGAAGCTTTTAAACCACAGTGAACTAGAGACAACATCAAGGTATGCTCATCTGGCACCTGATGCAGGTCATGATGCGGTTATGGAGTTGTGGAAATGATAGATATTACGATGAAGTATGACTGGAATAATCATAAGGTTATGGATAAAGAACTACTATTGAGTAGTTACCTAAAATTAAATGATAATGATAGAACAAAGGTATATGAGTTTCTTTCTGATTCAAGAAAAATACTCTTGAATAAATCACTGATAAAGTATTATGAGAAGGAGATACAAGTAGAAAAATCGAGACAACTTGAGAATGAAAAGATAAAGTTGTTAGATCCTTATAAAGAGAATATAGATTTGGAGTTAATACGTAATGTGACTGAGCTGAAGATTATGTATACTCTTCTTTATGCAAAGGATAAAGTACTCGAAGATTTGTTTGAACGTCCTAATAAAGATCCAAATTTAAATGTATTCGAAGAATCATTTAACACAACTAAAGAAAAGTTTATAAAGCTTTTAATAGAAATGGATAACCTTGAGGCCGCTGTCTATGTAAGCGCACTAGAATCGTACAGGCCAACAACTTTAACTGAGTCATTTGATGCATATAGAAAAGCATGGGATTCGATATTTTCAGATATCGGTGTAAAAAAAACTAGAAGGGATAAAATCACAGGTAAATTGTTGCTGGTATATAAAAAAGATTTCGAGAATAAAACATCGTCAGATGATAGACCTTATATCGTAAATGGAGAAGTGGATATGGAAAAAATGGATTTCTACGCAAAATTTCATGATTCATATCGAAAAATATATAAGGAAACTATTGCACCAGTTTATATAAAGTTTGGATTGAAAGTATTAATACCTTGGCCATAATTTTTTGATTAAATAAAAAGTTTTAATTACTCATACAAAATTATGAGTGAATTTGATTGACTCTCTACACTAATAGTTTTCATAATTCCTTATCACTTATAAAGAGAGGTAAGGTTATGGAAACATACTCACAAATAACCCCTGAATCACAATCACTATATGATGAGCTTAGGCTTGATGGATATAGCCCATTAATCAGCAAAAGAGAATATGCTCAGATTATAGGTTGCAGTTTATCCACAATAGATAAGTATATGGCTAAAGGCTACGGTGTCCCTAATTACAAAAAGCTTGGGCATCAGCGAAATGCAAAAGTGCTTTTCTCCCTAAGAGACGTTGCTGAATACTTAACTGGTCAGACGGTAAAAACAGTATGAGTACTTACATCAATCCAGGCAATCAATTTCAGGTCAAGCTCTTAGCTATTTCTGGTTTCAACGCAATGGTTTTAAACTCCCACAACAACATAATTATCATGAATGTAGATGAGTTTTATAAACACTATGAAGCCATCTAGGGGAGTGATAATTAAAGTCAATTTTTGATTGATTTTGATAGTTGCTTCAGGGAAGTATAGGTTGAGGCTGTGAAGCCTCTTATGCATTTGTGTACTGTAATTATAGCTGAAACTCGAGACAAAATTATAGTGCTTTTTAACTCATAGAGGAGATATCATGAGTTCTAAAACCATAGAGTCACTAACGATTAGTATTACTAAGAAGATACCCCGAGGTGGTAAGGCAGCCACTTTTGGATATAAGCCATATAAGGCTGCAAATAAAAAAGACTTTGTTGATACCATTAACTCCCATGCCATTATAGGGTGTGACGTTGAAAAAGGTCATAGAGCCAATGAGTTTGTTACAGAGATTTATGACTTAGTTAAATACGATGTTGATGAGAAGGGCGAAGCCCAAGTATTGGAAAAGATACTTGAAAAAGCAGGTCTTTTTTATGTGAAAAAACCATCGACTAATAATCATAAGCATCCTTACAAGTGGCACTATTTAGTCGGAGTAATTGGTGCAGATAACGATCCTTACAAATACAAGTGGCAAGTCAGACAAATGAATGAAGCCTTAGGTATTTCACTAAAGGATATGAGAGCTACTGAAGTAGTTACTCAGAATCTGAATCCCTATCGAAATGGCAAGCATGTAAAGAAGGCTAAAAAGCTAACTAAAGTGCATAAAGGCAAAGCCTATAAGCTTGCACAAAATATTCCTGAGGACATATCTTATACACCAAGTAAGAAGATTTGTTTTAATGGCAAAGGTCTTATTGAGAAACCTAATGATGCAGTAAAAGTTGAATCTATATACAAAGGTGTAACCTACCTTTCCTCAATGTCTATGATTGAGACTTCATCAGGATGGGTGCCTTTAAAGGATCTTCGTGTTCAACAAGGCGAGAGGCTGAGTAATCTAGGTTGTCCAGTTTGCAATAGTGATCATGGTGATGGAAGAGGTGATATTGGTTATGCCTTTGCTTTTCGAAATGATTATGATGACTTGGTGATTAAGTGTGGTGGAACTGCTTGTGCAGGTAAGAAGTATCTCTTAAAGGAGACACCCATACTTGGAGGTCTCATTGTAAAAGAGATTATTGATCTACGTAAGATAAAAGCCTATATCAACAACACAGGATACAGTGCTTCTAACAGCATGTTTCACTGGGTAAGTTCTAGTGGGACAAGCAGGTACTTTAGAATAACTCAGATACAAGACTTTTTCAATGACATCTTACAAGATGATCTAGAGCAATCCAATGTCAATGAGATACTTAAAAATGTACTTGGTAAGAAGGCTCTTGAGTTTCCTAAATACATCAAGGGTGTCTATAACGAGATTGCTAAAGTCATTATGCGTGAGAACCAATACAACAGTGTTGAGTACCGGGTTGATCCTTTTAGTGAGAACAATATCGAGATACGACAAGGTGTCATGCGTATTAACTCCAATAGGGTGTTTCCTCAACCACCAACACAGCATCTTATCGATGAAGCAGTCATCCGTGATTATAAAGAACACTTCAAAGGATTTGATGATTATCTAAGACTCATTGCAGCTAATCGGTTTGGTGCAGATCGTAAGCAAGCTTATATTTGGTGGCGAGCGCAGTCGAATTGGGGTAAGTCACTTCTACTCGAGAATATCCTTGGTGGATTAGGGATTGTGGTTATCACGAAAGAGGCTGAAATCAAGATGGCTCTTAAGGGGTCACCAAGTGGTCTGAGTGCAGAGAACTTTGTCCATTCATGGATTTTATTTGTGGATGAGTTTAAAGGTGCCATAAGTGAGCTTAAAGACATTACCCATAATATCTCCTTTAGCTCAAAAGGCAAACAGAAGAGTACGGTTGAGTTGTTTACTAAACAGTTTGCCAGTGCTGAGAATGTTGAAAGCCTAAACGGTGCTAACGGTATGGAAAAGCAGTTTGCTAATCGCTTTAGTATATGGCAGATGTCAGGGGATATTACTAAGCGCGAACTGTATGCCAAGGATATGGAGTATTACAAAAACGTACTACGTACCTACTGCTATGATTTCTTAGTTCAAGAGGTTAATCGTTATCTAGAGCTAGGTAAGGCCAAGGCATCCGTTGAAGCACAGTTGATTGCAACAGGTATTAATGAGAAGTATGCTCTAAAAGACATTCAAGACAGTATGGTCTATCTACGCGAACGTGTCTTAGAGATGTTTCAAGAGGTCATTAAGAGGCCTTATAGAGAAGAAGATGGTTTTCTAAGAGATTATAAACCCTATGCTGAATATTTCATTGTACGAGATGACATCTTGTGGGTTCACAACATCAATAAAGTCAAAGATCTCTTTTTAAAAGGTGAACTCTCTGAGAGTGAAGTGAAGAATTATAGACATAAATCTGCTAAAGAGGTCCTGGGTATTAGTGATCAAAGTGAATCTAAGAGTATTAAAATATTCGGTATTTCTCGAAGGTGCTTTAGCTTGTGCAAGGTAGGTGAACTAGATGCTGAGATTTAGTGAAAAAGTCACCCAGGTTTACCTTAGAGTTTACCCCTTTATATCCCAATTTTTAGGGTTAAAAAGGCTTTTAGTGGATTGGTGGACTCTATATTTATATATAGATAATAAAAAAGTAAAAGTTAAAAGCGATAAGAGGGAGCAGGACAGTGAGATTTTCAAGTCGACCAGTATACCTTTGCTATCTCGAAAGGACTAAAATATGACAAGACTCGAAACAAGAGAACTTAGCGTTTGGGATCAACTACCCAGAGCTGAGTTAGCTAATGAAGTTACCAACAGGTTCTTACCCCTGTCAAGCCGTGTGAACCTTACTGTTTTTAACAAGCTTAATAAGCAGTTTTTCAATAGTGAGTTACCAACTTGTTTGATAATAGATAGTGGTTTGGATAGTGATGTAGGTGGCTTCTTCAGTGAAGCAGGACGTATTGGTTTTATATCTGTACGAAAACATACTGATTATTTTCAAAGAGTACTGATAATACTGCATGAGATGCAGCACTACTATAACCACATTAGAGGTATTAATGACAGTGACCATGGTGAAGCATGGGCACAAAGTATTCAACATGTTAATGACAAGCTAAACATCAAAATCAATACCAGTGAGTTAAACGAAGAGGAACTTAAATCATATCCCTTTGGAATGTTTGAGGCCTATGGATTAACTAAGGTGATAAGACAAGGATTAGAGGCATTTGATGCGTTAACACCTTTGCCACATGATTGGACCTTTGAGAGAAGGGAAGTAAGTCCAGTTAACACTGAGACTGAAAAGGTGATTTGCACAGGAAATGTTGTGACAGATTTAATAACACTAAAGTCCACATATGGACTTCAATACATCGCACAGATGAAAGGATTGATCAATGTATAACGTTCAATATATCACAAACAAAGATGACGACTATATGGTGCTGCAACAGCTTATCGACTTAAATACTACCTCACTAAATATTCCTAGGGGTGAGGTGTATGCCAGGGATATTGAAATCTCTAATCAGGAAGAGATTGTACTATCAGCACGTTTCATAGCTAACGAATTTAGAGTAGCTGATGGTAATCCATTTGCATTAGAGCATCTTAAAAAGTCATCTACATATAAACGTGCTTATAGTGTTGTCGGAAAGTTTATAGAAGAAGTTGAATCTATAAAGCAGGCTAAGAAGTTAGCCTATGACACAAAGAGAGAGAACTTCAAGAGACTACTAGATAAAGACCTACCAGCCTTTATGAACAACGCTAAAGTCCTTAAGGCATCTAGACTCTTAGAGACTGAAGCAAGAAAGCTTAATAAGAAGCTATCTGAGTCGATGACAAGTTCATTTGGTAATTTAATGGAATTTAGAGAAGTCATGGGCGAGCAACTTCCATCAGAGTCAAGCCGAAACATCATTATAAATGCAGTTGATGGTGTAATCAATGAAGGCAAAATATAAGAGGGTCTATTAAGACTCCTTAGTAAAGAGAGTAGGTTCTTCCAAGGCCTTTTAAAGCCTTGCGGGGGCTAGCCTCGAAAAACGTACCGTTTTTAAAAAATATAAGGGTTGTAATATGAATAGAGTGAAACCAGTTATGACAGCTGCAGAGTGTTTGAGACTGCTTAAGTATGAACGTCGTGTGAAGTTTAGTAGACAAAATTTTGATAAACATGTTTTAAGGGGAGTGATTCCACACAGTATTGATTCGAAAGGACGTAAGAGATTTATGTATGTAAAGGTTGTTGATGCTTTATGGGTGGCTGGATTACATGAGCTAGAAGATTGGAAAGAATTTAAATAGTAAACCTTCGTAAAAATATTTAAAACATGCAATTATCCGGGGCTCGCCCCCGTGATATATTTCTTAAGTTTAGAAGGACCCATAGCTTCAGTTACTCCACAGACATTCCACAAAAATTAAGTTAAACTACATAATATCAAACAAAAAGGACACACAATGAAAACGATATTAAAAATTGTATTATCACTACTACTAAGTACAGGTTTACTTCAAGCAGCTGCATTTGAGACAGACGCTAAATCTAGAACAACAAAAGTACACCTTTCATCAGATAAGCCATTAACAACTGGTTCTAATACTTTAATACTTGCAATTTCTAAAGATGGAAAGATTCCAGCAGGTGCAAAGGTCAGCGTTAAAGCGTTTATGCCGGCTATGCCTGGCATGCCTGCAATGGAGAGCGTATCTAAGGCTAAAGACTTAGGGAATGGAAAATATGAAGTAACTATTCATCTTTCAATGGGTGGAACGTGGCAACTACATATCTTTGTTACGCCAACAACAGGTAAAAAAGCACGGGTAAAAACTTCAATAAATATCTAAGGACATAATATGAGATTTTTATTCTTCGGCGCACTTTTGTGTGCTTCTAGTCTTTACGCTATCACATTAGATGAAGTGATAGCCAATGCACTTGAAAAGAAACCTTCTTTAGAATCTATTTCCCATCGTATCTCGGCGAATAAATCAAATATTGATATGTCTAATCAGTTTGCTAATCCTGAGATTTCCTACATTGAAAATACAATTGATGAGAACCAGGCTATGAGTCAGAGGACTGTAAGTATTAAACAAAAACTTCCTTATTTCGGTAAACGTGAGAGTATGCAAAAAATAGCAAGAGCTCAAGAAGATGTGCTACAAGCGACTTTAGAAAAAGCAAGGGTAAGCCTTGTTAACGCTATTAAATCCCAAGCTTACAGTATATGGGAGCTTGAGAGTCTTTATAAGATTATATGCGACTATGAAGTTTTGACACAGCAAAACATTGATCTTTTTGAGTCATACACTACGACCTCAGACAATCAACATATGGGAATAATGTCTGCAGAACTTGCTCTTTCGGATCTACGTATTCAAAAAAGCGTACTTGATGCTAAGATTAACTCAGCCTACGCAAAACTATCATATCTTGCAGCATTTGAAATCAGAGATTTGACCATCAACTTGGAAGTAGAAGAGATGCAAGGATCATCAGTAATGGAGAAAGGTTTGATTAATAATCATGATATCGCATTAAAAGATGAAGAGATTCAAAAGACTCGAGCAAGTGTTGAAGTAGCAGAGTTGAATAATTATCCAGATGTAAGTCTTATAGGTGGGTATTCATATAGAGAAAACTTTGACAATTATTGGACGTTTGGTGTAGGTCTGAGTTTACCGATTTACGGGACTGAAGATTACAAAGAGCAAGAAGTACGTAAACGTGTACTATCAGCGCAAAGTTTGAAAGAAGATACCAAAATAGCTGTGAATGCAAAGTTTCGAAGTGCTTATTTTCAAATGAAAGCCGCATATGATACCTACCATATTGTCCATGATAAGGCACTGCCTCAAGTTGCACACATGTTCGAGCTGACAAGTTCTTCTATCTCTACAGGTGGAGACCTTTTTAAATATATTGGAATATTGGGTCAAAAGCTGAGTCTTGAACAAAAAAGTATAGTTGCTATTGCAGACTATAACAGGGCAAAAGCCAAAATATCTGAACTTTCGGGAGAATTGCAATGAATTATTTCTTAAAACTGGCATTATTGATTTTACCTTTATCTTTACTTGCCAAAGAGGCAACTGTCGAACAGCTTTTCAGTGTTCAAACAGTAAAGGTTAAAAAAGAGCAAGTAAGCAAAAAGAAAAAAAACTATGGTTATGTAACAGTAGATGAAAGTCGGATATATAATATTTCCCCTCGTTATGGTGGATATGTCGTTAAGCTTTATGCTGATGAGATTTATAGAAAAGTTAAAAAAGGTGATCCTCTTGTGACTGTCTACTCACCTGAAGTGTTTAAAGCTAAAGATGAATATCTAAACACCTATAGGTATGCAAAAAAACGTGAAAATAAAGGGATGCTTGAGAGTTCAAAATTGAAGCTTCAGCTTCTTGGTGTTTCTGATACCGAGATAAAAGAGGTCATTAAACATGGAAAGGCCTCAGAAAACACAACTATTTATTCCCCTGTAGATGGATATGTCTTTGTGAAAGGGATTGTTAAAGGGTCTGCCTTCAACGCTAAAAGTCTGCTCTTTGAGATTGTAAACCTTGATGAAGTTTGGGTAGAAGCTAAACTTTTTGAAGAAGACCGTGTTCAGCTGGACAAAACAAGAATATATGAACTAAAGTTTAAAGGTATAGAGCAAGTCTTTACAACAAATCATAGACTTTTATATCCACACCTCGATCCTAAGGTTGCAACGTTAACACTACGACTAAGTGTAAAAAATGACACTTATCAACTTTTTCCTGGTATGTATGCAAGCATCACTTCATTAACAGAAAAAAAAGAACAACTAACACTTCCAACAACAGCAGTTATTCACAAAGATGGAAAATATTATGCCTTTGTAATAGGTGAGTATGAGGGTGAATATGAACCTGTAGAAGTGAATGTAGCATTGCTAGACTCCAAGACCTATATCATTAAAAATGGTCTTATTGAAGGTGATGAAGTTGTAAACAATGCACTGTTTATGATGGACTCGGATGCTCAGATAAATGGGCTATATTAGGGATATATTATGATTGAAAAACTAATAGCATACAGTATCAAGAGTAGATTTCTCGTCCTTATAGCGACACTGTTTTTGATATTGGGCTCATACTGGTCTTTGAAAAACACACCTCTGGATGCACTACCAGACCTTTCTCCTCCTCAGGTCATAGTTCAGATAAACTGGGCAGGGCAATCTCCCGAGATTATTGAAGATCAAGGAACATACCCCTTGGTATCTCAGTTTTTAGCAATTGCTGATATCGATACAGTTCGTGGGTACTCAACCTATGAAAATGGACTTATATACATCATTTTTAAAGAGGGGACCGATCTTTATTGGGCACGTTCACGTGTATTAGAGCAGCTTTCCTCTATACAATCGCAGCTTCCTTCATCTATGGAAATAGCACTAGGCCCGGATGCATCAGGTGTTGGCTGGGTCTATGAATATGCATTGACATCAAAATCAAAAAATTTAGCAGAGCTTCGTACTCTTCAAGACTACTATTATAAATATGCACTTATGGGTGTTGACGGCGTGTCTGAAGTGGCTTCTATTGGTGGATTTATACCAACTTACCAAGTCTCTGTAAATAACGATAATCTTATCCGATATGATTTAAGTATCAAGGATATTGCCAAAGTCCTTAAAGCAAACAACAATGACACCGGTGGACGTATAGTTATTGAAAATGGTTTTGAATGGATGGTTCAGGCAAAAGGATATGTACAAGATTTGGATGACATAAGAAAGCTCGTTGTGACAGAGAAAGCTGGTATCCAAGTCACTATTGGGGATATTGCAAGAGTTGAACTGACACCGGCTGCTCGTCGAGGTATGGCCGATCTGAATGGTGAAGGTGAAGTGGTAGGTGGTATTGTGATGGTGCGTTATGGAGTAGATGTCTATTCCGCTATTAAACGTATAGATAAAAAAATGCAAGAACTAAAAGTGGATGGTGTTGATGTCACAACGGTGTATGATCGTTCATCATTAATTGAGAAAGCGATTGGCAATTTAAAAAATACGTTGATAGAAGAAAGTATTATTGTTGTTGTTATCATAGGATTGTTTTTGATGCATGCCCGCTCTTCTTTAATTGTGCTTATCATCCTGCCATTGACAATTGGTTTTACTTTCTTGCTTATGAAAAGTTTTGGTGTTGGCTCAAATATTATGTCTTTGGGTGGTATAGCTATCGCTATTGGTGCCATGGTAGATGCAAGTATTGTTATGATAGAAAATGCTCATAAGTCTTTACATAAATTTGAACAGATAGAAGAACGTACTCCCACCAATACTGAGCGTATAGAGATTATTATGAAGTCCTCACAGTTAGTAGGCCGACCAATATTTTTTGCACTTGCTCTTGTTGTGGTCTCATTCTTACCAATTTTTGCTCTGTCGGGTCAAGAGGGCCTTCTCTTTACACCTTTAGCATATACAAAAACTTTTGCTATGACAGCTGGTGCATTACTTTCAATCACACTTGTACCTGTTTTGATGATTTTCTTTGTCAAAGGAAAAATTATGCCTGAAAACAAAAACCCTCTTAATAGGTTTTTTATCTGGCTTTATCATCCTATTATTGTGTATGGTCTTAAATTAAAATACCTTGTCATTGTTGTTGTTATGGCTTCTTTGGGATATATGTATCCCTTATATAAAGGCCTTAAATGGGAATTCATGCCTATGTTGAACGAGCAGACCTTTATGTATATGCCTGTCACACCCTATGGTATATCCGTTGATCAGTCTAAAGCTTTGACACAAAAGACAGACAAAATCTTAAAATCTTTTCCAGAGGTTGACACTGTTTTTGGAAAAGGTGGACGTGCAACAACTGCGACCGATCCTGCTCCTCTTGGTATGATAGAGACTGTTATCACTTTTAAACCTCAAAGTGAATGGCGAGAAGGTATGACTTATGAGAAACTTCGCAACGAGATGGAACAGGCACTTCAGGTACCAGGACTTGTTAACTCATGGACTTACCCTATTCGCGGCCGTATAGATATGCTTTTAAGTGGTATTCGTACACCTCTTGGAATAAAGCTTTATGGTCAAGACGCTGAGGGACTTCAAAAATATGGAAAAGAGATAGAAGAGAAACTTCGTAGCTTTGATAAAACACTCTCTGTCTTTGCAGATCAAGCAAGCGCTGGATACTATATTGACATAGATATAGATGAAGAAGCTCTGCAGCGTTATGGCTTGAAAAAGGATGCTCTTCTTGAGTACACCTCTTTAGCCATTGGCGGAATGAAAGTGTCGACTATGTACAAGGGGCTAGAGCGCTATCCTATAACCCTTCGTCTAGAAGAGAGTGAGAGACGATCTTTACAGAGCATTAAAGATATCCACATAAAAACAAAACTGGGCATCGTGCCTCTTTCGACCTTTGCCGAAGTGAAATATAGACAAAGTGCATCAGTGATCAAATCTGAGATGGCAAGTCCTGTCACCTTTATCTATATTACACCAAACGATGGTGTAACGGCAACTGAGTATAAACAAGAGGCGCAAAAACTTATTAAAGAGATCAACTTTGAACCAGGATATTATATAGAATGGGCAGGCCAATCAGAATATCTAGAGTCTGCAATGGCTAAAATTATCTGGATTGTTCCAACTGTACTTCTAGTCATCTTGATACTTATCTATTTCGCTCTGAAGCAGATGGTACCTACGTTGATAGTTTTTTTTACGCTTCCATTTGCACTGCTTGGAGGACTAATCTATATAAATATACTTAACTTTGCAATGAGTATTGCAGTTGTTGTTGGTTTCTTAGCGCTCTTAGGCGTAGCAGCTGAAACAGCCATAGTAATGATTGTCTATCTCCAAGAAAGTGTCGATGAGGCGAAAGAAAAACATCAGGACTCATTTAATATAACGCATCTGAATGCAGCGATCTATGAAGGGGCTGTCCAGCGTGTACGTCCGAAGCTAATGACAGTCTTTGCTATTTTGGCTGGACTTGCTCCAATTATGTATGCTCACGGTGTTGGAAGCGAAGTAATGCAACGTATTGCAGCACCAATGCTTGGTGGGGTCGTAAGTTCGGCTATATTGAGTTTAGTGGTTATTCCTATTTTATTTGAGATATATGCTAAGAAAAAACTGGCTAAAACAATAGTAGCAGAGGAAGAAATGGACACTATCGGCGATTAGAAGATTTGTCTACACAGAAGCTTCACGCTTTCTGTGTAGACTTATAAATATACAGCTCTGCAAGGAGACTATTATGAATCCGCTTGAAAATCTTTCTTTTACAACAGAACCTTCATCTGAAATTATCTATACCTGTCCCATGCACCCTGAGATTTTGAGCAAAAAGCCGGGAAACTGCCCAAAATGCGGTATGTCTCTGGAAGTAGTTCAATCGGGTGAGGTTGTAGAAGACAATTCTGAACTGAATGATATGAGTCGTCGTTTTTTGTGGGCAGCTTTACTAACCATCCCCTTACTCATAATTGCGATGGGAGACATGCTTCCTTCTAAACCTATATCAGGAGTTCTTTCTGTTGAATATAGAGGGTTGTTAGAGTTTATATTGGCAACTCCTGTCTGTTTGTATGCGGCCTGGCCATTTTATGAACGTTTTGTTGCCTCAATTAAAAACCGTCATCTTAATATGTTTACTCTGATTGGTCTAGGTGTCAGTGTTGCATTTGTATATAGTGTGATTGCTCTGTTCTTTCCCCAGATATTTCCCGATGCCTTTAGAGGTACAGACGGGGAGGTAGGAGTCTATTTTGAAGCGGCAGGCACTATTGTCACACTTATTCTGTTAGGGCAGGTACTTGAACTTCGTGCACGTAGCCAAACGGGAAGTGCGATTAAAAGCCTTTTGGAACTTGCTCCCTCTACGGCCCATCAGATACTTGATAATGATGAGGAGCAAGAGATTGCTCTGGAGAAGATAAAAAAAGACGACCTTTTACGTGTACTCCCTGGGGAGAAGATCCCACTTGATGGTCTAATTGTTAAAGGCTCATCTCTGATAGATGAGTCGATGATCACAGGGGAGCCAATCCCAGTTGAAAAACAGATGAATGACAAGGTGATAGGAGCTACTCTAAATACTACAGGTTCATTTGTTATGAAAGTAGAGAAAGTTGGAGCTGACACGTTACTGTCAAGAATTGTTGATATGGTCTCACAAGCACAAAGAAGTCGTGCACCAATTCAAAAAATGGCCGATACAGTTTCGGGGTATTTTGTACCAGTTGTGATCCTCATATCTTTTATTACTTTTGTTGTTTGGAGTATATATGGACCTGAGCCTAGTATGGCTTACGCGGTAATCAATGCAGTCTCTGTTTTGATTATTGCCTGCCCATGTGCCTTAGGACTAGCAACACCAATGTCTATAATGGTCTCTACAGGAAAGGGTGCACAGATGGGGGTACTGTTTAAAAATGCTGAAGCAATTGAGACATTTCGAAAAGTCGACCTTCTTGTCATTGACAAAACTGGAACCATCACAGAAGGAAGACCGTCATTAAACAAGGTTGTCACAGATGCTTCAATCACCGAAGATGAATTACTGAGTTATTGTGCAAGTATTGAGCAGGGAAGTGAACATCCTTTGGGCGCTGCGATTGTCAAGAACGCCAAAGAGAAAGGGCTTGAACTATTTGAAGCGAAAGAATTTCTTTCTTATACAGGTAAAGGTATTAAAGCAGAGATTAATGACAAGGAAGTGATTCTTGGAAATGAGACCTTGATGAATGAACTCGCCCTTAATATCGGTGATTTTCATGATAGATCAGAAGCTTTAAAAAAAGAGGCAAATACAGTCATGTATGTTTCTATCGATAAAGAAGTCGTAGGAATCTTAGCTGTAAGCGATCCGATTAAAGAAAGTACACCAAAGGCTATCAAGCAACTTCAAAAAGATGGAGTGGAGGTTGTTATGCTGACAGGAGACAGTGAAGCGACTGCTTTAGCAGTCGCTAATAGACTAAGCCTTGATGGTGTTGTCGCTCAAGTCTTGCCAGATCAAAAGGCACAAAAAGTACAAGAGTATAAAGACAAAGGTTATACCGTAGGTATGGCGGGAGATGGTATTAACGATGCTCCTGCATTAGCACTTGCTGATGTTGGTGTAGCAATGGGAACTGGAACTGATATTGCGATGGAAAGTGCTGGTGTTACACTTGTAAAAGGTGATTTGTTGGGAATTGTAAATGCCAAACGTTTAAGTGTTTTAACAATGAAGAATATCAAACAAAATCTCTTTTTCGCCTTTATCTATAATAGTTTGGGTGTGCCTATTGCAGCAGGTATTCTGTATCCATTCTTTGGATTACTATTAAGTCCAATATTAGCGGCAGCTGCTATGAGTTTTTCTTCAGTATCTGTTATAGGAAATGCTTTAAGGCTTAAAAGAAAGAAAGTGTAAACAAATTGTTTGAATAAGTTCTTATTAATTTAATATTATGATATTTACCTATTAGTTAAAACGGGTGTAAGATTAATAACAAGCTACGTATAATGGATGTTGATATAAACACACAAAAAAAGGAGACAACATGCAACGATGGATGGTTATAGCTTTGGCTATAGGGATGGTTACGCTATTTGCAAATGCACAGGAAAGTAACTCTCAAATGCAGATGAAGGGTATGGGTACTAAAGACTGCATGATGGGTAACGGTGGCATGATGGGCATGATGGGAAACGGCGATATGATGGGTATGATGGCAGATCCAGAAATGAAACAGATGATGAAGAATCATCGTAAGCATATGATGCAGGAGCGGATGAAATTTAAGAAAATGATGCAGAAAAAAATGATGAGTAAGCCAAATGTCATCAAGAAAATGCTTACAAACATGCTAAATAATCCTGAAACTGTTAAAAAAGTGCTAAGCGATAACCCAGACTTGAAGGCGAAGCTAAAAAAAGTACTTTAAATTTAGGAATATTCCTTAATTATTAACAAGGTGATGATGGTCATTGAATACATAATCGCTTGTTCTAAGTTGCATTATTATATGAAAGAAAATCCTGTATTAAAAGAGGATCACCATGAAAGAACATATGCATAATGATCGATCGACAAATTATCAAAAAGATAGTATGTCACTTGTAGGGGCCGTGTCTATGGGCACGGGTGTTATGATAGGGGCTGGTATCCTGGCATTAACTGGACAAATAGCAGAACTTGCAGGTTCATTGTTCCCTTTAGCTTTTTTGGCTGCGGCCGTTGTAACTGCTTTCAGTGCTTATTCATATGTAAAACTGTCTAATGCCTACCCTTCAGCCGGCGGTATTGGTATGTTTCTTCAAAAGGCCTATGGCAGGGGAATTGTAACAGCAGTAGGCGCATTACTAATGTATTTTTCAATGGTAATAAATGAAAGTCTTGTAGCCCGTACTTTTGGAACTTATACTGTACAAATATTCAACATTGATCCAAGTAGCTGGATTGTAACTGCATTGAGTGTTTCCGTCCTAGTTTTTGCCTTTTTATTGAATATATCAGGTAATCGAATGATTGGACTGTTTTCTTTGATCATGGCTTTAATTAAAATCGGCGGTATTGTTATTTTTGCTATTGGGGGGCTTTGGGTCTCAGGTGTGTCTTTTGAAAATATAGGTACGAATGATACGTATAGTACATCGGTTACTGGTTTCATAGCAGCCATGGCATTAGCTATACTCGCTTATAAAGGTTTTACAACGATTACCAATAGCGGTTCAGAGATTGTTGACCCTCACCGTAATGTTGGACGAGCAATAATCATATCAATTACCATATGTGTGGTAATATATTTTCTTGTTGCAATAGCAGTTGCAAGTAATTTAAGTATTTCAGAAATAATTGTCTCGAAAGATTATGCTCTTGCGCAAGCTTCAAGACCTGCGTTTGGAAACTATGGGTTATGGTTTACTGTTGCTATAGCAATTATCGCGACCATATCTGGTGTTATCGCAAGTGTTTTTGCTGTTTCGCGTATGCTAGCCATGCTGACAGAAATGAAACTTGTACCGCATAGTCATTTTGGAATGCCAGGAGATATTCAAAAGCATACTTTGGTATATACTGTTGTAATTGCAATATTTTTAACAATATTTTTTGATTTGAGCCGTATTGCTTCATTAGGTGCAATATTTTATATTATTATGGATATTGCAATACACTGGGGTGTGTTTCGCCATTTGCGTAAAGAAATTAAGGCTAGCGGAACTATGCTATTAACTGCCATTATTCTTGATATCGTTGTACTGGGCACTTTTATCATAGTAAAATATGAGCAAGATATAACTGTTATTTATGCAGCATTATCAGGTGTTCTTTTCATAGTTATAGGGGAAATAATGTTCCTGAAAAAGTTCAAGCATGAAGAGAATAGTAATATATAGATGAGGAAAGTCTTGTAATTAGAAAATGACCCACCCTGGCAAATACAAAAAGTGATTTTTCTGAGTAGATAACACAGTTGGCAATAACCCATGATAGGGTTATTACATATTTTTACCTTTTTGATGCATCATGCCTTTTTCCCCTTGCATCATTTTTTGTTTATCACCTTTTTGGTGCTTCGTTTTAGAACAGTTTTTCGTATATTTTGCTTTCTGTTCGGGAGTCATTTTATGCATACGCTTTTGCATTTCTGCTTTGAACTCCATTCTATGTTCAGCAGATACATTTCCGCACATTTGCATCATTTTTTCTGTACTCATATGACCATACTCAGCTGCAAATACTATAGTCGTCATCATTGTAACTATCAATAAATATCTCATCTTAAATTCCTTGTACTAACATTATCTATCTGGGCACGATTGAATCGGCCAATATTTGTCAAAGCTCGTATATTTACTCCTTTCTTCTAATTTTTGCTCTTATTAATCTGAAGACTGTAGTGATTTGAGCTTCTCCTGATACTCTTTTGTACTGATCTCGCCATTGGTATAGCGTTTGTCAAGAATCTCTTTTGCAGAAGGTTCTTTCTTTTTATCACCCCTTGCAAAGTAAACAATCACAACGACTAGGAATAGAAAGATCAGCCAACTAAGGCCCATTCCCCACCCATGTGACATATATTCAAATGTTTCATTCTTAATCATAATAAACTCCTTGAAAGGCAAACTTGAGAGGTTGCCTTTTGATATAAGGAAACTTATAGGTTAATATAGGATTCCTTCCTCTGAATCTATGTCGATTTCGGCATCTGAGGGCCATCCTTCGAATACAGAATCCTCGTCATCAGATGCATCCGGATCGAAAGTTGTATCTTCCTTATCGCATAATGACTGGATCACTGTTTTTATCTTAGTAGGCATAAAATCTTCTTCCTCAGCTGGAAGTGAATCGGCACTAACTGTTAGACCTAAGAGAAAGACCAATAATAAAATAACCTTTTTCATGACATCCTCCTTTTTCTTATCTATAAACATTATATATAGATTGCGTGGAGTGGGTGTGCAGAAAATGTAAGGTTTGATTTATAGATTTTAACATTGCTTGTTGGTTGTGCATACTGTAGTGGGAATACATCAGTAAACATAGACATACATAGTAAAACTGTTACCGTCGTGGTCTGCATACTTGATTCAAAGCAATTTTTATATATAGTTTTATATGAGATAAGAAATGGACACTTTTAAAAGCTTAAGTTATAAAGTTCCCTACTATAGGGCTATATAGTGGTGCCGCCGGGCGGACTTGAACCGCCACGCCCAAAAGGGTCGGACTTTGAATCCGACATGTTTGCATTGAAGAAAATATGTTTATGGCTACCATGTAGTAGGATGTTTAAGAGATTTATCCATTGTTAGAGTGAAAAGTTTAATTATCTAGTTATTTACTTGGATAAGTACTTGATAATTACACGTTCTTGAAATTCTTATTGAAAGTACCTGTTATAGGTATTAGAAGTGGTAGACAGGGAGGGGCTCGAACCCTAACAACATAATTGATCCATACTTTTTATATCGTCTTAAGTAGAGTATATAGTTTCCATATGATTACCATAGATTGAATAGGTAGTTGTATAATTACTTATTTTAGGGGTTTAAATTGAAAGTGGCTCCGGATACTGGATTCGAACCAGTGACCAAGTGATTAACAGTCACCTACTCTACCGCTGAGCTAATCCGGAATGTTTAGAAAGTCTCTCTTAAGAGGCCGAAATTATAGGGAGTTTTTG
>Ga0316207_10002387_pt1 | contig 19460 bp, 16 predicted proteins | sample 6weekpyrite_MG_FD_204943 | JGI IMG/M metagenome (GOLD analysis project Ga0316207, IMG submission 204943) | Microbial mat bacterial communities from mineral coupon in-situ incubated in ocean water Damariscotta River, Maine, United States -... | ecosystem: Environmental > Aquatic > Marine >...
CACGACTAAAACCACTGCTCGACGCATTATTGGTTTCCCATTCAACTTCACCATACGTTGAATAATCGACACCACATACATCCATTACTTGACCATAAGCAAGTTCAGGTTCATCACGCAGTGCCGTGCACACTGTAATGAGATGTTCACGAGGAACTTCTAAAGTGATTTCACCATGAGCCACAAGCACTTGTACTGATTGTTCTGCAAAACGTGCTTGCAAATCATCAGCGCGTTGCTGCAACGGTGATACTGTTATTTCTTCTTCACTCATGAGCGTGCAATCGTATTAGTACGTTTAATTTTATTTTGTAATTGCATGATGCCGTAAATCAACGCTTCTGCAGTGGGTGGGCAACCGGGCACATAGACATCGACCGGTACAATCCGATCACAACCTCGTACCACCGCATAGGAATAGTGATAGTAACCACCGCCATTTGCACAAGAACCCATTGAAATAACCCAACGTGGTTCAGCCATTTGGTCATAAACTTTTCGTAACGCCGGTGCCATCTTGTTAACTAAAGTGCCTGCAACAATCATTACATCAGACTGACGAGGACTAGGACGGAAAATAATACCGAAGCGATCCAGATCGTAACGACTTGCTGCTGAATGCATCATTTCGACCGCGCAACATGCCAGACCAAACGTCATTGGCCACATTGAACCGGTACGAGCCCAGTTGATTAGCTTGTCAGCATTCGTTGTGACAAAGCCTTTCTCGAGTACGCCTTCTACTCCCATTCCAGAGCCCCTTTCTTCCACTCATAGATAAAGCCAATAACCAATATGCCAAGGAAGACTGACATTGATGCAAAACCGAACCAGCCGACTTGCTCAAGCACAATTGCCCATGGGAATAAAAATGCAATTTCCAGATCGAAAATAATAAATAGGATTGCTACAAGGTAGTAACGTACGTCAAATTTCATACGTGCATCTTCGAAAGATTCGAAGCCACACTCATAAGGAGAGAGTTTTTGATCGTCAGGGCGACTTGGTCCAAGCACCCAACCCATCGCGAGCATCACGCAACCCACTGCTCCACCAATGACGATAAATACCAAGACGGGTAGATAATTCTCAAGCATCCGCTTACGCCCCCTCCGCGACTGTTTTTTCGTTATAACTACACATTACTTTGTTATTGTTCTAATACTGCAAGAGGCAGGCAGTATGGCCAGCATGGAAAATTGTGTCAAGTTTAGCCATTCAACAATACTAATTTAAAATCAATGACTTGAAGTGATGTTTGTGCGGGTATAAAAAAACAGTATCACTAATTTTAATAGTACTGTTTCAATATGCTGAATTAATAAGCAAAAAAAATCCCCACCAGATGGCGGGGACTATATAAATGGTGCCGAAGGCCGGATTTGAACCGGCACTCGCTTACGCGAACCACCCCCTCAAGATGGCGTGTCTACCAATTTCACCACTTCGGCAATTCGGGTATTACTCAGGGATCTTAGCCGGTATCGCTGGCTTGTCTTCAGTGCTTTCAGCCGGTTTGACGGGAATATCAGCATTTGCCGGCATATCCTCATTCAAACTCATTGGCAAACTCGGTTTATCACCCGTATCAACAGCCGGTGCATCAGGGATAACAGGTGCATCCTGATCCTTAATCTGCTCTGCTGGTGTAGGGATATCCACTTCATCCTTGCCGGTAACGCTGCTTTGAGTGTTATAAGCCAGTATGAGGCTAGTGATGAAAAATGCTGTCGCCAGACCTGCTGTTAATCGTGTTAGAAATGAAGCACTGCCCTGACTACCAAAGACGGTTGATGATGCACCACTACCAAAGGCTGCGCCCGCATCTGCACCCTTGCCATGTTGAACAAGAATAAGACCGATCAAAAGAACGGCGATAATGACGTGAATACTTAAGATAATGGATGACATATTTGTCTCTAATAGTTATAAATTACAATTAAATCAAGATGCTGCAGTACAAATTGCAAGGAAATCCTCAGCATCAAGTGAGGCGCCACCAATCAAACCACCGTCGATATCTGGCTTGGCGAACAGTTCTTTTGCATTTGAACCTTTAACACTGCCACCGTAAAGAATCTGTACTTTCTCAGCGACATCGGCATCAACACTGGCAATGCGGGCACGAATAAAGGCATGAACATCTTGTGCTTGTTCAGGCGAGGCAGTTTTACCCGTACCAATTGCCCAAACAGGCTCATAAGCGATGACGCCGTCAGCCAGAGAAGCAACTCCTTCCATTGCAATCACTGCATCTAATTGGCGACCAACCACTTGCTCTGTAATACCCGCTTCACGCTCTTCAAGGGTTTCACCGATACAAAGGATAGGCTTTAAACCAGCTTCACGGGCAACACCGTATTTTCGTGCAACCAGCATGTCATCTTCATGGTAGAGCGCACGGCGTTCCGAGTGACCAACAATAACGTAGTCACAACCATTGTCGAGCAGCATTGCTGACGACATTTCACCGGTAAAAGCACCTGAGGTTTCAACCGAAAGGTTTTGAGCACCCAAACCGATGTCGGTGCCTTCGGTCAACTCCTTAACCTTATGGATGTAGATCATAGGAGGACACACCACGACGGTTGTCTTATCAGCAGCAGCCATACCTGCTTTGATACCACCTAACAGAGCTGTAATGCTGTCATTAGAACCGTTCATTTTCCAGTTCCCAGCTACCATAATGCGTCGTGACATACTGCTTTCCTCAAATCAGAATTAAAAACGGCCGCAAGAATACCGGTCATGGTGAAAAAAATCAATCAATATCAGTGTCGTAGAGACTATATTGCGTGGCTGGCCCGGGATGTAGAGGCTTCTCGTACGGTGTCAGCAAGTGAGTCTGCTAATTCACTCACCAGCGCAGCATCCTGCCCTTCCACCATCACTCTTAATAATGGTTCTGTGCCTGATGCGCGCAACAAAATACGACCAGAATCACCCAGTTTAAGTTCTGCATCGTGCATCGCTGCTTTCACCATATCCGATTCTTCATGATCAAATGGCTTATCGAGGGGAACATTAACCAGTTTTTGCGGGTACATCACCAGACCCGTTAATAATTGATCCAGTGATTTTTGTGAAGACACCATGGCATAAAGCACTTGCAAGGCCGCAACAACACCGTCACCGGTGCTGGTTCGATCCAGACAAATAATATGACCTGAACCTTCACCGCCTAATGACCAACCTGATTCTCGTAACATGTTCATCACATGCCGATCACCCACTTTGGAGCGACGGAAACCAATACCCTGTTTCTTTAAGGCGTGTTCCAAACCTAGATTACTCATCACCGTGCCAACAACCGAGCCATCCAGTTGTTCATCCAGTAAACGAGACATGGCGATGATGTACAGTATTTGATCACCATCAACCAGGTTGCCTTCTGCATCGACCATGATTAAGCGATCACCATCGCCATCAAGTGCAATGCCAACATCAGCACTTAATTCTACCACCGAGGCTTGTAAGGCTTCCGGTTTTGTCGAACCGCATTTTTCATTAATGTTAAGCCCATCAGGTTCAACACCAATTGAAATAACCTCTGCGCCGAGCTCTTCTAAAACACGTGGCGCTATGTGATAAGTTGCACCATGTGCACAATCAACAACAATACGAAGTCCTTCCAGACTCATTCGCATCGGTACGGTACTTTTACAAAATTCAATATAGCGACCGGCTGCATCAGAAATACGTGAAGCTTTACCTAGCTTGTCTGAGTCAACGGTTGTCATGGGTTTATCAATTTCTGCTTCAATCGCCAACTCAATATCATCTTCGAGTTTTGTACCATCACCGGAGAAAAACTTTATGCCATTATCATGGTAAGCATTATGCGAAGCGCTGATCACAATACCGGCCTGCGCATGGAAAGTGCGTGTTAGATATGCAATAGCAGGTGTTGGCATCGGTCCGAGTAAATTAATATCAATGCCCGCTGCAGCCAAACCAGCTTCCAATGCCGACTCGAACATGTAACCAGAGATGCGGGTATCCTTGCCAATCAAAACAGTGCCATGACCCTGTCGCGACAATACGCGCCCAGCAGCCCAACCCAACTTCATAATAAACTCAGGTGTAATCGATTTACTACCGACTCGCCCGCGAATACCATCTGTTCCAAAATACTTTCTCGTCAATGTTCCAAACCTTTATTAATTACTGCGCCAATTATGGCAGATTCATAGAAAATTGCGTAGATACTGATCACAATTTGGCAGATTTTACTACCGTCGCAACTTTTACCGCCTCAACAGCCGCTTTGACATCATGCGCACGAATAATATCGGCACCTTTCCAAACCGCCAATGTTTCCAGTGCGACACTGCCAATCAGGCGATCGTCTACCTCCACATCAAGTATCTGACCAATCATTGATTTACGTGACACACCTACCAGCAAGGTACAATCAATGTTTTTAAATTCCTCAAGATCATGCATAAGTTGTAAATTATGATTCAAGGTTTTACCAAAACCAAAGCCGGGATCAATGATTAATCTGTTTTTCGCAATACCTGCATTCACACACACATCAACACGCTGCGTTAAAAAACTAACCACATCATCAGTAACATTTTTATACTCAGGATTTTTTTGCATGGTGCGAGGTTTGCCTTGCATATGCATTAAGCAAACAGGCACTTCCAATTTGACTGCAGCTTCCAATGCACCATCGGCTTGAAGTGCATTGACATCATTAATTAAACTCGCCCCAGCTTTAACAGCTTCGCGCATAACATCAGGCTTACTCGTATCAATAGAAATAACTGTATCAAACTCACTAGCGATTTTTTCTATAACCGGTATAACACGATCAAGTTCTTCGTTGACTGAAACATTTTTCGCACCAGGACGTGTTGATTCACCACCAATATCAATAATCGCTGCACCCTGAACGAGCATGCGTTGCGTTTGTTCTAACGCTGATTCAACCGCGTTAAATTGCCCACCATCAGAAAAAGAATCAGGCGTCACATTAAGAATCCCCATCACTTGAGGGGTAGCAAGATCCAAAATTTTATTTACGCAATTAATTTCTTTAGACACCGTGTATTCTCAACCCAAAAAGAAAACGCCCCGCGTTAAGCGGGGCGGATTTGTTATTAAGCTTTATGAATAGGCTTAATGCTCACCTGCCGGACCACCAATAGGTTTGTCGCTGGATTTCTTTGCTGCAGGTTTATTATCGTCATCACTTGATGAGTCATCGCTATCAGACCAATCCTGTGGAGGTCCTGGAATCTTACCCGCCATGATTTCATCAATTTGTTTTGCATCAATCGTTTCGTATTTCAACAGTGCTTCAGCCATAACATGCAGTTTATCCATGTTGTCATTCAGCATTTTTTCAGCACGTTCGTAGTTTCGGTCAATGAACTGACGAATTTCTTCATCAATAGCATGTGACGTTTCATCTGATACTTCTTTATGCTTTGTCACTGAACGACCAAGGAATACTTCACCTTCCTCTTCCGAGTAACTCAATGGCCCTAACTTACTAGACAAGCCCCACTTGGTTACCATGTTACGTGCTATTTCTGTTGCACGTTCAATATCGTTCGACGCACCAGTTGTCACCGCTTCTTTACCGAAAATAATTTCTTCAGCAAGTCGGCCGCCAAACAAAGTCGAAATCTCACTTTCAAGGCGCGTCTTGCTGTGGCTGTAACGATCTTCTTCTGGCAAGAACATAGTGACGCCCAAAGCACGGCCACGTGGAATGATTGTTACTTTATGAACAGGATCATGTTCAGGCACAAGTTCGCCCACAATAGCATGACCGGCTTCATGGTAAGCAGTGAGTTTTTTCTCTTCATCACTCATTACCATAGAGCGACGTTCTGCTCCCATCATGATCTTGTCTTTAGCACGTTCAAAATCATCCATATCAACAGTACGTTTGTTAGCGCGCGCGGCAAACAGTGCGGCCTCGTTTACAAGGTTTGCTAAATCAGCACCAGAGAAACCGGGTGTACCACGTGCGATGGTGCGAGCGTTAACGCCATCAGAAACAGGTATTTTCCGCATATGCACTTTAAGAATTTGCTCACGACCTCGAACATCAGGCAATGGCACAACCACCTGACGGTCAAAACGACCAGGACGCAATAAAGCTGGGTCGAGTACATCAGGACGGTTAGTTGCGGCAATCACAATTACACCTTCGTTGCCTTCAAAGCCATCCATCTCAACCAACAACTGATTTAATGTTTGTTCGCGTTCATCGTGACCGCCGCCAAGACCTGCGCCACGATGACGACCCACTGCATCGATTTCATCGATAAAGATAATGCATGGCGCATGTTTCTTAGCTTGTTCAAACATATCGCGTACACGTGATGCACCGACACCCACAAACATTTCAACAAAGTCAGAACCGGAAATAGTAAAGAACGGTACTTTTGCTTCACCTGCAATCGCTTTTGCCAATAAGGTTTTACCCGTACCCGGACTACCGACCATCAAAACACCTTGTGGTATTTTGCCGCCTAATTTTTGGAACTTGGATGGGTCACGTAAGAATTCTACTAATTCTGCAACTTCGTCTTTGGCTTCTTCACAACCAGCAACGTCAGAGAATGTTACCTTAACCTGATCTTCACCCAGCATGCGCGCCTTACTCTTACCAAAAGACATCGCACCGCGGCCACCACCGCCGCCTTGCATTTGACGCATGAAGAAAATCCACACACCAATCAACAAAATCATAGGGAACCAGGAAATAAATATCTGACTCAGGAACGAAGGTGTTTCTGGCGCACGCGCATTAACCAGTACTTTGTATTTAAGCATGTCACCAATTAACAACTTGTTATCGGTTTCAGGGCTGTAAGTTTTAAACTCACGACCATCTTGATACGCACCAATCAATTCACGTCCTTGAACCATGACGCTTTGAATCTGTTGTGCTTTCATGTCCGCGTAGAACTGCGAGTAGCTAATCTCTTGTGGAGCAGAACCCGTTGTTTTGAAATTACTGAACACTGCGACCAGAATCGTGCCGATCACCAACCACAGTACTAATGTTTTACCCATATCACCCAATGTGCTATTCCTCTTAACAAGGCTCGTCTGAAACCTTTTATATGGACAGTTTACCTGTCAACAAGTGCCACGCAAGTGACTTTGTTCACGCTCGCCCCTTAAAACCACGTCCTAGCAGATAAACTTCTCGCGATCGAGCACGAGAAGCCTCTGGTTTTCGTGTTATAACTTTAGTAAATGCGCCACGTAATGCACGCAAATAATCATCAAAACCTTCGCCCTGAAAGACCTTCACTACTATATCGCCCCCCTCACGGAGAACTTGATTCGCCAAATCCAGTGCTAATTCTGTTAAATACATGGCACGGGGCTGATCCATGTCCTTCATACCACTCATATTGGGTGCCATGTCTGACATTACAAGGTCTACAGGCCGATCATCCAAGGTATTTATAAGCTGTTCCAGCACCGAATCCTCACGAAAATCACCCTCAATAACCTCAACACCAGCAAGGGAACTCATTGGCAGGATATCCAAGGCAATAACCTTACCCTTTTCACCCACAATATTAGCTGCCGCCTGTGACCAGCCCCCAGGGGCAGCGCCAAGATCGACCACAGTCATTCCCGGCTTAATCAAGTGGTCTTTCTTTTGAATTTCCAATAATTTGTATACTGCACGCGATCGATAGCCTTCCTGCTGGGCTTTCAACACATATTCATCATCAAAATGTTCTTTTAACCAGCCTTTGCTGGATTTACTTCGCGCCATAATAATCTCAATGTAATGCCCTTTTCAGGCCAACGACGTTATATAATTTGGGGTCAGAGTCAAAACTATTGATTTTGTAGCATTAATACAACAAATCAAGCGTTTTGACTCTGACCCTAAACTATTAGCGATTAAATTATTGGATGTATTATGCCACTTTCTTCACAACAGGTACGTAAACTGCGCGGATTTGCTCACGATCTTAAAGTTATTGTTATTGTCGGTAATAATGGACTGACTGAGAACGTACAAAATGAAATAGATAATGCGCTGGAACAGCACGAATTGCTTAAAATTCGCGTTAATGCTGGCGATCGTGATGAGCGTGACGAGATGATTGCGTCCATCTGTGAACAAGCAGGAGCAGAGCTTATTCAGCGCATCGGACATGTTGCGGTGCTATACCGACACAATCCGGAAGCGCCTAAGGTTGATCCAGGTAAGCCATAGTTTTTAAATTACATTGTTTCTTCTTGCAAAGGATTGCAAAGTAAAGTCATGCAACGCGCACAAAAAATTCTTCAAGATACCTTTGGTTATCAAGAATTCCGTCACCATCAGGCTGATATCATTCAATGCTTGCTCAAGGATAAAGATGCATTAGTCCTGATGCCAACTGGCGGCGGCAAATCCCTATGCTATCAACTTCCTTCCATGCTTCGAAATGGCACCGGTATTGTTGTGTCGCCACTGATTGCTTTAATGCAGGATCAAGTCGATGCACTAAATGAACTGGGTGTGAAAGCCGCCTATCTTAATTCCAGTTTAGATAATGAAATCCAGTACCAAACAGAACAGCAATTACTCAACGGTGAAATTGAATTACTATATGTAGCCCCCGAACGGTTACTTACCGAACGCATGCTTTCGCTGTTGGAAAGAATACAGATTGCCTTATTTGCGATTGATGAAGCGCACTGTGTTTCACAATGGGGACACGATTTTCGAAAAGAATACCAACAGCTGAGTATTTTACAGCAACGTTTTCCAAACGTACCTCGCATTGCCTTAACGGCCACCGCGGATCAACGTACTCGACAAGAAATTATTGAACAGTTACATCTGCATGATGCCGCTATTTTTATAAACAGTTTTGATCGCCCCAATATTCGCTACACCATTAGTGAAGGACAAAACCCCAAGCAACGTCTGTGGAATTTTATCCAACAACATCATTCAAGTGATGCCGGGATTGTCTATTGTTTATCACGCAAAAAGGTAGAACAAATTACATCATGGTTATGTCAACAAGGACGTGAGGCACTTGCCTATCATGCAGGCATGCCAGCAGAACTACGCCAGTTACACCAACAACGTTTTTTACGCGAAGAAAGCATTATTATTGTTGCCACTATTGCCTTTGGTATGGGTATCGATAAGCCCGATGTGCGATTTGTTGCTCATTTAAGTTTACCCAAAAGCATTGAAGCCTATTACCAGGAAACCGGCCGTGCCGGTCGCGACGGAGAAGCAGCGAATGCATGGATGGCTTATGGTCTGCAGGATGTCATTACACTGAGAAAAATGATGCAAGACTCTGATGGTGCAGAGCAGTACAAACGCATCTCGCAACACAAACTTGATGCCATGTTAGCCTTATGTGAACTGACGAGTTGTCGCCGTCAAAGTTTACTCGGCTATTTTGATGATGAACTGAACAAACCCTGTGGCAATTGCGACACATGCATTAACCCACCGCAAACCTGGAATGGAACAGAAGCCGCACAAAAAGCCTTATCTTGTGTAGTCCGCACTGGTCAGCGCTTTGGCGTCAATTATGTGATTGATGTGCTCACCGGCGAGGAAAATGAACGTATTAAGAAATTTGCTCATGACAAACTCAGCACCTATGGCATTGGTAAAGAACTCAGCAATAGTGAGTGGCGTGGGGTTTTCAGGCAGTTAATCGCACTGGGTTATTTAGGTGTAGATTTGGAAGGTTACGGTGGCTTACATCTCAACGAACAAGCACGGCCTTTGCTGCGCGGCGAAATTAAGCTACAACTACGTCATCAATTAAAACCGGAAACCGTTAAAGGCAGTAAAAAATCTAAAAAGAAATCTGCATTGCGCTCAGTCGATGAAGCATTATTCAACGCCCTTCGCGAGCAACGCACTGTCATTGCTAAAGAACATGGCGTGCCACCCTATATTATTTTTCACGATAGCACGCTACAAGAAATGGCTAATACACGTCCTGACTCACTCGATGCTATGCGCTATATCTCTGGCGTTGGTGAACAAAAATTAAATAAATATGGCCGCGAGTTTTTAGATATTATTCTTGCTAACCCATTACCAGAAGTACTTAACAATAACCTCAGTGATACCGTCAATGACACACTCATGCTTTATTCAGACAAACACGATCCTGAAAGCATTGCACAACAACGCGACATTAAGCTTTCCACCGTTTATGCGCATTTAGCCGAAGCAATTAGTTGTGGTTTACTTGAAGCAAGACAAGTCGTTGAACTTGATGATGCTGAATATAATGAAATCATCAATGCACTTGAAATGATTGACGATGGTGAGGACAACTCGCCTAAAGATAAACGACTAAAACCTGTCTTTGAGGCGCTTGATGAAACTTATGGTTATGAAATATTGAAATGTGTACAAGCGGGTATGTGAAAGACCAGATAGCCATAGATTGTTATTCACTTAGAAGGTTTAATAACTAGCAGTAAACCCGCAATACTTGTAATTAAAAACAGTACAGATGATACGCCATGCAGTTTACCAAAATTAGCCGCTGCAGCTGATCCTTCCAGCAAACCTTGCGCTTTGAGTTCAGCCATCATTGGTTGAAGGATAAATTGACCGATGGCGATTAACACCAACATGAGTAACAAAATGTAATTGGTTTTATCTTTAATGCCGGATCGGTAGGTATTGCCGATTAGTAGTAGACCACCACAAACAAACCCCAGATAACTCATGGTCGAAAATAAGTGCCCTGCGATAGAACCGGCAAGCTGACGATCATCCAATACACCAAACAATGTCGGTGCAACGATATAACCAACTGTCCACATGCCTCCAACCCATAGGGTTAAGAGGATACGTTCTGATGCGAAGAGGAATTTCATTGTTTTGTTTCTGACAGGATTAATTATTTATCTTGTGAATCATGTTAATCCTGTCCGGAAATTAAATATATTTAACTTCGAGGATTTCGTACTCAACTACACCACCGGGGGCTTGTACTGCCGCGATATCACCCTCTTGCTTGCCAATTAATGCACGTGCAATTGGTGAAGTAACCGAAACCATACCCGCTTTTATATCTGCTTCATCTTCACCAACAATACGGTAAGTGACTTCTTCACCGGTATCTTCGTTACACAAATCAACCGTCACACCGAAAATCACTTTACCTGTTTGAGGCATTTTAGTGACATCAATAATTTCTGCATTAGACAGCTTGCCTTCAATATCCGCAATACGTCCTTCAGCGAAACTTTGCTGTTCACGTGCGGCATGGTATTCCGCATTTTCTTTTAAGTCACCATGTTCACGTGCTGTGGCAATGGCTTTAATAATTGTTGGGCGATCCACCGTTTTTAGTTGGTGTAATTCTTTTTGCAGCGCTTCAGCGCCTGCTGCGGTCAATGGAACCTTATTCATTGTTGTAACTCCTTATGCAAGGTCTGCAAACAATTTACATTCCCTTCACATTCATATTCCATAGCGTCACACATTGCTTCGGCACCTGCAATAGTCGTGGTGTAAGTTACCTTATGTTGCAGTGCTGCACGACGAATAGTTGAAGAATCGGCAATCGCTTGACGCCCTTCCGTTGTATTTACAATTAAATTAATTTGATCGTTCTTAATCATATCAACGATATGCGGTCGACCTTCACCCACTTTATTAACGGTTTCACATTCGATACCCGCACCAGCAATAACTTTAGCTGTACCACCTGTTGCAACTATATTGAAACCCAGTTTCGCAAGGTTTTGTGCAATCGATAAAATAGCCTCTTTATCGACATCTCGCACACTAATAAAAGCCTTACCATGATATGGCAGACTCACCCCAGCTCCCATTGACGCTTTTAAGAAAGCTTCACCAAAAGTGCGGCCTACACCCATCACTTCACCAGTTGATTTCATTTCTGGCCCAAGAATTGGATCAACACTTGGGAATTTAACAAATGGGAAAACGGCTTCTTTAACTGAGTAATAGTCAGGGACAATTTCACTGGTCACACCCTGATCGGCTAATGACTCACCAACCATGCAACGTGCTGCGACCTTGGCAAGCGAACGACTGGTTGCTTTTGAAACAAACGGCACGGTACGCGATGCACGTGGATTAACTTCCAGGATATAAACCTTGTCACCTTGAATCGCAAATTGCGTATTCATTAAACCGACAACTTCAAGCTCTAATGCCATGACATGAATTTGGCGACGCACTTCTTCAAGAATCTCATCTGGCAAATTGTAAGGTGGTAATGAACAGGCAGAATCACCAGAGTGAACACCTGCCTGTTCAATGTGTTGCATGATGCCTCCAATAACAACATCTTTACCATCACAAATCGCATCAACATCCAGTTCAACCGCATCATCAAGGAAGCGATCCAGTAATACTGGTGAATCATTTGAAACCTGAACCGCATCGGTCATATAACGACGCAGTTCTTCTTCGTTATAAACGATTTCCATCGCACGACCACCTAGTACATAGGAAGGACGAACTACAAGTGGATAGCCAATTTCCTCAGCCTGTGTCACCGCCACTTCCGGGTCGCGCGCAGTACGGTTAGGCGGCTGCAACAAATCCAGTTTTTCAATCATTTGCTGGAAGCGTTCACGATCTTCGGCTTTATCAATCGCATCAGGCGTTGTACCAACAATCGGCGCACCGGCTGCTTCAAGAGGACGTGCCAATTTCAATGGTGTTTGACCACCGTATTGCACAATCACGCCTTTGGGATTTTCACGATCAATAATTTCAAGTACATCTTCCAAAGTGAGTGGTTCAAAATAAAGGCGATCTGATGTGTCGTAATCAGTTGAAACTGTTTCAGGGTTACAGTTAACCATAATGGTTTCATAACCTGAATCACGCATTGCAAAGGCCGCGTGTACACAACAGTAATCAAACTCAATACCCTGTCCAATACGATTGGGTCCACCACCTAACACCATAATCTTTTCATTATCGGTAGGTTCTGATTCACATTCATCATCGTAGGATGAATACATGTAAGCGGTACTGGTTGCAAATTCTGCCGCACAGGTATCAACACGTTTGTAAACAGGACGTACATCCAGTGAATGACGATGTTCACGCAGCGCGCTTTCATCAACCGCTAATAACCCTGCTAGTCTGCTATCCGAGAAACCTTTTTTCTTGAGGCGTGTTAATGTGCGCTTGTCCAAACTAGCAAGATCGTTACCACGAACATCTTCTTCACATTTAACAATGTCTTCAATTTGTGAAAGGAACCAGGGATCGATCTTACAAACTGCGAAGATTTCTTCAAGACTCATGCCAGCACGGAAAGCATCCGCCACATACCAAAGACGATCAGCGCGAGGATTACTCATTTCCTGTTTAATGCGATTCACTGCATCATCATCCAGATTAATCATTTCGTTCAAGCCATCGGTACCGATCTCAAGACCGCGCAAGGCTTTTTGTAATGATTCCTGGAAAGTACGACCAATCGCCATCACTTCACCGACTGACTTCATTTGTGTTGTCAGACGATCATCGGCATCAGGGAATTTTTCAAAGGTGAAGCGAGGAATTTTAGTAACGACGTAATCGATACTAGGTTCGAACGATGCGGGCGTTTGACCACCAGTAATATCATTACTTAATTCATCCAGCGTGTAACCGACAGCCAGCTTGGCTGCAATTTTTGCAATCGGAAAACCGGTTGCTTTCGATGCCAGTGCAGATGAACGTGATACACGCGGATTCATTTCAATAATGATCATGCGACCATTTTCAGGGTTGATTGCAAACTGTACGTTTGAACCGCCGGTATCAACACCGATTTCTCGTAATACCGCCAATGAGGCATTACGCATGATTTGATATTCTTTATCCGTCAGCGTCAGTGCCGGTGCAACTGTTATCGAATCACCGGTATGTACACCCATCGGATCCAGGTTTTCAATCGAACAAATAATGATGCAGTTATCTTTATTATCACGCACCACTTCCATTTCGTATTCTTTCCAACCAAGAATAGACTCTTCAACAAGTAGTTCATTGGTTGGCGACAGATCCAATCCACGCGCGCAAATTTCTTCAAACTCTTCTTTGTTGTAAGCAATACCGCCACCGCTACCACCCATCGTAAACGAAGGACGAACAATCGTAGGGAAACCCACTTGTGCTTGCACTTGCCATGCTTCTTCCATGCTATGCGCAACAGCCGCTTTTGGCATGTCGAGGCCAATTTTTTGCATTGCAGTACGGAAACGATCACGATCTTCAGCTTTATCAATGGCATCACGCGATGCACCGATCATTTCTACACGGTGTTCTTCCAGTACCCCTTCGCGCACCAAATCCAAAGCGCAGTTCAATGACGTTTGGCCGCCCATTGTCGGCAATAATACATCCGGCTTTTCTTTTTCAATAATATTACGAACGGTTTGCCACGTGATCGGTTCTATATATACGGCGTCTGCTGTTTCAGGATCCGTCATAATGGTCGCAGGATTCGAATTCACCAAAATAACGCGATAACCTTCCTCGCGTAGTGCTTTGCATGCTTGTGCGCCCGAGTAATCGAACTCACAAGCCTGACCAATCACAATTGGACCTGCACCAATAATCAGAACACTTTTTATGTCGGTACGTTTTGGCATTGCTATGAGCGCTCTTTCATTAATTCAATAAAGTTGTCGAACAAAGGCGACACATCGTGCGGTCCCGGGCTTGCCTCTGGGTGCCCCTGAAAACTAAATGCAGGTTTATCTGTCCGTGCAACACCTTGGAGTGATCCATCAAACAAAGAACGGTGTGTTGCTTTTAAACACTCAGGTAAACTGTCATCATCGACGGCAAAGCCATGGTTTTGACTGGTGATCATCACTTCTTTTGATTCGATATCTTGTACCGGATGATTAGCACCATGATGCCCAAACTTCATCTTCATTGTTTTTGCGCCAGAAGCTAATGACAATAATTGGTGCCCAAGACAGATACCAAAAATCGGTACAGACTTTTCAAGAATTTCTTTAATTGCGGTAATCGCGTAATCACAAGGCTCTGGATCACCCGGACCATTTGATAAAAACACGCCATCAGGATTCATCGCCAGTACATCCGCTGCTGCAGTCTGCGCTGGAACAACCGTCACCTTGCAACCACGTTCAGTCAGCATGCGTAAAATATTATGCTTTACACCAAAGTCGTAGGCGACAACATGGTAGCTCTGTAATTTAGCTTCTCGATCTGTATAACCTTCGCCCAGTTCCCATGTGCTTTGCGACCAATCGTATTGCGATTCAGTCGTGACTTCTTTAGCCAAGTCCATGCCTTTTAAACCTGGGAATTTTTTAGCCAGCTCTAATGCAGCCGCTTCGTCAATATTGTCACCGGCAATAATGCAACCACTTTGCGCGCCCTTCTCACGAAGAATTCGCGTTAAGCGACGTGTATCAATATCTGCAATCGCAACAACGTTATGTGATGTTAGAAAATCTTCCAGAGATTGTTCAGAACGCCAGCTACTATGTAGCAATGGCAAATCCTTAATCACTAAACCTCTCGCAAAAACCTCTTTAGACTCAAAATCTTCGCTGGTTGTGCCGGTATTACCAACATGCGATGGGGTTAAGGTAACAATTTGTTCTGCGTAGGAAGGATCAGTAAGGATTTCCTGATAGCCTGTCATCGAAGTATTAAAAACAACTTCGCCTGAGGTTTGACCCTCAATACCAATCGATTCGCCATGAAATAGGCTACCGTCTTCTAGAACTAACAGTGCAGGTTGGCGCACAGATCCTCCATCCTCAGATAGTCGAAGCGGGAGGGCCCTGATGGAAGCCTCCCGCCTGAAATTCTATTGAACTTTCGTGGTCTGAACAGATGCCCGACCGGATGTGGATTGTACAGCATGGCTCGCTTTCGTGGAAGAACCACAAGCCACTTTTAGCGCTTTTTACTTCAACCCAAGCACGTCTTGCATATCGAATAGACCCGATTCATGCTGCATCAACCACTTAGAGGCACGCACCGCCCCATTGGCAAAGGTCAGGCGACTTGACGCCTTATGCGTGATCTCAACACGTTCACCAATATCCGCAAACATTACCGTATGGTCGCCGACAATATCACCCGCCCGAATCGTCTCAAATCCTATGGTTTTTCGATCACGCTCTCCGGTATTACCTTCGCGGCCATATACGGCACAATCTTTCAGATCGCGCCCAAGTGCATCGGCAACCACCTCACCCATACGCAATGCAGTGCCCGATGGCGCATCAATTTTATGACGGTGATGTGCTTCAACCACTTCAATATCCACCTCATCCCCCATTACTCGAGCTGCAAGGTCAAGTAATTTGAAACAAAGGTTCACGCCCACACTCATATTTGGTGCAAAAACGATGGCAATATCTTGCGCGGCATCAGCAATCGCTTGTTTGCCCGCCTCATCAAAACCGGTCGTACCGATTACCATCCGTTTACCTGCTTCACGACAAACTCGGATATTTTCAAGGCTCACTTCAGGACGAGTAAAGTCGATGAATACATCAAACGCATCTGTCACAGCCGATAAATCATCGGCAATTGCCAACGCCATAGAGCCAATACCAGCCACTTCACCGGCATCTGCTCCAATAACTGAGCTGCCAACACGCTCAATGGCCGCCGTCACATCAACCCCTTCGGTATTCTGACCTGCTTCAAGTAAAGCACGCCCCATTCGACCGGCGGCACCTGTTATTGCAATTCGAGTCATACGTTTAAACCTAATCAATAATTAATTTGAAAAGATTCTAGCATAAGAATTGGCACAAGCGCTGAATCGGAGAAGGTCGCGGCCATCAGTTATTGCACATCGCCTGGACAAGCGCCCTGCGGGACGCTTGTAATTCGGCGCTGCACAACAACTAATACCCGCTCCTGGAAAATGAATAATAAACCTGATTCATCAGCACTGATGTCAGGCATTAGATGATGGCGAATTACAAACATCCCGTAGGGTGTTTGTTCAGCCAGCAGCTAATGTCTGGCAGCAGTGCGAACCCAAGTAAAATTTGTAATAAACCAAAGAGAAGGAATATATTTTTTAGAATTTCATCTCATCAAAGAATTTCTTAACACCATCCATCCATGATTTGGTCATTGGGCTATGCTTTCCATTACCGCTAAGACTGTCGCCAAATTGCTTCAACAATTCTTTTTGCTTGCCATTAAGATTAACCGGTACTTCAACGGCAATAGTGCACATCAAATCACCAATACTGCCACCGCGGACAGATTTAACACCTTTACCTTTCAAGCGGAACACTTTACCACTTTGACTGCCACCCGGAACTTTCAATTTAACCCGACCACTTAATGTCGGCACTTCAAGTTCACCACCCAGTGCAGCGGTAACAATATCAACCGGCACTTCGCAATAAAGATTATTATCTTGCCGTTCAAAAATAGAATGCTTTTTAACGCTGACCTGAACATATAGATCACCGGCAGGACCACCATGCTCGCCAGCTTCACCTTCACCACCTAAACGAATGCGGTCGCCGTTATCAACTCCTGGTGGAATTTTAACAGATAAGGTTTTTTGCTCCTGAATACGACCTTGGCCATGACAAGCATTACAAGGATCTTTAATTTCCTGACCACTACCATTACAAGTTGGGCAAGTTTGTTGAACTGAGAAAAAGCCCTGCTGCATTCTGACCTGACCATGGCCATCACAAGTTGAACATTTAACAGGCGATGTACCTTTCTTCGCACCGGAGCCATCACAGGTGCCACACTTAACCATTGTTGGTACACGAATTTTAACGGTAGTTCCGGCCACCGCATCTTCAAGTGTCAAACTCATGTTGTAACGAAGATCAGCACCACGGTAGGCACGACTACCTTGCTGGCCACCACCACCGCCGCCGAAAATATCGCCGAAGATATCGCCAAATACGTCACTGAAATTACCATGCCCTGCGCCTGGACCTGCTCCCATCGATGGATCAACGCCGGCATGACCAAACTGATCATAGGCAGAACGCTTTTGCGCATCATTGAGTACTTCGTAGGCTTCTTTGGCTTCCTTGAACTTTTCTTCGGCAGCCGCCGCCTTGTCACCCGAGTTACGATCCGGATGATGCTTCATCGCTAAACGACGGTACGCCTTTTTTAGCTCAGCCTCACTGGCATTCTTTGCTACACCGAGTACTTCGTAGTAATCACGTTTTGACATATTTTCTTGCGCCCTATTACACACATAACTCCGGCACCCTTTTTACAGGCTGCCGGAGTCCGTTGTTACAACATTTTGTGACTAATTATTTCTTGTCATCAACTTCTTCGAACTCGGCATCAACTGCATCATCGCCAGCATTTGAAGCACCTGCATCAGCTGATGCACCTGCCGCGCCTGCCGCACCAGCACCCGCAGCACCTTCCTGTGCATACATACGTTCTGCCATTTTCTGCGAAGCTTCGCCCAATGCTTTCGTTTTGGCTTCGATTGCTTCCTTGTCATCGCCATCTTTAACTTCTTCAAGCTCTTTGATAGCTGCTTCAATCGCTTCTTTCTCACCATCTTCAAACTTATCATCTTCCATGTCAGCCATGGATTTTTGCAAGCCGTGAATCATTTGGTCAGCTGTATTACGAACAGTCACAAGTTCATGGAACTTCTTGTCTTCTTCCGCGTGCGCTTCCGCATCCTTGACCATGTTTTCAATTTCTTCATCAGACAAACCACTTGATGCCTTAATGACGATTGACTGCTCTTTACCTGTTGCCTTGTCTTTCGCTGACACATTTAGAATACCGTTTGCATCAATATCGAAAGTCACTTCAATTTGTGGTGTACCACGTTGTGCAGGAGGGATATCTGCCAGGTCAAAACGACCTAGTGATTTATTAGCACCCGCTTGTTCACGTTCACCTTGAAGCACATGAACAGTTACTGCTGTTTGGTTGTCATCTGCTGTTGAGAATATTTGCGATGCCTTGGTTGGAATCGTTGTATTCTTTTCAATCAACTTAGTCATAACACCACCCATGGTTTCAATACCAAGAGATAAAGGTGTTACATCAAGAAGTAGTACATCGGTTACATCACCGCCCAATACACCACCTTGAATACTTGCACCAATCGCAACCGCTTCATCAGGGTTTACGTCATGACGTGGTTCTTTACCGAAGAAGTCTTGTACAGCTTCTTGAACCTTAGGCATACGTGTTTGACCGCCGACCAAAATTACTTCATCAATTTCTGATGCTGATAAACCGGCATCTTTTAACGCCAACTTACAAGGGTCAATCGTACGTTGAACCAAGTCATCAACCAATGACTCAAGCTTGGCACGTGTTAACTTAATGTTAAGGTGTTTAGGTCCTGATGCGTCAGCAGTAATGTAAGGTAAATTCACATCTGTTTGCTGTGATGAAGACAATTCAATCTTGGCTTTTTCAGCGCCTTCTTTAAGACGTTGCAAAGCAAGTGGATCATTGTGTAAATCAACACCGTTGT
>Ga0316207_10002388_pt1 | contig 19450 bp, 16 predicted proteins | sample 6weekpyrite_MG_FD_204943 | JGI IMG/M metagenome (GOLD analysis project Ga0316207, IMG submission 204943) | Microbial mat bacterial communities from mineral coupon in-situ incubated in ocean water Damariscotta River, Maine, United States -... | ecosystem: Environmental > Aquatic > Marine >...
ATTAAATTATCTAAGTTAGTCAGTTCATCAAAAATTATATTTTGGCCAAAAACCACCATAGTGCTTGCTGCTAAGTCGATACTTTCTAGAGGACCTTTTACTTGCTCTTCATAATGAATTTTTGTCGCGCTGCCAGTCGTTCCATCCTCATTGACTTCACCAGATAAAGTGATAACCATGCCAACTTGTAAGTCAGACTCACTTGCCGCGTCATTATCATCGGTTGACACCGCAGCAGCGTCAGTTTCATATTCAACGCCATTAACGAACACGCTGCCAAACCCTGTAATGACACCTGTGGTATCGGTGGCAGTGGTCGTAGGAGGTGATGGCGGTGGTGGTTCAACAACTGGTGTTGTCGAGTCACTACTAGAGCCCCCGCAGGAAGTTAACAATAAGAATAATAGAGATACGAATAGGGTATGAAATTTATACATAAAGAAATCCTCGGTATTAAAACAAATACCAAACTTGGTTAATACCGTATTTGGTATAACTAAGTTTGGACAACAATTGGTATTTAATTAACTTGATTACTTTTACATTTACTTTTAAATACAAATTCAAGCGCAATATAAAAGGAATAACGCGTTCATCAAGCTTATTCAGTTTAGTACAGCGTTCAAAATTTATACAGCTGGTGTAGGAAAAAATTAGACATAATAAAACTATAAATGATTCACACTTGAAGTATAAAAGCTGCTAGAATCTGCCGCGAACCAAGGAGTGCAATTTTATGTTTTAAAACATAAGCAATTGCTGAGATGTTGATGTTATCAACAAACCCTTTGAACCTGGACGGGAATTAGTCACTAATTGAATGACTAATATAACCGGCGTAGGAATGGTTAGTGATCACATCACAGTCTTACAAGATAACCTCCCAGTGCCGGATCCCTTTGTATCATTACATTAATACATAGCGATCTTTATGAACTTTACAAAAACTACTTTATCACTTGCCATCAGTTCGGCAATGTTTATACCCTCAACAGCTATTGCCAATACAGAGCAAGACAATAACGCAACTGAAATAATTACCGTTACCAGCGATTTTCGCCAGCAAAACTTATTAAAAACTGCCAGCGCTTTATCTGTATTAACGGATATTGAAATAAAACAACGTAACGCGCAACACCTTGAAGAATTAATAGCCGTTAGCCCCAACGTTAATTTTGCCAGTGGCTCTCAACGTGCGCGTTATTATCAAATTCGTGGTATTGGTGAACGCAGCCAGTTTAAAGAGCCTATTAATCCATCCGTAGGTATGATTATTGATGGCGTTGATTTTACTGGTATTGGTAGTATTGCTAGTCTTTTTGATGTTGAGCAAACTGAAATTTTTCGTGGTCCACAAGGCACCCTTTTTGGCGCCAATGCACTTGCTGGTATGATAAATATTATCACCAAAGCGCCTACTGATGACTTTGAAGGCGCCATCAGACTAGATGCAGGAAATTACAATAGTGTCGGACTCGGTTTAGCACTTTCTGGCCCAGCGACCGATACAGTAAATTATCGCTTAGCGGCAAATCAATACCAAAGCGATGGTTTTATTGAAAATACCTACATAAAAAAATCTGACACGAACAACCGTGATGAAACAAGTCTTAGAGGAAAGTTGTCTATACAAGCAAGTGATGATTTAACGGTCGATTTATCCGCTTTTTATTTTAATTTTGATAATGGTTATGATGCCTTTTCATTGGACACTTCTTCACAAGGAAAGCGCGAAACGCTGTCAGATCAACCTGGTTTTGATCGACAAAAAACTAGCGCTTTCGCTGCAACATTAACGTATCAAGGTTTTGACAGTTTCACCCTAGTGACCTTATTAAGTAGTGCTGAATCAGATCTCGCTTATGGTTATGATGAAGATTGGGCTTATGTTGGTATTTCCGCACCTGAAAATATCGAAAACCAAGACTTTGCTTACTGGGAATATTCATCAACAGATTATTATTTTCGTGATAAATCAACGCAAACTATAGAATTTAGAGCCTTATCAAACAGCAGTAGTAAACTTTTTAACGACTCAACCGATTGGGTTGCTGGGCTTTATTTTAGAAATGATGATGAAGACTTACAACGTCAATACACTTATTTAGACAGTGATTTTACCTCAACATTTGATACGCAATCTATTGCACTTTATGGGCAGCTTGATACAAAACTTAGTCAACAATGGTCGTTAACCACAGGGTTTAGAGTAGAACAACGTAGTGCCGAATACATTAATTCTGAAGGTTTTAACGACAGCCTTGACGATACAATGGTAGGTGGTAAGTTAGTACTTAGTTATCAACAAAACGATGATAGTTTCTGGTATGGCTCCCTCAATCGCGGCTACAAAGCCGGCGGCGCTAATACCGATGGCAGTTTATCTGATGAGTTACGCACCTTTGAGCCAGAATATTTAGTTAATTATGAACTCGGCTATAAAGCCTCTCTACTTGATAACAGCGCTTTTGTTCGCACTGCTGTGTTTTATATGGACAGAAAAGATATGCAAGTGAATAGTTCACAAACCCTTGTTCGTGATGATGGCAGCGCTGAATTTATTTCATACCTTGGCAATGCCGCCACTGGCTCAAACAGGGGGATTGAAGTAGAAGCGAGTTGGCAAATTAATGAGCTATTGGAGTTATATGGCGCGTTAGGTTTGCTCGACAGCGAGTTTAATAATTTTATCAACGCTAATGGTGACTCGTTAAGTGGTCGTGAACAAGCACATGCTCCTAACTATCAATTTAATGTTGGTTTAAACTACCAACCTAATGAGCATTGGCTAGTTAATGTTTCAGCTGATGGTAAAGATGGTTTTTATTTCTCTGACAGCCATAATGAAAAATCTAAATCAGTAGCGCTTTTAAATGCTTCATTAAGTTACTTAAATGACGACTACCAAGTGAAAATTTGGGCACGAAATTTAACAGATAAAGATTACGCCAGCCGAGGATTTTATTTTGGCAATGATCCACGTGACGGTTATGCTGCAAAGCAATATACTCAACTAGCAGAGCCATTGGTATTTGGCGTAACATTAGATTATCAGTTTTAATAAATCTCATTTATCACGGTAAAACATCTTAGCTTTACCGTGATAAAAGATCAGGAGAGACAAATGCAAATATCTATCGAATTAAGTTTATACCCATTAGCTATGGATAATTTCAAAAGTGAAATATGGGCGTTCATTAAGCGTCTACGTAATGTTGATGGTTTAACTGTGGTTACCAATGGTATGAGCACGCAAGTGTTTGGTGATTATGATTTAGCAGTAAGTAAAGTGATGAACGAAATCAAACAAGTTCATCAAACCACCAACGCGGCAGTATTTGTTTGTAAGTTTATTAATGGCGACCGCTCACAAGTTGAAGCGGAAAGTTAATGAACGAATTATTAGTTAGTTTTACTCAGTACTTAAGCTCTTTGCCTTGGCTTGAGTTAATTGCCATGCTATTAGCCCTTGCCTATGTCATTCTTGCCGCGCAAGGCTCACTGTGGTGTTGGCCTGCCGCTTTTATTAGCACAGCTTTATATACCGTTATTTTTTATGACGTATTACTACTCATGGAAAGCGCACTTAATGCTTACTACCTTGTTATGGCGGTATATGGTTATTGGGCTTGGCAAAAAAATAGTGTTGGTAACAACAAGGAGCAAGCACAGCCACTAGCCATCGTTTCTTGGCGGGCTAGTTGGCATATTAAAGCCTGTTTATTGTTAACAGTAATTTCGTTGCTATTAGGTTATGTGATGGCAACATACACCCCTGCCGCTTTTCCCTATCTTGATACCTTTACCACAGTATTCGCGGTGTTTGCCACTTATTTAGTGACACAAAAAGTACTCGAAAATTGGCTCTATTGGCTGGTGATAGACTTTGTTTCTATCTACTTGTACTTAGAAAAAGACCTTATGCCGACAGTAGTTTTATTTGCAATTTATGTGCTTATTGCCGCTTACGGTTATCTAAAATGGCAAGCCTTGTATAAAAGCAATCAAATCAATATCAACCAAACGGTTAATGGCTAAATTTTATGATGCAACAATTATCTGCTTTAGCTTGTTTTGATCACATTGAAGCGATTAAGCCGATTGTTGCTGGACTCAGTAGCCAATGTTTTCAAGTCAATGCCGATAATAAACAATATTTTGCCAAACAATCGCCCGCAGACAACGAAGTGATAGTAGGTAAACTTGCTGCCGCGCACAAAATAAGCCCTAAAGTTCTCTACCATGATCAACTCTGGTTAATCTGCGAATTTATTGATGGAGATAATTTAGCCAACTTATCTGAAGATGAAAAAATCACTGCCGCTATAAAACTGATGACACAGTGCCATCAAATAAGCTTGGAATCAACAAAGGTTACTGAACTTAACCCGCAGCAAATTACCAAAACACTGATTGAGCAAAGCCACTTTGCAAACAAAAAAAAAGTAGCACTAGCGCAACTTGCTAATTCATTGTTGTCACAACTTCCTAATGCTAGTAATCAGGTGGTTTGTCACGGTGATTTAAATTTTAGCAATATATTAATAGCCCCAAAAAATAAAGCTTGGTTGGTAGATTTTGAATGTGCCTGTATTGCCTCAAGAGAGTACGATTTAGCCATGTTTATTGCGGTGAATAATATAGATGAAAATAAAATATCTACTATCATTAGTCAGTATCAACGACTGTCATTGCCAATAAAAATTGAGCTAAAATTGTTATACAGCTACCTTGCCTTTTCTTATTTCATCAACAGTTTATGGTACGCTCACGCTTATCAAAACAGTAACGACACCACATTTATTAACTTACAAAAACAACAATGGCAACAGTGTCTTTCTTTAGTTGCTAACAAATAAACTCCCGTTGAACTTATTGCAAAGCAGCTGTAGTTCTAGTAATTTACTTATACTCATGATACTTCAAAATGTCTATTTCGAGGTAACATGAGTATTTAATTCTAATCAAAAAAACAATAAATATAGGATTTTTTTATGTCTGTAGAAACCATCTACAAAGTTACTTTACACCCTTTCATTACTGAATCTATTGCCAGTCTAAAAGCAATGACTCACTTAAGCGGCTCCGCTGCCGACGCCTTTATGGATCAAGTTGACGACTTTCGTTTCAAAGGTTACGCAGTTTGCTCTGAAGTTTCCGGCTGTATTAACGGCGTAATAATGATGCATCATTATCCTGAAACAGCCATTGCTATTGGCAACTCTGTTTGTGAAACCATGTTTGATGAAAAATACAATTACACTGAAATTAATGAAGAGTTAAGTAATGCCCTTGCTGAGTGGGGTAATACCATTGTTGGTCGTTCCACTGATTTATTAAGCCGTCACAATTTAGAATTCAATTTTTCTAGCCCTTATTTTGTTCATAATTTCAATGATATGGAAAAATACTTAGCCGGCGTTAAAGAAATTGTTACTGTGCCAATTACGGTTGAAGGTGTAGGTCGTTATTACTTTAATTTATTAGTGCGTGATGTTAATTTTCAAACCGGCGGCGCTAAACGCGAAGAAAGCACGGGCATCGCCAATCCTCATAACACGCCATTACCAACTGGCAGTAAAATATTATTAGTTGATGACAGCGCCATGATCCGCAAAGCCTTAAAGCGCTTTTTGAACAATTTAGGCTACGACAATATTATTGAAGCCGATGATGGCTCAACTGCCGTCTCTATGGTAGAAAATGAAGCGCCTGACTTTATGTTTATGGATGTGGTAATGGGTGACATGAATGGCGATGAAGCCTTAAAAACTATTCGTGCTAAAGGGCACGATGTGCCAGTGGTGATGTTATCTTCAGTGACGGATCAAGCGTTAGTAGATAAATGCCAAGAAAGCGGTGTTTCTGGCTTTATCTTCAAGCCTATTCAAGCTGACAGTGGTGCTGAAATTATCAAATCTTATTTAAAAATCGCTTAAAACAAAACCTAAAAAGCCCGATTAATAACAATATTGAACGGGCTTTTTTAATTCTAAATGATGATCTACTTATAGGCTTAACCCAAAAATTTATGAATATAAAAGCATACCTTGATTATTTTAGCGATATTTCACATTTAGCCAGAGACCAGCAATACCTGCTGCTTGAACAAGCACACAATGAAGCCTGCTCAAGGTTAAAACCCTTAAGTTTTAACAGTATAGCTTTATTAATACGAACAATTTTTATCGTTATTTTTACCGGTGGTTGTTATTTGTTTTTTGGTTATTCAATAGTATTGTTAATGATGTCTGTTTTATTAGCTTTGCTTATTGCTCGGGTAGTAATCACAGAATTCAATAGCGCTATGCTGACTAAAAGTTTAGAAAAGATATCCCTTAAAAAGTCGCTGTAATGCCCTACTTTACTGTCTGTGTATAAAACTCACTAATATACTGCCCACCTTTAATCTTAACAATTAAGCGTAACTTATAACTATCTCCTTTTTGGCTAACTAAGCTGAGCAATTCGGTATTACTACGCCAGTAATAAGGACTTTTTTGCATGCCCAATGGGTAGGGTGTCATTTGCTCGTGTTTATCTACCAAAAATAAAGTAGCGCTATCAAGGGGGAAAGTCGAGTTTACCTCAGTAACTCCCGCTTTATCAGAAATATTCACCTTAAAATCGCCTGACTTAAGTACACAGTGTTGATTAACAACATCACAATGCCCTTCAGGTATCAGCTGAATTATTTTATCTTTCGATGCTTGTTGCTCATCATAATAATCAGCACCGATATAACCTAGAACAGCAAGAAAAGGAGCAACTATAAAAGCAACTTTAAGGTGTTTATTCATAAGTTTTTGTTCCAAAAAATGAAAAGGCTAGATTATTTCACCTAGCCTTTTTGTGCGATTCTATAACCTAGGTTTTAGACCCTAGAATCTTAGTTTAATCTAGTGCGCATGTGCTGCGCTAACTTTACCTGGTATACGCATATGGTCAACCATATCTTGTATTTCAGATGGCGCAGGCCCAGTCACTTTAAGCATTGCAAACGCTACAGCAAAGTTAACTAAAGCACCTACTGAGCCAAACGCATTAGGTGAAATACCGAAGAACCAGTTAGGACCCATATCACCTAAGAACGAAGTTCCAGGAATAAACATAATACCTTTATGCTGGAACACGTATAGCATAGTGACACCAATACCAGACACCATACCAGCTACAGCAGCTTTACCTGACATTTTTTTAGAGAATATACCCATCATTAATGCCGGAAAAATACTTGATGCTGCTAAGCCAAAGGCGAGTGCAACCGTACCCGCAGCAAATCCTGGTGGATTCATGCCCAGATAACCTGCAAAGAGAATAGCTATTGTCATGGTGACACGACCTGCCATTAGCTCACTTTTCTCCGTCATATCAGGTACAAATACCCCTTTCATTAAATCATGAGATACTGATGAAGATATGGCTAATAACAAACCCGCTGCTGTTGATAGTGCAGCGGCTAAACCACCTGCTGCAACTAACGCAATAACCCAGTTTGGTAAGTTAGCAATAGCTGGGTTAGCTAGTACCATAATGTCACGGTCAACTTTAACCATTTCGTTGGTTACTTTATCAGCTGTGTACTGTACTTTACCGTCGCCATTTTTATCTTCAAATTTTAATAAACCGGTTTTTTCCCAATCTTTAAACCATTGTGGGCGCTCAGAATATTCTAAGTTTTGCCCTGCTACTGGTTCAATAGTGTTCATTAAGTTGAAACGCGCCATAGCACCAACGGCTGGAGCAACCGTATAAAGCAAGGCAATACATACCAATGCATAACCTGCAGACTGGCGTGCTGCTTGTACTGAAGGCACAGTAAAGAAGCGCATAATGACATGAGGAAGACCTGCAGTACCAATCATCAGTGACATGGTGTAAGCGAACATATTTAACGTACCGCCTAAGTTACCCGTTGTGTACTCTTTAAAGCCCAAATCGGTAACAACCATATCTAGCTTATCAAGTAAGTAAACACCGCTGCCATCAGCAAGCGTGCTACCTAAACCTAATTGTGGAATTGGGTTGCCGGTAAGTTGTAGTGAAATAAATACCGCTGGAATTGTATAAGCAAAAATCATAACAACGTACTGTGCGATTTGCGTGTAAGTAATACCTTTCATACCACCTAGTACTGCGTATACCCACACAACAACCATACCGATAACTAGACCTAAATCATAATCGACTTCTAAAAAGCGAGAGAATGCAACACCAACACCTTTCATTTGCCCAATAACATAAGTCACCGATGCAATGATTAAACAAACTACCGCGACAATACGCGCTGTTTTAGAGTAATAACGATCAGAAATAAACTCAGGTACGGTAAATTTTCCATGCTTACGCATATAAGGGGCAAGCAACATGGCTAATAGCACATAACCACCTGTCCAACCCATCAAAAATACTGAACCACCGTAACCTAAGAAAGCGATAAGACCCGCCATTGAAATGAATGACGCGGCAGACATCCAATCGGCACCAATGGCCATACCGTTTTGTAATGGTGTAATTCCACCCCCTGCAACGTAGAAGTCACTAGTTGAACCTGCACGCGCCCACCAAGCAATGCCGAAATACAGGGCGAAGGTACCAAATACGGCAATGTAAGTATAAAGTTTTAGCTCTTCCATGCTTAACCCTCCGCGTGATATTTTTTATCAAGCTTATTCATTTTGGCACCATACCAAAAAATTAAAACAAGAAATGAATAAATAGAACCTTGCTGTGCAAACCAAAAACCAAGTTTGTACCCACCCAGACGAATTGCATTTAGTGGCTCTACCAGCAGTAAGCCTAAACCAAATGAAACTGCAAACCAGATTGCAAGACATATAAAGATCAGGCGAAGATTCTCCGACCAATAGGTTTCTTTATTTTCCACAATAGTCTCCTAACGATGTTGTAGCCCTTACTGCACATTAATGTGTATATTTTTATTAGGCTTTTAATTGTAATAATGTTAGTAAAAGTATGAATATAGATTGCTGTCAGAGAGTTAGTGTATTGCAACTAAAATAGACAAAAATCCATATTCAACTTCAACTGTTAGTAAACTTAACAAGCTTTTTTTTTCTCGGGTATTAAACTTTAGTCTAGATCCAGGCTGAAACGGCAATATAGGTTAAACATACACCTTAAGTCACCAGTGTTATTAAAGCGTTAAGAGCAGATAATAAAGCAAGTGCAACTTTAGTCTATATTGCTACTTCAACGGTTGACTGTATTAATTTTCAACTCTAAATTAGAGATAAATCAATCGTTAGCTTGATAAGAAAGTTATATGAATGCGATTAAAGTCGTGCATTGCTAGTTGAGGACATCATCATGGACACTGAACTTTCTGAGATCTTTAGTTTTATACAAAGCATTCCCCCCTTTGACAGCTTACCCAAACCTGCATTAAACCGACTTATTCGCGAACTCAGCATAAACTATGTTCGTAAAGGCGAAATACTGCCACCTAAAGGCATTGAAGAGCCACGTTTATATATAGTGCGAAAAGGTGCATTAAGTTGTACCGCAAATGATGAACAATTAATATCTCGTTTAGGCGAAGGCGATTTATGCACCGAATTTTGCAAACAAAGTACCCTGTTTGTTAACGACAATAAACGCCGTGCTAAACGGCAAATAACAACCGATGAAGACAGCTTAATTTATAGTCTTGATTGTAAAATATTAGCTGATATTGGCGATAAATATCCCAGCATTAGTGATTATTTTAACCACAACTCTGCACAGCGCTTGAAGCAAACTATGTCAAAAGTTAACGAAGAAGCGGTTATCTCTTCTTCTTTAATGAACACCTCAGTCAGTAATTTTTATCACACGCCTGTGGTGGACATAGACACTAACCAAAGTATTCAACAAGCGGCAATACTGATGACCGAACAAAGCTATTCTTGCTTGGTAGTACTTGATAATAACAAGTCCGTGGGCATAGTCACTGACAAAGACATTCGCCGCCGCTGTGTTGCCCAAGGTTTACCCATAAGTACAAGTGTTGGTGAAATTATGACTCGAAACATGAGCACTATCGACATTAAAAATAATGCTTATGACGCCCTAATGACCATGACCGCCAAACATATTCATCACTTGCCAGTAACTAAACAAGGTCAAGTGGTAGGCATGGTAACCGTCACTGACTTAATGAACAACGAGGGTCACAATGCCGTTAATTTTTCCAGCATTATCCATAAAGCCAAAAGTCTTGTTGAGCTAAAAGAAATTAGTGATTTATTGCCAAAATTACAAATTAGATTAGCCAAATTAGGTGCCAGTGCCGATCATGTTGGTAAAAGCATTAGTGCTATTACCATGGCATTTACTAAACGTTTAATTGAAATGGCTGAAGAACGCTATGGGCAAGCACCTGTCCCTTATGCTTGGCTTGCTGCCGGATCTCAAGCCAGACAAGAGCAGCTTGCACATTCAGATCAAGACAACGCTATTATTATTTGTGATTCTATGAAGCCATACGATGACGCTTGGTTTGAGAGTTTAGCTAATTTTGTTTGTGATGGTTTAGCTGACTGTGGCTTTATTTATTGCCCCGGCGATATTATGGCCACCAATCCCAAATGGCGGCAACCAGTACACAAGTGGCAGAAATATTTTGATGACTGGGTTGACACCCCAAGCCCAAAAGCCTTGCTAAATTCAAGTGTGTTTTTTGATTTAGAAACCATTTGCGGCGATGCTAGCTTGTTAAGTAAGGTGAGGGATAATTTACTTAAAAAGACCAAAAACAACAGCTTGTTCATTGCCCATTTATCTAAAAATGCCCTAGGGCTACGTCCACCGCTAGGGTTTTTCCGTGATTTTGTCCTCAAGCAAAACGGTAAACATAAAGCGACCTTAGACTTAAAACATAACGGCATTGCTCCTATTGTTGATCTTGCGCGCATTTATGCACTTTCTCAAGGCATCAGCGCAGTTAATACCATTGAGCGAATTACTCAAGCGGCTGGCAGCGCGGCAATCACTCAGTCATCGGCTAATAGCTTAATTGATGCTTATGAGTTTTTAGGCATTTTGCGGGTAAAACATCAAGCCCAAAAACTTGCTCAAGGACTTGATGCTGATAATTATTTATCACCAAAAGAATTATCAAAATTAGAGCGAGAGCACTTAAAAGATGCTTTCAAAGTAATTAAAACATTACAAGACTCAAGGCAGGCGAGTTTCTAATGGCGATCAATACTTTTATTAACAATCTCATTGGTTATGAAGCAAAACGACAACGCTTATTAAAAAAAGTACCTTCTGGGCCATTAAAGGATTTTTTAGCGGTACCTTTTCCAGCTTTGAATACACCAATAAACAAACTACCTATTTTGGCAGTAGATTTTGAAACGACCGGGCTTAACGCTCAAACAGATAAGCTCCTCAGTGTTGGCTTTGTCGCCATAGAAAACGAGCAAATAAAACTTAGCTCTTGTTATCACCAAATTATAAAAACCAAGGCACAGCTTGAAGAAAGCAATGTTATTATCCACCAAATTACCGATAGCCAAAAAGAGCAAGGTCAGCCACTACACTTTGTTGTTGAGCAGTTATTAAAAGCGTTAGCCGGCAAGGTGATGTTAGTACACTTTGCTCGCATTGAACGGCAGTTTTTACAGCAAGCTTGTTTTGAACTTTATGGTTTAGTACCTGATTTTCCTATTATAGACACCATGGTTATTGCCAAACGACAGTTAGATAAGCGCGATGTTGCTTATGATCCATCTGAGCTACGTTTAGCTAACTTACGCCATAAGTATCAACTACCTGATCACCACGGTCACAATGCGCTGAATGATGCTATTGCCACCGCAGAATTATTGCTTGCCCAAGTCAATAACAAAGCTAATGCCGATAAAATACAGTTACAAGGTTTAATTCTTTAAGGCTAGTTTGAAAGCATATTTTGTTTATCAACATGACGTAAGTTTAAGCTACCACTGTGCAGTTTCTTCCTTGTTTTTTGGCTTTATACTGAGCTTCATCTGCCAAGGCTAACCAATCACTATAATCAACCATATCATCAGTAGTTTCAGCCACACCCAAACTAACACTGCCAGTGATGTTATGTTCTTGATGTAAGATAGAAGACTCAATATGCTGCCGAATACGCTCTGAAGTTTTTTCTGCTTCCGCTAAAAAGATGTTAGGCATCAAAATACAAAACTCTTCTCCACCATAACGGCCACAAATATCAATTTCACGAACATTATGCTTAATTAGCTCTGCAATTTTTTGCAGTACCTCATCACCGACAATATGACCAAACTTATCATTAATTGCTTTAAAATGGTCAACGTCTACAAATATAAAACAAGCTTTGCTTTTTTCTCGTTTGTTTTGTTTAAAAAGTTGCGCTAACTGCTCTTCTAAATACATTCTATTATTAAGCCCTGTCAGAGCATCAGTTCTGCTGAGTCGCTCAAGCTGTGCTTTTTTGGCTGCTAGTGTATAGGAAAGTCGATAGCTCATATTGCCAACAAATAAGGGATAAAATGTTAGCATAGGTAAGCTGATTAATATTGATAAAAAGCTGCTTTCAAGATGGATATTAATGCCAACTATGGCAGCGCCGACTGCAATCCCAAAACCTTCAATCACAAAGCCTAACAGTGTCATTCTAAAGCCAAGCACTGAAATAATAGAAAGTAAGTGCATTCCTAAAATGGCGACACTAGGTACAAAATTAAAAGAAATTAATGGCACCCAAAAACCCATAAAAAAAGCATCTATGAATAAATTAACCTTCTCAGTACTGAAAGGGTCATGAGCTTTTTTTGCCCGATAATGGGCAATGTGCGGCCAGAGGAAACCAAAGAAAAAAAGTAAACTCCAGACCCATAGCGATGGCTGACTATCCCTCATACTCACCGCAACAGCTAATGCAGCAATTGCTAAGCCAATAATTCTAGGCCAATAAACACGGCCAATTAACCTCAATGACGATGCCCGATCTCTAACTGACAATTTTTATCCTAAAGGTGACGTTATTTCTTAAGAATAGTTGTTAGCATTTCTTTAAGCAATGGATTTCAACTAAAAAAAGACACACACCAAAGAAGCTGCTATCCGCCACTTGATGGTGAGTGTTCAACACTTCTCAATTAATAAATGCTGCACGTTTATAGTTGCCAGAGTAATGAAGTAAGTTACAATCTACTCATCAATGTAGACTAAACTTTAATTCTCTTTTCAATGGTCACCTACATTAAAAAATCAAAGGAATCTAATGAACGCATTACTAAACGTCGGAACTACTGGCACACCACTTCTCGTTATAGAAAAACCAACTTACGCACATTGGCTAACAACACAAAACCAATCAACGCAACAATGGTTACAGCAAACCAACTATAAAGGTGATGGTCTCGCCTTGTTACCTGATTTTTCAGCGTCTGCACACGGAAAAATAGCCCAAGCTATTTTTGTTGTTGATGATGCTAACCACTATTTTGCTTGTGGCGATTTAATTAATAAATTGCCACTTGGTCAATATAAACTAGAAGCAAAATCTGAACATCACCAAGCTATCTGTTTTGCATGGTTAGTTGGCGCTTACCATTACGCGCCTTATAAAACTAACACCACCGAAAGAAAACTTCCTAGCTTGGTTGTGAGCGAGCAAGATCTCGTTGACAATACCATCAAATATGCACAAGCAACTGCCTTGGTTCGTGATTTAGTCAACACCCCTGCTGCAGACATGATGCCCGCAGACTTAGGTAAAACGGCTCAAAGTTTGGCGGATGATTTTGGTGGACAGTTATCACAAATTATCGGAGATGACCTATTAGCTCAAAACTATCCTACAATTCATGCCGTTGGGCGAGCCAGCATTAATCAACCTCGACTAATTGATTTAACCTGGGGTAATAATAATCACCCAAAAGTGACATTAGTTGGTAAAGGGGTTTGTTTTGACAGTGGTGGTTTAGATTTAAAACCAGCTGCTGGCATGCGTAATATGAAAAAAGATATGGGCGGCTCAGCGCACGTACTGGGATTAGCACGTTTAATTATGTCGCATAACTTACCTGTTAATTTGCGAGTATTAATTCCTGCTGTTGAAAATGCGGTATCGAACAATGCCATGCGCCCCGGTGATGTTTTAACTACTCGTAGCGGTTTAACCGTTGAAATTGACAATACTGATGCCGAAGGTCGTTTGGTTTTGTGTGACGCACTTGCTGAAGCGAACAATGACAATCCAGAATTAATTATAGATTTTGCCACCTTAACTGGCGCCATGCGTGTTGCTTTAGGCACCGAATTACCGGGCTTTTTCTCAACCAGTGACGAGGTTGCAGCAGGTATCACAGATGCTGGCAGTAACAATTCTGATCCTGTATGGCACATGCCTTTATATCAACCTTATACTGACTTATTCAAAAGTAACATTGCCGATATGACTAACTGCTCAACCGGTCCTTTTGGTGGCGCAATTACTGCCGCATTATATTTACAAAAGTTTGTTAATGATGACATCGACTGGCTGCACTTTGATGTTATGGCGTTTAATATACGTGCTTTATCTGGCCGCCCTTTAGGGGGTGAAGCCTTTGGTATTCGCGCGGTGTTTGATTATTTACAAGCAAGGTACAAGTAACTGCTTTAAAGTCAGAGTTAACAAGGTAGTTAGCTCTGACATGGCAACTTTTCCTTTTAACCTTAATTGTTCTATTAAAATTTTTCAGCTAGTACTTTCAATTTATTAATTGTGTTTAAATTTCGCCCTGTACCTGCCTGTCCAATACAGGCTTCAATATTTGCCGCTAATTTAGATCTACCAACGCCATCAGGCGCCAAAAAATAGAAAACATTACCATTGACATGATACTGTTCTGTGGCTGAGATCCATTTGCTAATTTTTTCCTTATTCGGCTCAACAAGACTTTCACAAAAATAGCAATGAACAAGTTTACCCGCGAATTCTTTAAATGGGTTGTTCTCTAGGACAGTAATAAAGTCGGTGAAGCTAAGTACAAACATATTAGGAGCAAAACCAAAATTTTCAAAAATTACAGATGCTATAATTTTTGATGGTTCAACATCACTTTCAATGAGTAAATTTCCACTTTGGATGTAATACACTGCCCTTTTTATATTTTTTTGTTCCAATAATGCTACCAGTGGCTTCATTGGCAATAAGTTTTTTCCACCAACATTAACACCCCTTAGCAATACTATAAAGGTTTGCACTTTAACCCTCGTCGATTCACTTTTTTCATTCTAATTTCCTGTTTAATTTAGAATAAAAGTTAATGTACCCATATCTCAGACTAAAGTCTAACGCCAAATAGCTGCCTTTTAGACTTAGGTCTAATTTATTTACTACCTTATTAAACTTATCTTATTTACAGAGCAAATATCGAGCATCTTTTTATTTTACTGTTACCGCAATGCTCATAGAAAACAAAAGAGACACAGAGCTCTGTTTTTGTTAAAAAGTCAAAATTATAAATTTAAAGCTGCAATAAGCAGATAAAATGGGGATAGACAATGTTTAATAAATCACTTTTCAATACCAGTAAACTACTACTCGCTACCGGTTTGTTAGCAATGGCAGGTGCTGCCAACGCTGGTTACACAATAAAACTAGATGACGAGCAATCGCTTACCTTTGGTGGCTATATCAAAGCCGATTATCGTTACACCAGTGGGAATATTGCAGCAATGGATTACTGGATTGGCACTGGCTCAGTGCTAAACGAATCAATTTCTTCCACTAAATTTGCGATTAATGAGTCACGTTTCAATACCAAGTATGTTAACGGCGATGTTACCGGTTTTGTCGAAATAGATTTTTATGGCGCGGCGGTTACTGGTGGTTATGCTGCGGCAAATGAAAAATTCACAAACTCATCAAACCCACGTATTCGCCATGCTTTTATAAAATACAAAGATATATTAGTGGGCCAAACATGGTCAACTTTTGTTAACACCAGTACCTTTGCAGAAACAGCAGATTTTGGTGGTGCTTTAGTCTCTGAAGCCTTTATACGCCAAACTCAAGTTCGCTATACCATGGGTAATTTTCAAGTTGCCATAGAAAACCCATATTCTTATGGTAGCGGTGGCAACCCTGCTGAAGATAAAGTTCCTGATGTAGTAGTGCGCTATAACTTAAAAGGTGACTGGGGTAACGTTTCTTTCACTGGTTTAGCTCGCCAATTAAATATTGCCGATGAACTTGGCGGTGGCACTGAATCAGCCATAGGTTATGGTATTGCTGGTCGAGTGAAAACTTTTGGTAAAGATGATGTTCGTTTTCAAATACATGGTGGAAATACCGGTCGTTATGTTGGTGTTGCAGCCGCAACTGACTTAGTTAATGGTGAAGTAGAAGATAGTGTATCAATTGCCGTTGCTTATCGTCACTTCTGGACTGATGACATTCGTAGCACGGTGTTTTACGGTAACACTCAAACTGATTTAAGCGGCAGAGACAGAACACATTGGGGGGTAAATATTTTCAAAAGCTATACCAAGCAGCTGTCTTTCGGCTTTGAATTGGGTAACTTTGAAATGGCCGAACAAGACGCTGACTCTGATTACGCACAATTTACAGCAAAATACGTTTTATAGTGATTTTTATCAAACTAGGTTCTTGCGTTAGTTAACCTCCAACCGAGGTTATTTTATGTCTATGGATAGGCGATATTCAGCGAATGCAGGATGCATGTTAGCTGTTAAGGGGGAGCTTTGCTTCCCCTTTTTTTATCTGCTAGTTAAAGCAAGGCAGTTAAAAAATGGCAAGCAGTAACTTAGTGATCATGGTCCTGAATCATAAACACTAAGCTACCTGCTTTGTTATTGATTAAAACTGATGAGAGAGCATTCATTTGCCTTAACCAACAATCAAATGATAATCATTCTCATTTGTATCGTCAACTGTTTTTTATAATAAAATAACTTATTTTTTCAACTTGGCAAAAGCATCCGCAAAAGCATTACCCATAGCTGCATTTTCAACTTTTCTAGGTTTAGCTTTATGCGGTTTTCTATGAGCTGAGTTTTGTGGCTTAACGCGATCAGTTAACTTGTTATCGGTGTTTTTGTTGTTACTTTTAGCTTGTGCATTACCACTTGAACACGGTTCATTTAAGCGCATGGTTAAGCTAATACGTTTTCTTTGAGCATCAACTTCAATCACTTTTACTTTAACTATTTCACCTGCCTTGATTACTTCACGTGGGTCGCTAATAAACTGGTCGGTAATTGCTGAAATATGCACTAGGCCATCTTGATGAACGCCAATATCAACAAAAGCGCCAAAATTGGCAACATTCGACACCACACCTTCTAATACCATACCTACGGTTAAGTCAGAGATATTATTGACACCTTCAGCAAAGGTAGCTGTTTTAAATTCTGGTCTAGGATCACGACTTGGCTTAGCAAGCTCATTTATAATATCTTTAATGGTCACTTCACCAAATTGCGCTGTGGCTAAGTCACTAATATTAACTTGCTGTAATTGTTCCGTGTTATTTAACAAGCTCGAACTATCAAGGTTAAGTTGTTCAATAATTTTCTCAACGATAGGATAAGTTTCAGGGTGAACCGCACATTGATCAAGTGGATTATCACCACCAGTGATGCGTAAAAAACCCGCCGCTTGTTCAAAGGCTTTTGGCCCTAATCGCGCTACTTTCTTCAGTTGTTTACGGTTCGTAAAAGCGCCCTGCTCATCTCTAAATTGTACAATGTTATTAGCCATGGTTTTATTCAAACCCGCGACTCTGGTTAATAACGCGGCAGACGCGCTATTTAAATCAACACCTACGGCATTTACACAATCTTCAACCACATCATCTAAGCTTTGGCTAAGCTGGCTTTGGTTAACATCATGTTGATATTGACCGACACCAATGGCTTTAGGCTCTATTTTAACAAGCTCTGCTAAAGGATCTTGTAAACGTCTGGCGATAGAAATTGCGCCGCGGATTGAAACATCGAGATCAGGAAACTCTTGTGCGGCAAATTCTGATGCCGAATAAACCGAAGCACCTGCCTCTGAAACAATCACTTTAGCCGGCTTATTGGTTTCAAACTGTGCGATTACCTCGCTAGCCAGCTTATCGCTTTCACGCGAACCAGTACCATTGCCAATAGCAATTAACTCAACCTTATGTTGGCGACAAATATTTACTAGAGTTCTAACGGATTTATCCCAGTGATTTTGCGGTGCATGAGGGAAAATAGTTGTGGTATGCAATAATTTACCTGTGGCATCAACACTAGCAATTTTACAACCGGTACGAAGACCAGGATCTAAACCTAAAGTAACTTTTGCTCCCGCAGGCGCTGCCATTAATAAATCAGTTAAGTTGGTGGCAAATACTTTTATTGCCTGTTGTTCAGCTTGTTCTTTAAGGTTACCAATAAGCTCATTGCTCAAACTCACACGTAACTTGCTTTTCCATGCTAATCGCACGGTACTCGTTAGAAAACTCGCTGCCGCTTGCTGCGTTAATCTTAAGGTTAAATGCTCACTAATAATTTGCTCAGCACTCGATACTGCTGTTTTTTCTTGGCTAGGATCAACATCAATTTTTAACTGTAAAAAGCCTTCATTACGCCCTCTAAGCATGGCTAACATACGATGTGATGGAACAGTTTTTAACTTTTCACTGTGCTCAAAATAATCACGAAACTTAACCGCTTCTTTTTCTTTGCCTTTAACTACTTTACTGGTCAAATGGGCTTGCTTGAGTATATGTGTTCGTAATTTTTGCAACAAATTGGCATCTTCACTAAAACGCTCTGCCAAAATAGCACTAGCACCATCTAGCACTGCTTTAACATCACTGAAACCTGCATTGCTATTTAGGAAAGCTGGCGCTTCTTGTTCAGGATTTAACTGCCAGCTATTAAATAAATTATTAGCTAATGGCTCTAACCCTGCCTCGATGGCAATTTGTCCTTTAGTACGGCGTTTAGGCTTGTAGGGAAGGTATAAATCTTCTAACCGAGTTTTGTTATCCGCATCAGCAATTTGTTTCGCCAATTCTGTGGTTAATTTATTTTGCTGTTTAATGCTGGTTAAAATCACCTGACGACGTGCTTCTAAATCACGTAAGTAAGTTAAACGACTAGCAAGCTCGCGCAAATGATTATCGTCTAAACCTTGAGTGGCTTCTTTTCGGTAACGGGCAATAAAAGGTACGGTTGAGCCATCATCCAATAAACTGATAGCAGCATTGACTTGTGAATTTTTAACATTAAGCTCTTGAGCGATTTGCTCAGAAATTTTTTCAGCAGTAGCAGACATGAATTGATGTTCCGACTTAAACAAAATAAATAGATTTTACATTTAGGTCGGATCATACCAGAAAGTGACTTTATCGAATAACAACTAATAAGAAATATCGTTACCACCGTTCAATTTTGCTTGATAAGCTGCGCTATCTGCCATCGAGAATAACTGCTCAAA
>Ga0316207_10002389_pt1 | contig 19448 bp, 20 predicted proteins | sample 6weekpyrite_MG_FD_204943 | JGI IMG/M metagenome (GOLD analysis project Ga0316207, IMG submission 204943) | Microbial mat bacterial communities from mineral coupon in-situ incubated in ocean water Damariscotta River, Maine, United States -... | ecosystem: Environmental > Aquatic > Marine >...
AATATCATCATCACGGCCCAAGGAAACGAGGTCGATTTTGTCTCTCGCTTTTTCGGACCGGCTTCGGGCGTCGATGAGGACCCGGTCACTGGATCCGCCCATTGCACTCTGGCACCCTATTGGTCCGAAAAACTGGGCAAGTCCCGCCTGTCCGCCCGTCAGATCGGGCCTCGTCCCGGCATGCTGGACGTTGCGCCTGCAAACGGACGCGTGACCTTGTATGGCCACGCGCCGCGCTATCTTGAAGGCAGCATCCAGATTTAACCGGATAGCCTTTATTCCCAGTTTTTTTATGCCAGATCTTTTAATGTCTGTGCGAGCGGTTCCTGTGACCGCGGCGATAATCACGACGGTGATCTCTGCGGTCTCGATAATCGTGGCGACCATATCGGTTATATCGTTGAGATATTTGACCACGATTATATCGTGGATAGTCAATCACCACATTGATCCATTGGCGATCACCGCGCCTGTTGATGCGATAAAAATCGCCATTGCGTGTGGTATAAACAAGACCCGGTGTACCGCGACGGGCACCGGAACCTCGCTCAAAACCATTGCGTTGCTCATAACGACTGGCAATATAATTCCAGGAGCGAGGCGGACAATCGATGACACTTTGGTCCCGACGATCTTCCCGGCGATCCCAGCGTCCGTCATAATGGCGGGCATCGCGTCTATCTTCCCTTAAATCGGGACAGGAACGCGCATCCAGACGCCACTCACCGGCGCTGGCAGAACCAGACACCATGACAACGCTCAAAATGGCAAAAGTGGCAGCTGAAGTCAGTTTTTTGATATTGATCATGACGACCTCCAAATGGGGTTTCCTCGTTGATCACCATCCAAACAGATACGCGCTGAGCCTGCCTTGAATGCATTGTTCAGCTTGTAGTCATGTATCTGAACCCTATAGTAAGCTTGCTCTGGTATTGTCTTTTCAAGACAAGACAGGCTTGTGAGGGGACAGGAGAGTTTGACCATGCGTTCAGGAATTATTGCCGTTGTGATTGCCGCGATACTGGGCATTGCCTACCAGGTTCAAAATTCGGGTCAGGCACAGGAAGCCGCAAACGAACCCGTTCTCGCAGGTGGTGCCGACGAACAATTATCCAGCCGGGATATCAATAATTGGCTGCTGCATGCTCAAAAACCTCCCAAGCCGGGTGCCGCCAATACCAGCACCTATCAGGGCAATGATACCTGCCAACACGCCAATGATGGCGAATGCGATGATCCGGGTCTGGGCACCGGCGCTTGTACGCAAGGCACGGATTATTCCGATTGCTGGCGTCTGGCTGATGGTGTCGAAGATGATACCTGCCAATGGGCCAATGATGGTGAATGTGATGAGCCTTTGGGCCTCGGCACCGGAGCCTGCCCGCAAGCCACCGATTATTCCGATTGCCGAAATGTCGTTCATTTGCGCGGCCGTGATGACAGCTGCGCAACCGCCTTCAATGATATCTGTGAAGAGCCAGGCATCGGAAATGGCCAATGCGATTTGAATACCGACCGCGCGGATTGTATTGGCCGGGAACGGCCGATGGAAATCAATGATCACTATTTTGGTCGCGATGACCGGGTGTTTATGGACACCTCCGAATTTCCCTGGACGGTTATCGGTCAAATTCACCTTGAAGTGGGCGGAACCTGTACGGCCACTCTGATCGGAGAAGATATTTTGATCACCGCATCCCATTGCATCAATGACGAAACCCGGACCGATGCCAGTGGGACATTTGAAACCGGATATGGCCTGCCCGGAGGCGCGCGTGAAGCCCGCATTACCGGTTATTTCATCGATCCTGAATGGAATGATGAATTGTTTTCTTCCACCGATGATCATGACGGCACCGATTGGGCCTTGCTTCGAATCGATACACCTTTGGGAGCGCAGCTGGGTCATGTCGGAGTACGTGGACTGGTCCAGACAGAAGGCAACCGTGGCTCCCAGAACCATGATCTCTATCAAGCCGGATATAGCCGGGATACAGGCGCTCACCTGTCGGGAAATATTGGTTGTCGTATGGTCGATGTCTTCAATGACAACACCATGTCTCATAATTGCGATACCACACAGGGCGATAGCGGTTCCCCCTTCATGGTTCGTGACGGAGAAGACTATTTCGTCGTCGCAACGGATTCCAATTATCGCCGGATACCGGACCAGCCCGTGATCAATATCGCGGCCCGCAGTGAAACCTGGCTGGCCTATTATGATGACTTTGTCGCTGGCAATATCGGCAATCACGGCACCCGGCCACAAGGTCCCGGAAAACCGCCAAAAAGATAATTCCGGGCTATTCTGTCTCGTCGAGCAGGGCTTTCAGCCCCTCGGCGAGCGCGGCCCTCCAGGCTGTAATGTCATGACCTCCAGCAAAAATTTCCAATTGGCTGTCATAACCAGCCCCTGACAGCGCTTGCAGCAAACGCGCATTGGCCTCCAGCATCACATGGCCCTGATTGGTGGACGTGGACACATATTCCAGCGACCCTGCCGCCAGATAGAAGCGGGGTGCGGACGCAGGTGCAGGATACACCGTACCGGACAGCCATTCCGGCTCTTCACCCTCCGGGGCCCAGTAAAACGAGCCCGACAATGAAATCACAGCGTCAATGATGTCCGGATGTTCAAGCGCTGTAATGGTGGCAGACAATCCACGCCGGGAAGCACCGCCCAGGATAACCGGACCATTGGCCCCGCGAAGACTATCTTGCTCTTTCAAAAAAGGGATCAGCTCACCGACAATAAACGCGCTCTGATCGCGATAATTTTGAGCCGCGCTGATATCATCCAGCTGGTCGATCAAAACAACATGAGCAGGCGGAATTCGGCCCTGATCCACCAAGTTTTGCACGATCTCCCAAGCCGGTGCCCTTACCCCCCATAAAAACGAGTCATACAGGATCAAAACCGGCGTATCAGGCTGGGCCTGCTCTGCAGGATGAACACTCAGGGAAACGCTCCGTTGCAAAGCCTCACTGTCGATACTCCAATCCTCGGCAGGCCTGCGCAATCGCGGAAGGATTGGCCGCCATGCCGAAGCATCCCCCACCCTGTCACCGACAAGAATTGACTCTGCATCCCGGCCCCTGAGCCGACGTGGATTGGCAAGGTCACGTCTGCGGTGAACAGTAGTGCCCACCTCGACAAGAAAACTGTAACTGGCCTGAACATCACGCGGAATATCCAGCGTCAAAGACCAGATATCACTCTCTGCAAGCCTGTTCAAAGGCAGGGTAAAATCACGTTGATAATCACTGACCCAAGAGGCCGCATAGGGCGCGTTGACCACACTGTCGAGACGGACCGAAGCAATATTTGGGCGTCCCCGATAAGCGAATGTGACACGCGATAAGGTTTCATTTTCAGGGTGAACTTCAATCAGCGGCAAGCCGTTCGCCGTCAGGGCCTGCCAAGCCGCCTGATCGGCCCAAGGCTGGTCCAGCAACATACTTTCAGCCTGTTCAAGACGCGAATGGTCATCCCCAAGCGCGACAGCGCCAGACCCCATCCATGACAGGAGCAGGATCACAATGATCCGCTTGATCATGAAAACACCCTTTGCGTGAACAAGGCTACAGTTTAGCCTCCTGAAGACAGGGGATATGCCATGAATGATCAAAGAACCACAAGAACAGATGAAAAATCCGGACACATCCTGTTTCTCGCCGCCTGCCTGTTTGGCTTCATCTATCTGTTTGATGATTTTGGTTTAAGCTCACCCTACCCCATCAATGTTGTGATCAAGGCCAGTGGAATTATCCTGTTGGGGCTTTATGCGCTTCACCGCAGCTATATCGTTCTGGCGCTCGGCCTGCTGGCGGGATCGGCAGGCGATATCTTCCTTGCTCTTGAGCCCGTCCGTCTTGATCTGGGTATCGCCGCCTTCGGGCTGGGCCATACGATCTATATCGTCCTGTTTGGACACCAACTATTCAAACACGGCTTTCGTGGCATTTCCGGCTATGCAGGGGCTGCAGGCATTATCGTGTTCGGAGCCGTGATGTTGATCTGGCTTCAACCCTATTTTGGTGATTTGAGAATTGCAGCCAGCATTTATAACGGCCTAATTTTGACCATGGCCGTGCTCGCTGTTTTGGGGCGCGCGCCAAAACCGGCGATCATCGGAGCCTTATTGTTTGTCATCTCAGACAGTGTTCTGGCTCTGCGCTTGTTTGCCGACATGCTCGATTGGGCAGGTCCTGTTGTCTGGGTGACGTATTTTCTGGGCCAGGCGGGCATTGCCTACGGCCTGTCCAGAACCAAACAGAGCCCATAAAAAAAGGAGCGACCCATTGGCCGCCCCTCTTCTCATTCAATAGTGTCACAGATCAGTTCATCAGGCCCTGATCAGCTGCCATGGTACGCATGGCCTTTTGCAGTTTTTCAAACGCACGCACTTCAATCTGGCGAATACGTTCACGGCTGACACCATACTGACCCGCCAGCTCTTCCAGCGTTTTGGGCTCTTCACTCAAGCGACGTTCCTGCAGAATATTCTGCTCGCGATCATTCAGCTCACCCATGGCTGATTGCAGCAATTGCATCCGTGTGTCGAATTCATCGGTTTCAGCTAGCTCATCTTCCTGACTTTCAGCATCATCATCCGCCAGCCAGTCCTGCCATTGACCTTCACCCTCAGTGCCCTTCAAGGGTGCATTCAAGGACGCATCAGGACCGGACAAACGACCATTCATTGATGTCACCTCATCAGTGGTAACACCCAATTTGGTGGCAATCTCATCAACCTGGTCCGGCTTCAGATCCCCTTCATCAAGGGCTCGCATCTGGCTTTTCATCCGGCGCAGATTGAAGAAAAGCTTCTTTTGAGCTGCCGTCGTACCCATTTTGACAAGTGACCATGAGCGCAAGACATATTCCTGAATGGAAGCGCGTATCCACCACATGGCATAGGTGGCCAGACGGAAGCCCTTTTCAGGATCAAATTTCTTCACCGCCTGCATCAGACCGACATTCCCTTCGGAGATGACTTCAGCGATTGGCAGACCATAGCCACGATATCCCATGGCAATCTTGGCCACCAGACGCAGATGCGACGTGACCAGCTTTTCAGCGGCCTGCCCGTCTTCATGTTCGCGCCAGCGATGACCCAGCATAAACTCCTCATCCTTTTCCAACATTGGAAAACGACGGATTTCAGCCAGATAGCTGGATAAACCCTGTTCAGGTGAAAGACTTACAGAAAGTGCATTCGCCATGATCTCATTCCTATCCCTGTCGAGTTTCCGCTACGCCCCACGCGCACCCTTTCCTCGGCGACACCCTATTTAGGGAGCCAATATGGCAATTACGAGGGCTTCACGGTACTGTGATACAAAAAAAACACCCTGAAACCTTGAATACCCCCGATGCATAAACGCAGGCAATGCGGATTATCCCGTCCCCAATCCCCCTCAAGACACCCAAACCCTTTGTTGTCTGACATTCATGGGCACCTGCTATAAGATGGAGAAATGAAACGGGGAGTCAGCAGATGAAAACCACAACTTCGAGCCTTTTGGCCGCCACACTCATGGCAGGCAGTGTGATGTCACCATCAGCCTTGGCGGATCAACGCCGACAGGTATCATCCTCCCAGACACAAATACAAAGCTGTCGCGAAGCCGAAGCTGGAGAGCGTTGCCAACGTCGAAACGGCGATATCGTCACCAAACCGGACCATCCCCGCTCAAATACTATGCGCCCGGAAGTCGATGATGAAGTCGTGGTTGATTTTGAGCCCGGCGACCCAAGACGTCCGGTCGTCAATGATCAGCTTTATAATGGCCAGGACGCACCACCAGAACGAGGCGAAACGCAAAATTTCGGCGGTCAGAATGTTGGTGATCTCCGCATCAGTGGCCACGATGTCGATGGCATGGAACAGCGCCCTGCCAATTTCGGGGGCGAAGATATCGGTTTTGTTCGCGGGCACTTGGAAGATGCGCCTGAACCCCTCGCCATGGATTGCGAAGATTGCGACAGTGACGAAGATTTGCCGCAAGAACCCGTCCCACCGACCAACGGAGGCGGGTCAACCACCGCCCCACCAGCTGACGATGATGAACCAGAAGAAGACTGCTTCTGGAACAACCCGGCAGGTGGACCTGATCAGGACAATTGCGACGAATAGCTTTCTCTTCGTCTACACACTCTCTCTCGCCTGACCCCGGACGATCTGAAGTTCGATCCGTTTCAACTCACGCATCATGCGTTGGGTTTCACCATGTATGCCCATGGCACCTTTGAAAAACAGCCCCATATTCAAGGCTCCGAGAGCACCGATGCCCCAGCGAATGGCCATCACCGGGTCTGTGGTTTGAAATAAATGCCAACCCGCCCAGATCGCGACGCCTGCCCCGATGATATTCATCAGATAGGCCAGCCACATAACCCAGCCTAATTTACCCCGGAAAGTGGAAAGCGCTTGGCTGAAATAACCTTCTTCCTGTCCATATGTCTTCATCAATTCACGATCTTCAGCATCCAGGGCTTCTTCGATCATTCGATCGAGTTCGTCTTCTCTATTGCTCATTTGAGCCTCCTGTGTCGTTCAAATTCAGAGCGTTGCGTATTTTGCGTCTGGCGTGCATGAGACGGGTCTTGACCGTGCCCACCGGGACTCCCAACGCGACAGAAATTTCCGCCACGCCCAAGCCTTCAAGATGATAGAGCGCCATGGTTGCGTTCTGTTCAGCTGGTAAATCAGCCATCACTTTGGACACCACACCCATATCAGCGCTATTTTCGGCTATGACTTCGCCGTCTTCATGAATGGCCGGTTCAGCCAGCATGGCCGCTTTGGTTTTTCTGACCTGTTGAATCTTACGGATGGAATTGGCGCATTTTCGGGTGACAATGCGATAAGCCCAGGCCGGGAAGGCCGCTACATCTAAAAGACCCGGCAAGCCCCGCACGATATCAATCCAAGCATCCTGAAGTGTATCACGGGCAAGATCTTCATCGCCGATCAAACGCCAAGCATGACGCAATAGAGCAGGATGCCAGCGCTTGGCCAATTGGCTGAAAGCCTTGCGATCACCGGCTTGAGCGGACGCAACTAGGAATTCATCCAGAATGCGTTTCTTTTCACGGAGCACGAACACTCACCATTAGCCGGACCGAAAAGCGGTCCCTTCAGACTATAGGTGTTCGTATTCCCGAAAAGGGTTCAATCGGGATTGATACCGAATATCAGGCCTTGGTCTTGTGAAAGTCCAGATATCCACGTTCGACCATTCTCCGGGTCGCTTCATAAACTTCGGAAATTTCATCATAGGCAGAGCGTAAATGGTTCAGTTTTCGAACCTGTTCAACACTCAAAGCCTTGTGTTCCTTGGCCATGGTCACAGCTGCATCCACCCAGTCACTACGGGCTTTGGCTGCTGTCAGGGCCAGGTTTTGAAAATCATCCGTGGTGACGTGATGAATAAATTTTCCAATCACCGCCTTGTTGGCAAGAGAGACCGTGTAATCGATCTGCTCTAGATGGCCACGTAATTTTCTTTGTTCTGCCGGATCGTCCACCAGATCCGGTTCGAAATGTTCCGAGCTGCGACGATAACTATTGGTGACGGTTGCCATGCTATGCCTCCGTATGGCTCTGAAGGCATGGTATCATGCTCTTACTTAAAGCTTGCTGAAGCCCTCGTCAGACATGTAAATTAGACTGATTGATTGCGCCATATCTCGCGCATGTAGACTGACAAGGCCAGATCCATATCAAGGCTGATGACCCGGGTCACGGCCACCAAAATGTCGGCCAATTTTGGGTCATTACGAAACTTTTCAGACAGATGCCGGGTTAGCTCACACTGGAAAAAATTATACCCGCTGATGTACAAATGCGGAGCAATACCCTTTTTGCTGTGCCCAACTCCGATGTGATAGGCACTTCGCTGGAATTGTTCGCCCAAATTGCCCCTGAACATCTCACACCAATGCTTCTTTTGCATCACTTTCAAATGACGAACCAGCTTGGGGTATTCAAAAGCTTTTCTGCCCGCCGGAAAGGAATGGAAGTAGGCGTAAAACCGCTCAATAATATCGTCCATACATTCAGCAATGAAAGGGGCGGCATATTTAAGGGAGCCCACGACATCATCATCTATACCCATCAGGGTCAAACGTTGATGCAAGACTTTTTTCGCAGCCGGTGGCATTCGCATCTCCCAAAAATTTACCTTATACTGGAAATGATTTTCCGGAATCTTAAACAGGATCATGAAAGTGTGGGATTTTTCGTAACCCCGACTTGCCAGTTCCTCACCCGCGCCAGAAACGCGGCGTCAGCAGAACGAGAACCGTCAACACTTCAAGCCGCCCGATAAACATATTGGCGGTCAGCACCCATTTGGCCGGATCGGACAAGGGTTCAAACGTCCCGCTTGGACCAATGATGTTACCCAATCCCGGCCCGACATTAGCCAGACTGGTCGCGGCACCGGACAGGGCCGTAGTCAAATCCAGCCCCATGGCGGACAACACCGCAGCACTGATCGCAAACACGGAAAAAAAGACAAAGAAAAATCCCAAGACCGAATGCAGCGCACTATCGGGAACCGCGCGGCCATTATAGCGCATCGGGATAATCGAATTGGGGCTCAACAAATTGCCCAGATATCGCTTTATCGCACTGCCTGCGATCTGGAACCGGAACACCTTGATGCTACAGGTCGTCGATCCCGCACACCCACCAACAAACATGAAAGTGAAAAACGCCGCCTCAGCGGCCGGCCCCCAGGCTCCATAATCCGTCGTTGCATATCCGGTCCCGGTGATGATGGAAACCGCGTTGAAACTGGCAACGCGCCAAGCGGTCTCCTCGCCATGAACGCCGGTATTGGCCAAAACCAGTGTCAAAACCCCCGATGCCAAGACAACAATAAGGGCAAAGCCCCTAACTTGAGCATCTTTCCAGATAGCGCCCGGCTTTCCCCGGGCGGCCAACAAAAACAGACCAAATGGCAAAGCCGCCAACAACATGAACATCAGGGCGACCAGATCTGCACCCTGCCCCATATAGGCCCCAAGGGATGAATCTGATGTCGAAAAGCCGCCTGTGGCAATCGTCGTCATGGCGTGAGCAAAGGCATCAACCGCCCCCATGCCGGTAAAGCGATAGCCAATGGCACAGGCAAGGGTCAACAAGAGATAAATAACCGAAATGGCCGCCGCTATTTCAGTGGCGCGCGGCAAAACCTTGTCGGATGCGTCTGTGGTTTCCATCCGAAATAGCTGCATACCGCCCACGCCTAACATCGGCCAAAAAGCCATGGCCGTAACGATGATACCAATCCCGCCAATCCATTGAAGGATCGCCCGCCAGATCAAAAAACCGGGTGGGCGGGTATCCAGGCCTGTCAAAATGGTGGACCCGGTCGTGGTCAATCCCGATACCGCTTCAAAGATGGCGTCGGTCCAGCCCAATCCCTGCCCGGCCAAACGAAGAGGAATGGCAGAAACAAGGGCCAGGGCCAGCCATGACCCAACGGTCAGGATAAAAGCCATCCTTGGGGAAATGGCTTGCAAAGGGGCCCTGTTAGCCAAGGCCAAAGCACTCCCCAGAAACATGCCAATAACGGATGACAGGAAAAAGGCCTGCGCACTTAATGCTTCACCCGCAGCGGTATCAATCGCGGCCGAGATCATCATCGCCGCGGATAAAACGGCCACCATGATACCGATGACAAAGAAGACAGGGCGCAATGATGCGGTCACGGCAGACAGCCCCCCTCGTGATGCCCCTTGTTAATGCAAACAATTGAGCTCATCAGGGCGATCCAGTGAAAAATCAGGAATTCTGGCGGCAAAACTTTCACCCGCTTCCGTGCGCATTTCAAAACTACCCTGCATGAAACCGGACGGTGTGCGCAAGGGGGCACCACTTGTATAGCGAAACCGCCCCCCCGGTTTGATACAGGGTTGTTCTCCAATCACGCCCTCACCCTGAACATGATCAATATGCCCATTGGCATCTGTGATAACCCATTTTCGTGAAAGCAGCTGGACTTGCGCGTCAGACAGATTCTCAATCTCGATCGTGTAAGCCCAGATATACCGGCTTTCTTCCGGCACGGACTGTTCATCAAGATAGTCTGGTTTGACACTGATTTTCACGCCTTCAGTCTCACACTCATACATGATTTTGTCCTGTTCCTTGCCACTTGTTAAATCTTGGCAAACGCCCCCGATTGGGCAGATCATCCACCTGCTTGCCCCCATGCTCAAGCTCTACCGTCAGCACAGCTGGACAGAAGGCCGCAGATGTTGGACATCTCTGCACCCAAGCAACAGCAGATTTCGATCATGTCAGACAGTGGAATTCTTCCCGACCAAAGCCTGAAGGCCCTATTTAAAGACGGCGTTATCACTGCGGATCGCCCTCTTGCGGACGGGCAAATCCAGCCTGCCAGCATCGATTTGCGCCTCGCAAAAACGGCCTATCGCCTGCGCGCCAGCTTTCTTCCCGGCCTGGGGCGCAAAGTATCTGAATGCTTGTCTGATGATCTGGTGATGCATTCGATGGATCTGACCCAAGGCGCAGTTCTGGAAACCGAATGTGTTTATCTGGTTCCCTTGCAGGAAAGCCTGAAACTTCCTGCCGGTCTGGGCGCATCGATGAATCCGAAAAGTTCAACCGGTCGTATTGATGTATTCACCCGCGTGATTACCGATGGTGGTGCAGCCTTTGATCAAGCGCCTGCCAATTACGAAGGCCCGCTTTACGCGGAAATTTGCCCGCGAACTTTTTCCATCTTGGCGCGCGAAGGCGACAGGCTGAGCCAGATACGCTTTCGCCAAGGCGCTCACACTCCAACGCGCGAGCTTACTGTATCGGTTGATCTGGCCGGGTTTGAAGACGGCATTGTCGGTTATCGCGCCCGTCGTCACGCCGGCCTAATTGATCTGACAAAAGTCAATGCCCATGACCGAGAACGATACTGGGAACCCTTGTATGCGCCCAGCCAGCACCTGGTTCTGGATCCGGGCGAATTTTACATTCTGGCCTCCCTGGAGCCAGTCGTCATTGGTCTGGATGAAGCCGCTGAAATGGCCCCGATTGCACCTGAGATCGGCGAATTTCGCGCCCATTACGCCGGCTTTTTTGACCCCGGATTTGGCGTAGCAGAAACGGGGGGCACTGGCGGACGCGCGGTTTTGGAAGTGCGCGGACGCGACGTTCCCTTCATCCTGGAACACGGCCAGCCAGCCGCAAAACTGGTCTATGAGCCCATGCAAGCTAGGCCTGATGCTGCCTATGGGCAGGTGGCCTCAAACTATCAGGCCCAGGGACTCAAACTCTCCAAATTCTTCACCGGCTGATTGCAAAACATTACGATCACTTAATTGTGCATCCATAGATGTTTTCTCTTCCCTGCTTTTGGGTAATAGTACCTGTTATATATTAGTATCTCGTCGGGAGGGGCTGCGATGAAACGAATTTTGGGAATAATTACCTGTATGGTCATGGCCTCGATGGCCCTGCCGTCTGTAGCAAACGCACAGACTGTACCGTCCATCGAAGATTACGCAGCCATGTCGAATATGAGCTCAGTACGCATTTCACCCAATGGCGAACGAATTGTTTTCATTTCAGGAGAAACCCGGGCTGATAGAAACATTATTGTGGCTTCTTTGGTTGGCGGCCCAGCCAATGTCATTGATGGCGGCGATGATCAAGTTGTCGTCGGGGTTTCTTGGCTCAGCGATGAAAAGCTCTTTGTCACTTATTCCGACCGTCGCGATTTAGCTAGAGAAGCAGAACGAACAGATGTTTTTCGCCGGTATATTATGGATACTGACGGAAGCCACAATTGGGAATTGTCCCAATATGCAAGTTTGGCCAATCGAGACATAAATGACCCGGATAGTGTACTGGTCTGGATGACAGTTCTTCAGGACAATAGGGGGTCGCGCGTTGCGGGCGATAACGTCACCACATCGGTAGGTTTATTTCACCAACGTTTCTCGCGTGACCGGGCTCGCAGTCGAGTCTTTATCGGCGATGGCGGTTACAGATACATTCTTGACCAAAATAATAACCCAGTAGCCCGCTTCACACGCGATGGCAGGGAATTTGAATTATGGCATAGACGCGAAGGCGAAAGCTGGAGGCGTGTCTATTCTGAAAATTTGAGTTTGGAAGAGTTTCATTTCGGAGCTAGGGAATCCAACCGATGGCACGGAACCATGACCAGCGTATCTGGGTTGGATGCTTCAGGGCGTTATGGGTATTTCATTTCTGCTCCCAATGATGATCGCAATGCCGTTTTCAGATTTGACTTTGAAACCGAAGAAATAGAAGGACCTATCCTTCAATCCGACCTTGCCCAAATAGAAAGTTTTATTCGTGACTGGCGTGACAACACAATCATTGGGGTACGGTGGGCTGAAGAACGAAATATGGTTCATTATTTCGATCCCGAATTTGCTGATTTGCAAAGCCAGATCGAAGGTTTTTTCCCTAGTGCAAATGCCAATATTGTTCATTGGGATACCGAGTTCAGAAAAGTCATCATAAGTATTGAAGGCGGCCACACCTCAGGAGCTTATTATTTGCTGGACCGCATCTCAGGTGATGTCAGCCTTCTATCGGCAACAAGACCGCGCGTGCCTGATGACGCCATGTCTCCTGTCGAGATTATTCACTATGAAGCCCGAGACGGTATGGATTTATTCGGATATTTGACATTACCGCAGGGTCGAGAAGCCCAGGGCCTTCCACTAGTCATGATGCCACATGGTGGACCACAGGCTCGGGACACCTACGGTTATGATGAGTGGGCTCAGCTTTTAGCTTCCCGTGGCTATGCCGTATTCCAACCCCAGTTCCGCGGATCGGACGGATTTGGTCGTAATTTCGTTCTAGCCGGGCACGATGAATGGGGAGAGGCCATGCAGGATGATGTCTCAGACGCCCTACTTCATTTGGCTGAAGAGGGGATCGTTGACAGTGACCGGGTCTGTATTTTCGGTTGGAGTTACGGGGGTTACGCCGCTTTGGCCGGAGCAACTCTGACGCCGGAGTTATACCGCTGCATTATAGCCGGTGCCCCTGTATCCAACATTCTGACCATGATGGATTATTCCGAAGAACGGGGAAGAGGGGAAGCATCGCTTTATTGGGCCGATTATATTGGTGATTACATTGCCAACCGAGATCACATGATCTCGATTTCACCCGCCTATCAAGCTCAAAATGTCAACGCCCCCTTGATGCTTATCCATGGTACAGACGATTTAATCGTACCTTTCAGCCAAGCCGAAGAAATGGCCGAAGCTCTTGAGGCTGCTGGCAAGCCCTACGAGCTTGTAGCCATTCAAGACGGGCCACACCAATCTTACCGGATGACCGTAGAAAACAAACTGGAGCTCTACAGCAATCTCGAGCGCTTCCTGCTGGAGCATAATCCACCCGATCCGGTGGAGCACTGATCTGGGAATTAACCTCGCGAAAGAGCTGGCTTCAGGGCCAGCTCTTTTGGGTTTTGGGCTCTGTTAATCGCAACAACTGCCCTTGCCGTGAAGCTGAACCGGCGGACACTTCTGTGTGCCATATGAGCAATAAACGCAGCAATCGCCTTTGAGCGGCTTGATCACGGCCTTACAAGCCGGACAATCCCAGAAATACTGACAGGCATTGGTTGGCATAAGCTGGTCAGCTTGCACGACCTCACATTTCGGGCAGGTCAGGCTGGATGTCTCGATATAAGCTTTTGAGTTCTCGGAAAGTTTTGTCATCACGACCAGAACATATCCAACAGCCATCTCTGCAAGACAAATTCATATTGCGGCAAAATCCAGGCTGTTGCGAGAAAAACCACACCCACGCCCCACCAAACAAACAGGATCTTTGACGCCACCCCATTGATCAATGAGACAATCGCCGAAACCATCAAGGCGACCAAAGCAAGGATAAAGAAGATATCCTGATAGCGATCAAACCAGGCCAGACGCGCAACCAGGCTGGATGCCATGCCTGCCTGGACAAGCAATATCGGCAGCACGCAGCAGGATGAGGCCAGCAAGGCAAACAGGGCACTGCCTGCAGATACAGGACCTGAGACTTGGTCAATCCGTTTCATCAGACCAGTAGACCCGGTTGGTCCATGCATGACAACCGATGACACAAATATGTTATCGCTCGATCGCTGGCAGACCAGACAGCCATTTCACAGCATCGCCCCGGGATGAGAAGCCCTTGTTGAGCGCGCCCAGCTTCGTATGCGCTTCCGACAAGGCTTCAGACAGATGCCCCTGATCGCTTCGACAGATGATGGCCAAATGAAAATCCTTGGCTTCACGCGCAAAAGAAGCTGCTCGCAAGGCGGTTTGGGTCTGTGTAAGCGGGTAATCGGCTTCTCTCATGTCAAGGATCATGAAATCGGTTTGATGTTGATCCTTGATCTGCCGGATCGTTTCATGAGCCTTTATTTCGCTCCCGTTCGGGCGATCACCCTTGGGGTTCAGGATCAAAACACCGAACTTTTCTGAAATTTCGTATGTCTCCAGAAAAACACTTTTCATGATCTTGAGGCCTCATACAAATAAGATGCATTCGCAAACCGAAAACACACATTACCGATTTGTAAGCCACAGTCAAAGTCCTGAAAAATAAACACTGTTTACTATTTTAGAACCATCCTATTTCAAATATCACCTTCAATGCATAGCACCGCAATCCGGCAAGCTCCAGATTCCAGGCTTTAAAACCGCCTGCCTCGACTTATATCCACACCATACAGGCTGGCTAGATGCGCTATGAACACGATTACAAACGCCCCTGCGGTGATTGCAATCAAGGTCCACGGGATCATGCGCGGTCCTTTTTCCGGTCTAACCGGTTGACGTGTCCGCCAGGCCGAGATTGCGAAAATGGCAAGACTGACGCTGAGGGCAATCCAGGTCGGGATTAGGGGGAGGTACATGGTATTTGTGCCGTTTCGCTAACGCCGTGCTCGGTCTTGTCCCAATAATATGGAGCCGTCACAAGCTGGAACAATGCCCGACAAGCAGCAAAGGTCTGCAAGGGCCAGTAAAACGGCATCGTCAAAAGATCAATCCAGCGCGTTTTCAAGCCGGCCCGTCGCATGCCTGATGCCGCACAGCTTGCCGCTGCGATATACCCAGACCCCAAGCAGACTGGAACGGCAATTCGCGTCAATATGGAAGTATCTCCCGAAAGCATGGAAACCAGACAGAAAATAACCAGCGGAAAATGCGCCAAAGCCGAAACCAGGGCCGCCCCCAATGTCATCACAAGTGAGGCTCCGAGTCCGCTTGTCGTCGTCTTGTGCAAGGCACGTGTGTGGACAGCCAATGTCTGGGCATAGCCTTTGAGCCAGCGTGTGCGTTGGCATATCCAGGGCCAGGGCTTCATCGGCGCTTCTTCCATTGTCATCGGCTCAATCACATCAGAGCGATAACCCGCAGCATGAAGCCTGAAACCAAGATCAGCATCTTCTGTCACATTATAAGCATCCCACCCCTTGGCCCTTCGTAAGGCCGAAGCCCTGAAATGATTGCTGGTTCCACCTAAAGGCAAGGCCCACCCCAACCGGGAATATAGCGGTAAAAGCGCATGAAAATGGGCCGCATATTCCAGAGCAAATTGCCGCGTCAGCCAATTGTCATCGCGATTATACCAATTGAGTGGGGCTTGCAGACAAGCCAGATCAGGCCCCGCCGCCGCAAAACTTTCCGCTGCTGTACGCAATTGCTTCGGGTGGGGGCGATCTTCAGCGTCATGCACGGTAATGATCTCACCTGTACAAAAGCGTAGGGCAAAATTAAGCGCTCGCGGCTTGGTTCTGGGAAGGCCGGGCGGAACGGCGATTATGTCAAAACGCTCATCCAGATCAGCTAACCTAGCCGCTTCAAGCGTCTCCTGATCATCTGCCTCAATGGCCAATTTGACCTCAAGCTTATCGAAGGGATAGTCAATCGCCCTTATGGCCTGCACCAATTGAGGAAATACCGAGACTTCCTTATAGAGAGCGATAATTATGGAAGCCTTTGGCAAATCTCTTGGTAAAACAGAGCGCCTTGCTGCCCACCGCACAGGCGTCAAGCTTGCCGTGACCCTGATCAGGATCAAAGCCAAAAACAAACCACCAAACGAAATTGCGAAAACCCGCCCGGTCAGGTCAGGGGCAAAGTAAATACCGGCCATGCCCCCCAGTGCCAATGCACCAAGAACAAGCCACTGCCACACACCCAGACCCGCGCGCGCACTCAGCTCAGGATGATGACGAAACAGGCCTTGAGCCGCCTGATCCGCCCACAATGATTTCAGTATCGGTGGGACACAGCGTTTTGATACTGACGCATTTGTCCTAGGGCTCACACCAAACAGTTTTTCGACAGCGCCATTGCGCTGAACAATCCGTCCATCATCCATATTTCACCACCTGTATTTACCAGCATCATTGATTGATGCTTGCTTATCAGATGCGTTTACACTTATTACACGTATATGGCGAATCGCTTTTGTTCAGGTCTGACACAACTTAGCCCTGGCCAGCAAAACCCTACTCCCCGACAGGAAAGTGCTCCTGGAGGAAACTGGTTGTTTCTTGCAAAAGAATATTCCGCGACTCCGGTTTGTCGAGATAATGATTTTCACCCGGCAAAGTCACCATATCGATTTCTGGATGATCATTTGCCTCACGGAAAAATTGCTGTGACTGATCGATGGGAACGACCACATCCTCATCGCCGTGAACCAGTAGGACCGGAAGGTTGAATTCGCCCACACGAGCCAATGGGGATTGATGGGCGCGCTCCGTATCGCTGGCAAACCGGCTCCCCATATAACGCTCCCAATAAGCTACAAAGGTATCACTTCTGAAACCGTCAGCAATCATGGACATCGGGTCGACAACGCCAGAAACGGAAATGGAGCACTTAACCTGAGCAGGATCCTCTAAGGCCACCATCAAGGCCGCATAGCCGCCATAACTGGACCCCATGACACAATAACCATCATCCTTGGCAACTCCTTCAGACTGAAGATGGTGAACACCATCAATCATGTCTGTGATCATACCTCTTCCAAATTCACCATATCCCGCTTCAAGATGAGCTATTCCCAACTGGGTAGATCCCCTGAAATTGGGCCGTAAAACGGCATACCCAAGCGAAGCCAGATACGCACTCTGCCAATCATAAACGCCAGTATCGCGGCCTCTGGGGCCACCATGAGGCATCAAAATCAAAGGAAATGGCCCCTCTTCCCGACTCATTCCAGAAGGTAAAGTTAAATAGGATGGGATTTCCAAGCCATCCCGAGCTGTATAGGAAAAAGCCTCAGTATGAGCCATAGGAGTCGTACTCAGAGCATCAGCCTGGGTGGCAATGACTTCCAAATTTCCCGCCGCCCTGTCAAACAGATAATAGGTCGCTGGCAAACCCATATCCCGACCCACAACGATCATGCGAGAGCGATCCGGTGTCCAGGATTCAATAATCACAGAGTCTTCGGGCAAAGCCCCTTCCAGAGCCGTTTGCAAACTGGCCAATTCCTCATCATGGAAAATTCTTTGAGGCAAATGCCCGACACCCCTGAATCCCACCAATTCTCCGGCATATCGGTCTATAACCGGTGCGGCATTGATGAAATGTGGACCAAAACTGGTCCTCTCTCCGCTCATCAAGTCCAAACGCATCAATCCATCACCGTCGGGAAAATGAACCGCCAGTGCCGTATTGTTATCCATACCGCCGTATATGGTTGGCCTATCAACGAGGTGAGTTGCATCATAAATATCTTCTCGCCCGTTAATCCGGCGACGAATTTTGTAACGCCCGTCATCATTGTCGAATTGGACTTCAGCGAGCAATTCCCCATGGGCATCCAAAACAAACTCTATCACCGAATTGCTTGAACGCTCGTGGAATCCTCTGGAGTTTCCGGTATCCAGATCCACTTCATAAGCCTCCGTAATATAATCTTGTCTGCGCGAGAGATTAGAGCCTGTGAGAGGCCTGTCCCCCATGCTTCCGGTCAACTCAATCACAACGCGATCATCTTCGCCCAGCAGAGAAGAGGTAATATTTGTCAAATTACCCACACCACCGCCAAACTGGGACAGCAACATCACCGTATTGCTGGTTTCAACACTCCAGGACAGGGCGCGCGTATATTGAATTTCCCGCAGGCCGGAACCGGTACCCACCCTTTGAAAAGAGCTTATAAAAAAGATCAAATGCGTGGGGCTGGGCCAATACAAATCATAAACATCCACCCCTTCCGGAGCGACGATCAACCGAGGCGCGGTTTGGCCTTCCAGGTCATAAACACAAATCTCCCGAATACCGCGCGGACTGCAGCCCACGGCAAGAAATTTCCCATCCGGTGAAATTTCCGCCTGCCAAGCCGATGGCAAGGCAGCAAAATCTTCAAGCGTTGGCTGAGCCAATGCCGCAGAAGACATAAAAATTATTGAAAACAAAGAAATCAGAAAACGCATAACGTCCCCCCCAGAACGAATAACCGGGGCAAACAGACCACACCCTTGCAACCCCTGCAAGTGAAAGTGAATAAATCGCGTGGAAAAAACGTGTGAAAAGCCTCGCGGCTTATCCTTGTCTAAGCCATGAACCGCGTAACCAGACGCGGCGTGGTTAAATCACCGGTTTTCAAGGAAAAAACTGTTGCCGAGGCGGGCGGATATCCCCGCGGTAATTGTTCCGGGCACCCGGCAAGCAGGGCCAGTTTGTGCGCAAACCCGCCCATCCCCGGATTATGCCCCACCATCAAAATACAGGCATACGTTTCCAGCGCCTCAAGGGCGGCGCGTTCAAGCATGTCCGTGCTCGCATGATACAGGGCCATGGGGTCTTCCAGCTTGGGGTCTCCCAGAGCAGGCAGCAAACAACGATACGTCTCTTCGGTCCGCCAGGCGGGCGAAACCAGAGCAATATCTGGCTTCAAACCCTGCTTGGCCAGCACCTTACCGGCAGCCAGACTGTCCTCACGCCCCTTTGATGTCAGCCCCCGCTGAAAATCATCTTCAGCCTCCATCCGGTCAACGGCTTCAGCATGGCGCATAAGAATTATCGTCTTTGTCATTATAAGAATTCCCGTTTCTGGGTTATACTCTTCTGGCATGGACGTGTCGGGCTGCGCTCAACGACGAAGCAGCCATGTAGTCCTACGACAGTTTTCGCGTCAATTGAACAGAGGAGAGAGCAATGGGTCTCTTATTGGGCGATACCGCCCCGAATTTCGACGCCGTGACCAATGAGGGCACAATCAATTTTCACGATTGGATCGGCGATAACTGGGTTGTGTTTTTCTCACATCCTGCCGATTACACCCCGGTTTGCACCACCGAACTGGGCTATACCGCCAAGCTGAAGGACAAGCTGGCCCAAAGGCATGCCAAGGCCATCGCCCTGTCTATAGACAGCCTTGAAGATCATCTCGGCTGGATCA